>Ga0326726_10002915_pt1 | contig 15671 bp, 14 predicted proteins | sample MHFenrmetagenome_2_FD_207603 | JGI IMG/M metagenome (GOLD analysis project Ga0326726, IMG submission 207603) | Lab enriched peat soil microbial communities from Michigan Hollow, Ithaca, NY, United States - MHF15MN | ecosystem: Environmental > Terrestrial > Soil > Wetlands > Peat | place: USA...
ATCGTTCAAGTTCATGTTTGCTCATTTTCTTTGTATCAACGCACACGCCCCCTTTTGCTCCACCAAAAGGTATGTCGGCAATGGCGCATTTCCAAGTCATTAGCATTGATAATGCAGCAACTTCCTCAAGCGTAATATTTGGCGAATATCTAATTCCTCCTTTAAATGGTCCACGTGCATCCCAATGCTGAACTCTGCAACCGTTGAATACGCCTACAGCTCCATTGTCCAAACGAATGTCTATGCTGACACTAATAGAGCGTTTTGGCAAGCTTAGCATCTTATGCATCCCAGAATCTAGCTGAAGCTTTTTGCATGCGAGTTTAAGTTGAGTGTGAGCAACGGTTAACGTTGCATGTTCTTCTGCCATAAACAGATCCTTCTAACGATTCTTAATTGATGGTGGGTAGATAAGATTTACCTCTGTTTTCTATAGTGATTTGGTGATGCTTTTGTATACCAAATCATAATGTTTTTGTTATTTCTTAAATTTATTTTTCGAGAATAAAGTTTCAATACTAAATATTATGAATTCTAAGGGTTTGGCTGGATTTTGTATCATTACAGCTAAAAAATTTACCAAGTTATTATCGTTAAATGCTGCTGTCTTCTTTGTGAATACTTAAAAGTATGACAATTGTCATATATTTCTATAAGTCCGGTGAAGTAATACGGTTAAAAACAAAATTCTTCAGACATTACTTATTCTTACACTATTTGGGATTTTACTAATAGCGCCAATAGGGCGCGTCTCAGCCGACACGGAATGGACTTTACACGTTAGCACAGCTTCAAACCAAACTATTAGCTACAGTTACGAATCAGACCATAGCAATGCCTAAAACTACTGTGAATTCTCCAGAATGCTGCTATGGTTACACGGTAACTAGTGGCAATTGGGAAGGGTTAAGCCTTAGCTACTTGCTCCAACAAGTTGGACTTGATTCAAATGTCGCTTCAGTTAATTTTGTAGCTCAAGACGGATACACCGTAAGTCTTCAAATACAAGAGGCTTTGCAGCCGGATGTTATCATCGCTTACCAATTAAATGATGTAGCTTTGTCTGAAACTCTACGTTTGGTAATTCCTGAAGAGAACGGGAACATGTGGATTGCAATGATTACGTCAATAACAATGAGTACTTCAATAACTCAACCAGGAGTTAGTTCTGGTACAGGATTTGCTCCTCCAAATAACTCAATTGAAAATGATTCAACTAAGCAACCGTGGCTAGTTCAAACGCAATCTACTGCTCCCCTTAAAAATAATACTAATACTGAACCGACAGCACCTCCAACAAATGACACTCAACCCGTACAGAAAGTGTTAGCACAGCAAAAATCAAACCCTGAAAATATGGGCTTCTCATCTATAATTGTATACGGCGTATCGCTTGGAGCGACTCTTGCATTGATGACAGCCACTCTAATTCTCATCACGAAACGAAAGAGCCGAGCACGTTTATTGTCTTTTTGAAAACACTGAAGGTCTGTCTCGTTCCTAGATTCTTCGGTTAATTGATATCGCTAAGCGGAACAAAATGAATTGCTTCAAATTACTTTGCGTGAGCCCTCTTATAGAAATGACTCTTGTGACTTTTCTAAAAAATTGGGGCTAACTCAGTCAGCTGTTTATTGGCTTTAGAACTTTTCAATATACTCTTCAAAATGCTTTCTATCCCTCAAACATTGAGGACAAACACAATTGAATGGAAGATCTTTGGAAGTGCACAAATCATTATACTTACATTCTGAACACGGAAAGTCTTTTCCGCAGCGAGTGCATGTTTGGGAAAAAATAATTTCAGTTTTTAGAATGCTGCTGATTGTATCGATGAGTTTTTCAATATTATTGTAGCTTTTAATGGAAAAGAGACTCAATTCACGATTATAATCCAAGCCTAATCGAATTAGTAGGATGAACTTTTCTTTTTCAACTCTTGGGAGTTTGAAGCCTCTCGGATTTAAAATAATTGCCATGTAAGTTTTCCTCTAATACCTATTCATTTTAATTAGGAAATCAACCTCTTCAGGTGTGAGGTTAAGCCATGAAGTTATTGGGCTTGTTTTTTTCTTTTGAATTATTGTCTTGATGAATGGAACAAAATCTTGTTTAGCTTTTGAATGGGAAACGTGACATTGGGCACCAATTTTTCCACAAATATTGTCCAGCATTGTTCTTTTGCCCTTGGTCCAAAACAAAGTGATAATTCTTATCGGTGGAGAAATAAATTCAAAGAGCTTGTAGGATTCAGGTGCAATTGATGCTGCTTCGGCTAATGCATTGTAAAAGTACTTTAAGAGGTGCCAATTCTCTGTCCCAACTCTTCCTCTAAAGAGATCGGCTTGCGATACATAGTTGTAGGCAGCAGCACGTTCATCGAGGTTTGTATAGCGTCTTGGGAGATTATCACTCACTGACATAAGAAACTCGTCATAATCGACTCCTGAGCGGCTAAGCAAAGATGAGGCTTCAGCGACTGATTTCGCTGAGAAAAAGCCTCTTAATGTTTCATCCATGCTGATATCTCTGTTTCTTGAGCTAAGCATTAATGTGTCTTGAAGTGTCAGAGGATGCTTTTCTTCGCTTAAACTCTGCAGGTCATTAACAGCTGACCTAACATCTCCGTTACTGTTTTGCGCAATTCTCTCAAGCGCTTCAAAATCTGCTTTAACATGCTCTAGCAAGCAAATCTTCTGCAATAATGAAATTATAAGTGGAATTCGTATGTGGTGAAACCGTATGAGCAAACAAACTTTCTTTAAAGGTCTTAGCTTATCAATGTCTGGATCGTTTGCCGCCATTATTACAGGCACTTTGGATTCTTCAACTATTTTTATTATAGCGCTTACTCCACCCCTATCTTCGTTGCCAGCAATCCCATCGACCTCATCGAGAAATAGAAGGTTACCTTTGCTTTCAGCTGAAAAAGTATCTAAGGCCACAAAAGAGGTTGCTGGCTTAGCTATGTCATTAATTGCTTTTTCTGACCTTGCATCACTGGCATTCATTTCAATAATGATAAAACCGAATTCTTTTGCAACAGCATTAGCTAGTGCGGTTTTTCCTACGCCAGGTGGTCCATAAAGCAAAACTGCCCTCTTGCTTCGCCGTTTGTTTTTTAGCCACTCGATAAAGGTAGCTTTAGCTTCTTCGTTGCCAATGATGTCTTCTATCTTTTTTGGGCGGTACTTTTCAACCCATAAAAGATCATTTCTCAATAAGTTTCCCCTGAGGCCTTACCGAATTTTCCGAATTGAGCAAGCAACGCACTCAACTGGATATCGCTGTTTGCACCTTGCGTTAAACGGTAATCGTATTCGCCAATTGTGTTTGATAGATCGGCTTTTTGTCCTGGCGTAAGATCAGACATTTTAAAGATTTCTCGCTGGACTTGACGTATTATTTCGGATCCAGAGAAGCCAAAAGAGCCCATTATTTCATACATTGTTTTTCTTGCTTCAATAAAGTCTCCGAATAGTGCTTTTCTAATCATTTTCTGAACTTGCGTTGGGCTTGCTTCTCCAATAACAAGCGAAACTGTTTTCTCATCTACTAATCCTTCTTTGTACGCTGAAGCTGTCTGCAGAGCGTTTATTGCATGCCTAAGGTCGCCTTCAGAGTAATCCACTATTCTTTCTGCAGCTTCGGGCAATAGTTTAATGTTTTCTTTTTTAGATATGCATAACAGCTGCTCTTTCATTGCCTGTTTGTCTAGTCTGGAAAATCGGAATATGGCGCAGCGGCTTTGTATTGGCTCAATGATCTTGCTTGATTGGTTACATATGAGAATAAATCTGGATGTGCGAGAGCTAGTTTCCATTATTCTTCTCAGTGCTGTCTGAGCAGGGCCTGTCATTTGGTCACATTCATCTAGAATAATTAATGCAAATGGAATATTTCCAAAACCTGAACGGCTATAACGTGAGAAATCCTTAACTCGTTCACGCACAGTGTCGATGCCTCTTTCATCTGAGGCATTAAGTTCAAGTGTGAAGTTCTTCCAGTTTGGACCAAACAGCTCATGAGCTATGCATAATGCAAGGGTGGTTTTACCTGTTCCTGGTATCCCTGCAAACATCAGGTGAGGCATGGTTTTTGGGTTTCGCATGAAAGCTTTAAGGCTTTCAACGATATCGTGCAAGTCCACAACTTCGTCTAAATTTTTTGGGCGATATTTCTCTACCCACATAAGTCCTTCTTCATTAATTGCCATTAAGATAACCTTCTACAATAAAGTACACAGTAAATTGCTTTAATTTAATAATTTAACTTTTCCCCGGCTGCGGCAAAATCTAAAAAATAAATAATTTGTAAATTTTTTAGCCTATTTTGCTTCCTTCACTAATGTCTTTTTCAGGCTGAAGCACAGTAACTTTTCCTTCAGTATCTTCGGCAGCTAAAATCATGCATTGCGATTCCACGCCTGCTAGCATACGCCTTTGTAGATTTAACAGAAAAACGCATTTTTTCCCAACCATCTCCTCAGGCTGGTAATACTTTAGCAGACCTGCAACCGCTTGCCTTTTCTCCGAACCAAAGTCAACAATTATTTTAATAAGCTTTTTTGAGTTTGCTATTTGAGTCGCTTCAATTATTTTTCCTATACGCAAGTCCAGTTTTTGGAACTCATCGAATGATATTTCTTCAGCCAAATGATTCACACACTATCGTAGTTTAACTTTCTTTGATATTTACTTTGCTTTCTTGCCCAAGTCTGATTCTTTCCATAGTTGCTAATTTGTGTGCTTGTAACAAAGGTTCTGGAATACGACTTTTAACACAGTGCTTAACAACTTCTATGGCTGTTTCATGAGAAATCATATGACCAACGCTGACGAAAATAGGTTTTCTACCCTGTTTTGAAGTCAACACAGCACCGATCGTTTCGCCTTTATCAATCAGAAAGGTATTCTCTCCCAACTTCACAGGAGTGCCTGTCAATCGGCTCTTTGCGGCTCCAATAGTCGGTTTTCCTAAAATGATCCCAAGGTGGCTGGCAAATCCACATCTGTAATGATGAGCAAATCCTTGGGCATCGACAAGCAACACGTCAGGCTGAATCTTTAGTTGCTTGATTGCAGCTAATGCAGGAGGAATTTCCTTAAAGGAAAGCAAAGTTGGAATGTGTGAAATCTTTACTTGGCAGGTGGCAACTTGGCTTTCAAGGAGTTCCAAAGATTCATAATCCAAGACAACTACAGCGCCAATGCCTATATGATCTATGTAAGAAACATCAACGCCAGCTACAGTTTTGATTTTTGGCGGTAACCTATCTTTTAAAATAATTTTTGGCGATAGACAGAGCTGGGTCTTATGAGCTTTTTTTGCTGAGAAATTCTTCGTAAGTTTGAGATGTTGATTCAACCGTTAACCTTTCTTTGTCTTCCGTTTAAGGCTACGTTTTGCTAATTCGAATTTCTTTAAGTAGTCTTCTAAAGATTTTCTGCGAATCTCAACTGTTACGTCTCCACGTGTGGATTCAATTATTCTTCTAGCAATATCTGATTTATGTCTAAGACCAGGAACAAGCATGTAAGCCTCGTCAAGAGCCAATAGCTGAATGAATATTTGATCCATTATTTCCAAGCATTCTTCGCCGTTTTTGATTTTGCCTTCTCTCAAATTGTCAAGTGCTAACCGTCTATACTCACCTATGACATCGGCTAGACCAAGAACATAGTCAACTGATGGTACATCCACCTCAGCTGGTGATATGAAACGCGACTCTCTAACAAGAGTTAAAAATATTTGTGCTTCAGAATGTTCCTGAAGCGCGGCACTAAACATGCCTCCATAAACAACTTCAGGGTATTCCTTGGCTAGATCTTTAAGGTTCACGATTTTTTCTTTAGCATACGTAATAAGTTTTTCAGCTTCATCATATTTTTTTTGGTGAATTAGAAGTATCGCTTGCTTGGAAAGGCTTGTTGCTTTCCGTATGCTTTCATGTGCTTGTTCACGTACCTCATTTTTTTTCATAAGCTCATTCTTTACATTTTGAAGCATTGTTTCTAAGGCAAACAAAACTACATCAACCCATGAAATGAAGACAATGGCTACTTATTTCAATTTCCCAAAGGAATTTTTCAGGTCTTCAACAATAGTGTTTCAGTTGTTTCCAACCTGAATGGGTTTCTTCATTCTGCTTAATAATACAACTCTGCTCTCAGGTGCTTCATCAATAATTATATATCCAGATTTCTCTGCTAGCTTCACGGCAAAATCTTTCACTTCGGCATGTGAAGGCATCTTTTCAAAACCTAGACGAAGGTTTGAAAAACCAATATGCATATATGCCTTTGCTTCGACGTACGTGGGATTGGCTTTCTCCACAAGTTTGGCATATTCATCTATATGGTTAATGTTGTGCTCTTTAACCAATGTCGTTCGAACTACTGTTGGGCAACGAAAGCTTTGTAATAAATCCATGGTCTCATTCAATTTTGCCCATGCGCTTGGGAACTGAGGCCGGCAAACCTGCTTGTAAACCTGCTCATTGGGTGCGCAAACTGAAATATAGAGTTGAGTAGGTTCCCTGGCTAATTTTGAAAGCTTAAGTGGCAAAGTGCCATTCGATACAAGAAAAGTTGTGAAGCCCATTTGGTGAAATATTTGGATTAGATCTCCAAGTGGATCGTAAAGTGTTGGTTCACCAGTTAAGCTAATTGCAACATGTTTAGGAGATAAGGCTTCCTGGAATTTTCGCCAATTCGTTTTTGGGTTTCCTTTGTATCCAGTTAATATTTTCTCTTGAGCCTTAATGCTTCCTTGAATGATATCTTCTGGATTGTCTTCTTTTGGAATTTTCATCTCATTCCATTTAACTTGCAAATCCCCGCTTTGAGCTCTCCAGCAAAATAAGCATTGTTGGGTGCAGTAATAGAGCGAAGGTGACATCTGAATGCACCTATGTGATTTTATGCCGTAAAACTTCTGTTTATAACATGGTCTATCATTTATTATAGATTCATAAAGCCACTTGCATCTTTTAACGGCCGAATGGGTGCCTACTAAATGGTATTTTTGCTTTTTTAAAGCTCCTGAAAGCATTTCCGCAATGTTTCTTTCCAAGAGTTCACCGAAATTTGTTAACTTTAGGAACCTCTGCCTTTAAAAATCCATTGGTATGGACGATCGTTTTGAAGAAATAAATACTGTTCTGTAACTTGTTTTGAATCAATTCTGGTCTTATTCGTAAAGATAAAATGGCAAAGTTTAAAATCATCTCTTCCTTAAGTGATCAGTCATTACAGATCCGGAAAGCCATAAATCGGGAGCACAAAGTGGTTTGAATAATAAAATTGCTGCGTTTATCCTCTTAGTTTTAATCTCTTTAGCTGTTGCAATGACACCTCCCCAACTGGTTTATGGACAAGGCCAAAACCTTGGTGTAACTATTTTGCAAGTGTCACCCGCAGGGCAAATTTCGACTAACGGATCAAGTGTGTCATCTGGACCAGTAGGATATGCGCTAAATCTTCAAGGGACCATTTACACATCCAACGGGTCATATCAATTGATATTTAACAACCAAGTTATTGCAAGTGGCACCTCGGAAGGATATTACATTAATAAGAACTTTAGTGTGCCTGAGGTTCCAGGGGGCACCTATGCTTTGAGACTTAGAGACTTAACAGTCAATGTAAATTCGACTGAAAACAACTTCCAAGTTACAACTACCTACAGCATAAACACCGTACCCTCACAAATTCAGGAAGGAAACAGTGTTATGTTTGGTGTCTCTGTCACTGGTGGTGATCCATCAATTTCTTATTATGCCAACCTTTCTGTTGTACTTCCTAGTCCACTCAACATCGGATATTCAAAAATAGTTTCTTTAGGAACTCCTAATCAAAAGGGAACTGTAAGTACGCAAGTAACCTACCCTGATAGTAGTTTCCTGCCAAACGGTTCACTTACTGACTATGCTGGTTCCTACAATGTTTATTTTAATCAATCAGTTCCTTTAGCGCAAAGCCAATTTTCAGTTGGTATTCTTGATTCATCGACCTATCACAGAGGTCAGACAACAACAATACGGGCCGTGGGTTACCAATCAAGCCAAACTGCAACTCTAACCGTAACCAACGTTGCAAATGGAACCTCTATAGACTCTGAGACAGTAACAGCTTCAACCGACGGTGTAATTAGCAAAGCTTGGGTAATTCCATCCAATGTTGGACTCGGGAATTACAAGGTAGCAATAACTCCCGAAGGCACCCAAAAATCACTACAAGACTCACAGACCTTTTCAATAAACGGATACCCCGTTCAAATTAAAACAGTAAACCTAGCAAATGAAGTTGTTCCTCAGATAGAAATCAAAGCCATCGATCAAGCAACCAACATAGCTTACAGCGGCACAAGCGGAGCCGATGGGATAACAAACCTGAATCTTGAAGCAGGAGTCCATGTTTTGACCGCGTTTTGGAAGGGCGTTAACGTTGGAGGAACCAACATAACAGTCACCGGAAACGGTGTTTTTAACCTTCAATGCCAGTTAACAGACCTTAAAATCATTGTTCAAAATCAGAACGGAGTAGTGCTGCCTTTTGTTAATTTAGCAATTACATTTACCTATCAACAGGCAAATGGAGCCTCTCAAGCCGGAAGTGCTTCCGGACAGACAGATCTTTCGGGGTCTTTTAGTCTAAATTCGACCCTGACTGGAATAAGCTATACCGTAGATGCCTCATTATACAATAAAGTTCTTAATTCAGGCAACGACACTTTCAGCAAAATTCCAGCACAACCTTTCTCACAAATAGTCATAATATGTCCAAACGAAGCATTAACCATTAATGTGGTCGGATATGCCCAATCTCCGATCCCTGATGCACGAATAGAACTCGTCGAATTGACAAATAGTGTATTCTACGCTTCAACAACTGATAGTTCAGGGTCAGTAACCCTCTCAGTCACTTTTGGGACGTACAGGGTCAGAGTCTACAAAGATAATATTTTGATTAATCAAACAAATATCGAAGTCTTCGGTGCCACTGAAAAACACATACAATGTACTCTATACGGAATCCAAGTAAAAGTATCCGTTATTGACTTTTTCGGACAACCAATTCCTAACGCTAATGTCACACTGAATGGGCCAGATACAGAAAGCTTCTCTGCAATCGCTAAAAGCGGAACCGCAACCTTCAACAACGTGGTCGGTGGCAATATGCAAATAATAGCATTTGCTCAAGGCGCACAAAATGATTATCAAGCAATAACTTTGAACGTAGATCAACCAACTTCAGTTCAAGTAAGAATTGACCGTATTGTTGCCCTCGGACCCATACTTATACAAGTAAGCACTTTATTCGCCATACTTGTAATAGTTATAGCCATAATCTCCTTAGCTATTGTGGAAATCTATACGCGAAAAATAGCTAAGCATACCAGTCAAAGATAGATCCGATTTTTCAACCTTAGTGAGAAAAACTTTATATGGCATCCAATAAACATAAGGAAAATACAAGGATAAACAAACTAAAATTTTGATTTGACATTTGAGGTGTATCTGTTGGCTCAATCAAAAGCTTGTTCTCCAACATGCAACTCTTTTAAATGCACACAAAACTCGATCTTTTTCCGACGAGACTCAATTGGATGTAAATTGACAGAAGAAAAATGCGATATTGCAAACTGCACTTACTCAATGTGTATGAAAAGACGTCTGCTGCCAGGAGGAACATGTGGCGAAATGGTCAAACGCAAAACTGTTGAAAAAGACGTAGAAGATGATTTCTTAGATGAATCGATAAGATTTAAAGGGAAAGCGTTACGTAAACTCGGAGACAAGGAAATCTTCTAAAAAATTTCTTTGGAAAAAATTGAAGCTACTCGTAAAAATACGAGTATTCTCTTTCTATTTTGATTGGACACGTTTTACTACTGGCGGTTTAACCTTTTTTAGAATCCGATAACCGCAGATTATACATTTTGTTTCTCCGCCGCGTAATTCTAGTTCTTCAGAAGGAACTCTTGCCCCGCATCTCATGCATTCGTAAACAATTCCTGATTTTTCCAATAGAAATGCCTCTTCCTACAAAGAAAAGTATTTTGCTTTTAAACATTTCCAATAACTTAAGAGTAATAAGGATATGAAGTTAAGAAAACGACTCCGAGAAAAACTTTCAGATGCTCTCGATTCACAAGAGCTAAATCAAATCTACAATTCTTTTGACATAATCGGAGATATCGCAATTATTAAATTGCGAAGCAGCAAAAACGTGAAAGTTAACGCAGTGGCAAATAAAATAATGTCTATCCACAAAAATCTGAAAACGATTTTTGTACAAGATAGTCCTATTATGGGAGATTTTAGAATCAGAAAACTTAAGCTGTTAGCAGGAGAAGGCAAAACAAGCACTACATATAGGGAGTCCAATTGCGTATTTGCTGTTGATGTTGAAAATTGCTATTTTTCTCCTCGGCTTTCAAATGAGAGGTCACGTATAGCTAGACTGGTTTCGCCAGGTGAGACAATTGTTAATATGTTTGCTGGCGTCGGCTGTTTTAGTATACTAATTGCCAAAAATGTCGATCAGACAAAAGTGATCTCTATTGATGTTAACCCAACCGCAATTCAATTTATGAAAGAGAATGTTAGAGTCAATAGAGTTTACAGCAAAGTTGTCCCGATCCTTGGTGACTCAAAGGAAATAATCAAATCAGAACTGCAGGGTAAGGCAGATCGAGTTTTAATGCCTCTGCCCGAAAAAGCACTCGAGTATCTGCCTTATGCTGTTTTAGCATTTAAGAAAGAAGGTGGCTGGATTCATTACTACGATTTCCAGCATTCTATTGGAAATGAAGATCCTATTGAAAAAACCAAGCTTAAAGTAGCTCAAAAACTTGATAGCCTTGGAATTTGTCATTGTTTTGCTTTTTCTCGTATTGTTCGAAGCACAGGCCCTAACTGGTATCAAATCGCATTAGACATACATGTCGTTTGCTGCCAAGCAAGTTTTAATAGCCAGCTGTGAACTATTTAGTTCGTGAGAAATAATGAAGCGGAAACTAATGGAAATTTTGGCCTGCCCAATTGATAAATTTCATCCATTAGAGCTACATGTTTTTGAAGAAAAAGACGAGATCGTGGAAGGCTTAATTGTATGTCCAAAATGTTTACGTTGGTATCCGATAAGAGACGAAATTCCTGAAATGCTCCCTGATGAATTAAGAAAAGAAGTTGATGACCTGCCGTTCTTGAAGAAATGGAAATCACAAGCTCCTCAGAAGATAGTGACTGAAGGAAAGCCCTTCAATTTAAAATAAATTCTATCTTTCCAGGTTTATCGCTCTGCTTTTGGCTGAGGATTGCATTGCAGCTTCAGCGACAGCTAAAGCTTTTACGCCATCCTCTCCAGTAATTATTGGTTTTTTCTTTTCAAGTATGCATTCTGCAAAGTATTGTAGTTCGCACTTTAATGGTTCTTGGAATGGGTTTCTAGGTTGTACAGTTTCTTTTTGTTGTTCGATCCAAAGGTCTTGAGTTATATAATCTAGTCTCATTATGGCGTCTGAACCAGTGACCGTTAAGGTTCGCGTTTTGTAGGGTGTTAGCCAGTTAGATTCTATAAAGGCGCTTTCTCCACTTTTGTATGTGAGCATTATGTGCGCGTAGTCTTCGAATTTCCTGTGTTTCATGTTACCCATTTTAGCGTAAACATTAATTGGGTCCTGCTTGGATATGAACCGCATCACATCAATATCATGTATTGCTGTATCTTTGACGACTCCTATGTCACCTATTCTTTCAGGCCATTGTCCTACTCTTTTTGCGTTAACACACACCAATTGACCAATCTTTTTAGTTTCTACTGCTTCACGAATGCTTTGTAATCCAGGAATAAATCTCATCAAGAAACCCACTGTTAAAAGGAGACCGTTCTGTTCTGCAGCGTCACAGAGCTTTTGAGCTTGCTTAGTGTTGGTAGCCATAGGCTTCTCAACGAGAACATGTTTCCCTGCTCTTAACCCTTTTAAAGCTTCTTTTGCAAGAACAGTTGACCATGTGCAAACGCTTATTGCATCTATTTCTTTGTTTTGTAGCATTCGAGCACTATTAGTATACGCCTTCACTCCAAACTGATCCGCAATGGCTTTAGCGCGTTCTGGGTTAACGTCACAAATTGCGACCAGTTCAGTTGACTGCAGTTCTTTGTATACTCTCGCGTGGTTTTTTCCCCAAAAACCTGTTCCTATTACTGCAACTCCAAGTTTCTTCATTGTTCAATACCTCTTCCTAGTCCACGATATAAGAAACCTTCTGTTTCCACTTTTTTGGGCTCAAAGGTGCCTGCCAAATCTACGATCACTGAAGGTGTTTTAGTTAATGGCTTAAGTTTCTTCAGGTTCAAGTTTTTAAACTGCTCTTCTCTCGAGAGAACAATTATGCAGTCAGTGCCTTCCACTGTCTCATTTAAATTACTGGCCTTTACTGCTACTAAATCTATTGACTCTCTCTTTGACTGGGGGTCATAGACGCTGACTTTGGCACCTTTTAACTCCAACATTTTGATAAAAAACCCGGTGGTTCGATTAACATTCCCTAAAACCGCAACTCTTGCTCTTCGCAACGTTTTGTTGCAGCTTCTTAAAGCATCTTGCGTCAAATTTACAGCATGTTTTACCATTTCCTCGTTTATTTGCCTAGACAAAATCGGAAGTCTCAACTTAACATTCATATTCTCGGCGCTTTCCAACAGGAGATATGCTTCACTATTGTTCTCATCTTCTACAGTTCTCGGCCAAAAATTCTGATCGTTCAGGTCTAACAATTTTAAAACTTCAAAAAAGTCGATATTTGCATTTTCGCAAAAAATGGCCAATTCATTAGCCAATGCCATATTTGCATCTTTTCTGACAACTGAAAAAAGAGTTGCAATCTCCGCGGTTCTTATGTCGCATATCGGTTTAACGTTTTTCGTTATTCTTTTAAGAATGTTGGCTACTCCATCCAAGGAGGTTTTTCCGACTGTGGCAAATTTTAGCTCCAAGTTAGCTATTTGAGTCGAATATTTAGTATCGAAAACTTGCAGTGGAATGTAAGCTAAACCAAAATCCAGCCCTGTCTTAAGGCCTGATGTGTTCTCGATCGCTTCTTTCATTATTCCTTCATTGAAACCGAAAGCGGCTATATTACAATAGAGAACCAACGTGCCGGCGTGGAGTGACGCTGCAACTTGTTTGCAAGCAATGAGTGCTTCTGAGTAGTCAATTTTTCTCTTTTCATCAACTTTTGCTGGCACTGTTATAATTATTATGTCACTCTGAGCCACTGCTTTTTTCAACTCGCTAGTGACATTCAATTGTCCTGCGTTCATTAACCCTTTCAATTTGCCTTCAATTTCAGATCCCGCGAAAGAAGTTTTTCCTCTCGAAATTTTCTTAATAATACTTAGATTAGCATCTGTGCATAAAACTTTGAAACCTGCATCAGCAAAAGATGTTGCAAGAAGAATACCCTTTTGCCCGCATCCTATGACGCAAACAGTGAACTTCGAACGTTTTTCAAAAGTATCGACATCATCAGGTTTCAAGTTAAGAACTGTGGGCATTAGAAGGATTCTCCAAACTAGAGGATTTTACTTTATGGTTTCTAGGATCCTTTTGAGTCTTAAGCTGTAGTCTTTGACTAACTTTAATGCTTTTTCTGGATTTTTCGCCTCTGCATAAAGTCTGAAAACTTTTTCTGTTCCACTAGGTCTAATCAAGATAGCGCTTTTGTCGCTGAACCAAATTTTTACTCCATCAAGCGTGTTAATGTTTTCTTTCTTTACTTCTTCGTACAGTTTTTGCAGTAGACTTTCTTTTTTCTCATCTGGGCATTCGATTTTTCCTTTCTCTATAAAGTATTGCGGTTGTTCAGCTACAAGCTCAGAAAGTTTCTGTCCAGTTTCAGCCATTATGCTTAGAATTAATGCGGTTGTCATTCCTCCATCTCGGACTGCTTGATGTAGACCATAGAAAATCCCGCCGTTTTCTTCCCCGCCTAATTTTGCTTTTAACTCCTTCATTTTCTGTGAGACAGTTACGCTTCCGACTTTGGTCCATATTAATTCGCCTTTGTAGGTTTGTACTGTATCTTTGATAAGTGTGGATGAGCTCACAGGTGTAACGATTTTTGCGCCTGGGTTTTTGATTAGAAACTGTTTTATTACGATTGCGAAGGTTTTGTCTCCCCAGTAAATTACCCCATTTTCGTCTACAAAGATTGAGCGGTCGGCGTCTCCATCAAAAGCTACTCCTAAATCTGCACCAATCGCTTTCACAGTTGAAGATAAGTCAGTTAGGCTCTCAGGTCTGGGCTCAGGCAATCTTCCCGGAAAGGTGCCATCAATGTTGGCGTTGAGGCTAGTTACTTTGCAGCCAAGCTCTCTCGTCAATTGTGGTCCCGTCAAGCCACCAACGCTATTTGCAGCATCTATAACAATATGAAAGTGCTTTTCCGCTATTTTCTTAGTGTTAACGTGTTTCTTTATAGCTTGAATGTATTCATCGTTGATTCCCGGTAATTCACGTTCTGTTCCAAGTCTGTCCCAGTCTGCAAACACTATTTTGCTATCAAAGTAAATATTTTCTATTTCGACTTCTTGCTCATGCGAGGTTTCGATACCGTCGTTCCAAATAACCTTAATGCCGTTATACTCAGGCGGATTATGAGAAGCTGTTATTATTACTCCACCATCCATCTTGTGATTTTTAACAGCAAATTGCAGTGCAGGTGTAGGGGCCATTCCTGCAAAAAACACATTGCACCCCGTTGCAGTTAAGCCAGATATAACTGCTTTAGCAAGCATACTTCCGCTGGTTCGGGCATCATAACCTAAAAGCAAATCTTTTCTGCCAAAAAATGTTCCAATTGCGCATCCAACATTTATAGCCATCTCAGGTGTCAACTCTATGTTGACTAAACCTCGAATTCCGTTTGTTCCAAAAAGCTTTCTTTCGCTCATAAATTCCAACTCTTTTGCTATTTAACAGTGAACATTGGGTTTTAAAACGTTTTCAGCCACTTCTTTTCCTGGGCAAATCTTACCTGAAAGCTCCAGATTATCTCTAATTTTTGCATGATCCGCAATAATGCAACCGCAACTAATTTTAACATTTTTTCCAATTTTTGCTCCTTCGCCAATTATTGCCCCGTCAACTGAAGCAAACTCTCCTATCTCAACATCAGGAAAAATTACTGAATTACTTATTTGTGAATTGTTGCCAACGATCACATTTTTCCCTAAAATAGCATAAGGTCCAATAACTGACTTTTCCGCTATGAAAACTCCATTATCAAAAGCAACTGGTTTCCTTAGTTCAAAGTCTTTTGCTTTTATCTGTTTTAGAGTTTTGAATAATGAATCAAGAATTATCTTATTTGCTTCAAGATAATCTTCCGGTTTTCCTATATCCATCCACAGTCCATTTACGAAATGACCGCATAACTTTCCTTCCTCGGCCAGCTTAGGAAAAACTTCTCGCTCCATTGAAACTGTCTTCCCAGATGGAATATAATCAAAAAGTTTTGGGCTAAGGACGTAAACTCCTGCGTTTATTAAGTTGCTTGGTGCTTTGTCTTTTGTTGGTTTTTCAACAAATCGTGTTATACAATTCCCACTTCTTAATTCGGCAACACCATATCTGCAAGGATCTTCAACTTTGCAGAGTGC
>Ga0326726_10002917_pt1 | contig 15666 bp, 11 predicted proteins | sample MHFenrmetagenome_2_FD_207603 | JGI IMG/M metagenome (GOLD analysis project Ga0326726, IMG submission 207603) | Lab enriched peat soil microbial communities from Michigan Hollow, Ithaca, NY, United States - MHF15MN | ecosystem: Environmental > Terrestrial > Soil > Wetlands > Peat | place: USA...
ATAATGACTAAAGATCCGGATGACGGGAGATATAACAGGCTGGTAGGGGCTTTTAAGAAATTCTACAGCGGCCTGATACTAGTAGGGGAAGCCGCGGATGATTATACAATCCGTTCCTTAAGATCAATGGATTATCCGTTTGTATTGCTTGAGAAATCTGTAAGAAACCTGCGTCTGAACACAGTCTGCACGGATATAGCCGAAGGATCTCAACGTATAATAGACCATATCTCAAAACTGGGTTATAAAAATATTCTGATTGCGACAGACAAGAATTCTGCAGCTAAAGAAAAGCCAGTAATTGAATTACTTAAGAACGCAATTGAAACGAAAGAGGGGATGAATAAGCCTGCAATCGTCGAACTTGATCTTCAGATGGCAGGAAGGGAAATAGATCCCGGACAGATAGATAAGTACTTTAGGCCGCCTTACCGTTCGGAAATCATGATCATTCTACAGGCAGAACTTGTTTACCAGGTAATGACTTTTCTCCGGAAAAAGAAACTTCGTGTTCCCCAGGATGTGGCATTGGTATCAATGGAGGAGGGGATAGGTTTTGATCTTATGTTCTCACCAGTTACATGCCTGAGGAAACCTTTTACCGGAATGGCTTTGAAAGTTGCCAACATGATATGGTCCGAGGTAAAAAATTCCGGAAAAACCAAATACAAAAGACAGGTAAACATCGCACCCGAGCTGGTTGTCAGGAATTCCTGCGGGACAATTTAGATAATATGCTCTGATGAGAAGAATTCTTTTCTTTCTGATTACCGTCGTTTTTTTCTCAGCATCAGCTTGCAAGGAAGCTCATCTTATCAGCAATAAAACCTATCGTCAAAGAGTTGAGTCTGCATTTGCCGAAAGACAGCAATTGGCCTCAGGTCGAAAGGAACAGCTCTTCTCAGTATTTAACAGAAAGCTGAACACATCTCAGGTTGAAGCCCTCGAATTCCTCTTCGCTTTCATGCCTCTGAGCGATCTTGCCGATTATAAGGGTGAGTTTTTTCTTGATAATGCAAATATTGCTCTGATTACCAGAAAAGAATCTCTGTGGGGTGATAAAATACCTGAAGAAATATTCCTTCACTATGTTCTTCCATGCAGGGTAAACAATGAAAACCTCGATTCTTTCAGGATAATCTTTCGAAACGAGATCTTTGAAAGAATAAAAGGTCTTGGAATGGGGGATGCCGCTCTTGAAATAAACCATTGGTGCCACGAAAAAGTTGCATACCAGCCTTCTGATATCAGGACATCGGGACCAGTTAGCACAATTCTCTCTGCCAGAGGCAGGTGTGGTGAAGAATCTACGTTTACAGTCAGCGCTCTCAGAACCGCCGGGATTCCTGCACGACAGGTATATACGCCTCGATGGGCTCATACCGATGATAATCATGCCTGGGTGGAGGTATGGATAGACGGGAAATGGCATTATATGGGTGCATGTGAACCTGAACCAGTACTCGACCTCGGCTGGTTTACAGAGCCGGCGAGAAGAGCAATGCTTATTCATACAAAATCATTCGGAGGCTGGTACGGAAATGAAAATGAAATTAACAGGTACAGAAACTACTCGGTGATTAACAATCTTGCAAATTATGCATTGACAAAAAGAATCTATGTTAAAGTAATCGATGAGCAGGAATTACCTGTTAAGGATGCGATCGTTGAGTATCAGCTTTATAATTACGCTGAATTTTATCCTCTGGCAGCAGTTTCGACCAATGAAAACGGGATTAGCAGTTTTGAGACCGGTCTTGGTGACCTTTTGATCTGGGCCAGAAAAGGCGATAGTTTTAATTACAGAAAAATATCAGTCCCTGAAACAGATACTTTGATTTTGAAGATCAGGAGTTCTGCAAAAGGAACATGGAGTGAGGATCTTGATCTGAATGTGCCTCCTGTTCTTACTGCTTTCGAAGGTCCGCCACAGGACCTTGTTGAAAAAAATGAAAAACGTTTAAAATCAGAGAACGACCTGAGACAGGAATACATCGACTCATGGATAAAACATGAAGATGCAGAAGCTTTTGCCAGGCTGCTAAATATCGATCCTGTTCTGACCGGTAATATAATTGCCAGGAGCATGGGTAATTACAAAACAATAGTTTCCTTTCTTAAGCATACACACGCTAACGACAGGGAACTTGCGCTATCATTGCTGAATATTCTGTCTGAAAAGGACCTCAGGGATATCAGGGAACATGTCTTATCAGATCAACTTGCCAATGTCAGGAATCCTTTCAAGATTAATGTTAAGGAAGAACTCTTTGTTAATTATGTACTTAACCCAAGAGTATCGAATGAAATGCTTGTCGGGTTTCGTGAATATCTGATAAAAGCTCTTCCGGAAGAGCTAAAAACAGATGCAATAAAGGATCCGCAGTTAATTATCAGTTTCATTAATAATTCAGTCAGAATATCAGAAGAAGAAAACTATTATGAGACACCTTTATCACCAATAGGTGTAAATGAACTGAAAGTTACTGATTCAAAGTCAAGAGCAATATATTTTGTGGCAATTTGCAGATGTCTTGGTATTCCTTCACGGCTGGAACCGGGAAGCAATATCCCTCAATACTTCTTTGATTCCAAATGGAATGATGTCTGGTTCAATGATGAAAAAGTAAAAGTTGAAGAAAAAGGATACCTTAAACTTCTATCATCTGAAACTAACCCTGTTCCCGAATATTATATACATTTTACTGTTGCCCGGTTTGAAAACGGAAGGTACAATACGCTTGAATATGATTTTAGTAAAAAGATTACAGATTTTTCTAATGAACTTATCCTTGCTCCCGGTCATTATTTGATTGTTACAGGAAACAGGATCAGTGACAGCAAAATACTTTCAAACATATCATTTTTTGATCTAAGCCCAGGTCAGCATCTTTCGGCAGAAATAAAACTCAGAAAAGATATTCCTGATAATGAAATTAAAGGTGCAATTAACCTTGCAAGACTCAGGGATTTAATCACTGTTAATGACAGACCCAATACAATAGATTTTAGCAAAGGAGTGCTGTTAGCCTGGATAGATCCGGAAAAAGAACCTTCAAAACACTTTTTAAACGATCTGCCAGGTTTGAAAACCGAGTTTGATGCATGGGGTGGAAATTTTATATTTCTGATAGCTGATTCATTAAATAGCAATTATATTTCTAACTTACATGAATTCAGCGATTTACCATCCATTATAACATCAGTAAATATTAAGAATATTAACGCTTTAGATAAAATATGGATCTCAGGTACTAAGCCTGATTTAAGTTATCCACTGATAATCCTTTCGGATAAAGATGGGAATGTTTTATTTAGATCATCCGGTTACCGGATAGGGATAGCTGAGCAGATTTTAAAAACTTTGAGACGCTTATAATTATGGGGCCATCGTTCCTATGGCATCCACTTATTAACAATTGTTAATATCTGGCAATTGTCTATCAAAAAAAATCATTTACCTTTGATCAGCGTTGGTGTTACAATGAGATAAATTCGTTGTAATGAAAAGGGAATGCGGTATGAATCCGCGACAGTACCCGCTGCTGTGATGCCTGATCACGTTTACGTGATGATGGCTTTAAGAAATACCTGCCACTGTTCGTCAGCCGACGGATGGGAAGGCTTCTTAAAGCTGGGATAAGTCAGAAGACCTGCCAAGCAATAAAATGTTCAAAGCTTTCGGGAAGAAAAGCATAGAATCACAAAATGATTCCCCACTTTTTAAATCCCGGCAGTAGATAATTAATGTTGACCTTGAAAAAAGTCTTCTTATACGTTGCATTGTTTTTCACAATTCATCTGCAGGGACAAATATCCTTCCGGCATGATACCATACTTATAATGGAGGTCGAAGTCAAGGGAAGAACAGATGGTCAGGATAATAAAGGTTTCAAAGCAACACATATTGACTCATCTTTAATAGGAATGTATAACCAGCGAAGCCTGGCGGACCTTATTGCCGAAAACTCAATAATCCATTTAAAAACCTATGGCTCTGGTGGGTTGGCCACACCATCTTTCCGTGGCACCGGTCCTGGACATACCCAGATAACCTGGAATGAAATAAATCTGAATAATCCCATGGTCGGACAGTTTGATCTTTCACTTGTTCCGGCAGGATTCATCGACGATATCAATATATATTACGGAGGAGGCTCCATGAGCATTAACAGCGGTGGTTTCGGCGGAGTGGTCGACCTTGAAACAAAACCTGACTGGGATAATCAGGAATTGTTTTTTATGAATCCGGGCATCGGAAGCTTTGGAAGCCATTCAGGTCTTGTGAGAGTCAAAGCTGGAACGAAAGGTTTTCAGTCAGTTTCTAAAGTTTTCCTGAGAAATTCAGATAATGATTTCAGGTACCTTAACAGCGTTGCAGGAGAATCACCTCTTTGGGAAACCAGGGAAAACAGCGAGGTCAGGCAGAAAGGATTTCTCCAGGAATTGTACTTCAGAAATTCACACAGCAGCCTTTCAGCAAGGATGTGGTATCAGTCTGCTTCCAGAAACCTGCCTGTACCTATAATTAGTCCTACAATGAATCCGCCTGAAAAACAATCTGATGAATCAATTCGGGCAATGTTGTCATATGGGTATGCAAAAGGTATCACTGACATACATCTCACGGCAGCATTCATTTTCGACAGACTTGATTATACAAATGAACTTGCCTCAGTTGATTCAAGAAATCTTTCAAAAAGAATTATCCTGAAGAGCCGCTTTGAACACCAGATAAATAAAATAATGAAGCTTGAAGTTGCTGTTAATGACGAACTGAATTTAATAAGTACAAATAATTATACCGGCAGTAAATCAAGGAATCTGATATCATCTGATGCAATTGCAGTAACTGATCTAACACGGTGGCTGGTTACCAGAGTTCTTGTCCGGGAGATGATTCAGGACAGCAGGTTTCTGTCACCTGATTTTAATGCAAGCGCCGAAATAAAGCCATTCAGGGAGAAGTATTATTTTATAAAAGCCAGTTTTTCGAAAAATTCAAAGATCCCCTCTCTTAATGATATGTACTGGGCGCCTGGCGGAAATCCTGATCTTAAAAATGAAACCGGATATACCTCTGAAATCAGCTGGAATATGACCAGCGTAATATCAGGCACTCTGAAAATAAAAAATGATGTGACATTTTTTAGAAATCATATCAGTGATATGATACAATGGCATCCGGGAGATTCTTATTACTGGGAAGCCGGTAATATCGGCAATATTGTTACATCCGGCCTGGAATATGGCATTGACGTTAATTATTCACTTCACGGGTTTAATGCCAGGCTAAATGCAGGATATGCTTTTACAAAAGCAGGTATGGCAGGTGCAAGCACAGATAATCAGGAGTTATCCAAGAATCAACTGGCATATATACCTGAAAATCAGATAAATGCTCTCATGAGATTAACCTGGCAACATTTTTATTCAGCATTCAATTCCAGCTTTACAGGTAAAAGATTTCTTACTGCAGATAATTCTCAATACCTTCCGCAATACTCGGTAAGCAATCTGAATCTGGGAGTTAAACTAAATTCCGGGAATCTGTCCGGCGAATTAGGATTCATTATTGAGAATCTCTTTAATGCCAGTTATCAGAATATTGCATATTATCCGATGCCCGGACGAAGTTTCTTAGTATCGATTGTTTTACAATTCAAGAAATAAAGAATGCGTAAAGTATTAATTCTGTTAATATTATCGTTTTCATACTCCTGCGTAAGGGAGGTCAATCCTATATTTATTGATTCAGGTGAATCATATCTTTCAGGAGAGGGAGTCTTTGTTTTAAACGAAGGCAATTTCAGATCAGGTAACGGTTCTCTTTCATTCTTTTCATATGACTCTTTGAAGATATACAACCATGTTTTTCTCAATGTCAATCAGAGGCCGTTGGGAGATATCCCATATTACATGGACTTTCACGGCAATAACGCATATATTGTGGTAAATAATTCAGGAAAAATTGAAGTTGCTGACAGGAACAATCTTCAGTCTGTTGCCACTATCAATGGAATAATATCTCCAAGGTATATTTCATTTATTAACGACACGAAGGCATATTTCACAAGCCTTTATTCTGATTCTCTTGCAATTATTGATCTTACTACCAATTCTGTATCCGGTTATATTAACCTTAAAAAAACCTCCGAATCAATAGTAACTATATATTCGACAGCTTATGTTGCCAATTGGACAGGCGGCAATAAGATTATGGTTATAAATACAGCAAAAGATCAGCTAACCGATTCGATTGAAGTCGGAATTGAACCGGAAAGTATGGTAATCGATAAGAATGAAACACTTTGGGTTCTTTGCAACGGGGGTTGGAAAAGAGATAATTATGCTGAACTTATAGGAATAAGTACCAGGACAAATAAAATAGAAAAGAGATTTATTTTTCCTTCCAGGACTAATTCACCCACATGCCTTCATATTAACGGTAAAGGAGAGGTATTGTATTTTTTATTAAACGGGGTTAGAAGAATGGCTATAGAAGCGCAAAGTTTGCCGTCACAGGCTTTAATACCAGAAATGGACCATGTTTTTTATAAGCTGGGTGTAAATCCAGGAAATGAAGAGATCTTCGTGACAGACGCTGTCGATTACGTGAAAAAGGGAAAAGTCCTGAGATACAGCAAAGGGGGTGCATTAATATCTGAAATGGAGGCTGACATCATTCCAGGAAATATGTGTTTTAAAGTAAACCCAGGTAATACATCTGAATGATCTTTTTCATTCATAAAGGACTTTCTTTTCACCAGGGGCTGTTAAAACTGCTGGTTTACATTTCAATTGTTCTGTTTTCATGTACAGGCAAGACTACGATAATTGTCGAAAAGACAAAAACAGCTGAAGAGCTCATTATATCGTATGCGAAGAGACTTAGAATTGAAAAGGTAGACGGGTATTCGCAAGTCTCAGTTCTGAATCCGTGGCAGGGAGCAAGGGAAATAGCCCAGAAATGGTATCTTATTCCTGAAGGAAAAATTACTCCTTCCTTCATCGACTCATCAGAAGTAATTCATGTTCCGATAAAAAAAATTATCTGCATGTCGACAACTCACCTTTCAATGATATCTGCCCTGAATGAAGAAAACTCAGTGGTGGGTTTTTCAGGCACAAGGTTCATATATACCGGTGACATTGTTCAGAATGTCATTAATGGAGACATACGGGAGATAGGCTATGAGGATAATCTTAACAAGGAACTGATCCTTAAGCTCGATCCCGATCTCGTAATGGTATATGGCATAGGAAGTGAATCGGCAGGTTACATCGGGAAGCTTAAAGAAATGGGGATAAGGGTCATTTATAATGCCGATTATCTTGAAACCGACCCGCTTGGCAAGGCTGAATGGATCAAGCTGATGGGAGCTCTTTACTCCAAAGAGGAAATGGCTGATTCAATATTTAAAACTATTGAGAATGAATATAATAATCTTAAGTCATATATTAAGGTAAATGCGGTGGGGAGACCCAGAGTACTGCTTGGCCTGCCATTTAAGGATACCTGGTACATCTCACCAGGCAACTCCTACATTTCTGCACTTATCAAAGATGCCGGCGGTGAATATCTGTGGCAGAATACAGAGTCGTCGGTTTCTATGCCCACCGCAATCGAGAATGTCTTTCTTAAAGCCCTTAAGGCTGATTACTGGTTGAACACAGGAAGTGCAAATACGCAAGATGAGATATTATCGATCGATCCAAGACTTGCACGTCTCCCGTGTTATAAAAGTGGCAATCTCTTCAACAACAATAAAAGAACAAACATAGACGAAGGAAATGACTATTGGGAAGGCGGTTGTCTTAAACCTCAGATAATTCTAAGGGATATTGCATCAATTTTACATCCGGGCTTACTTCCTGAAAGTGAATTGTATTATTACAAAAAAATAAATGAGGATCAGCACTGATGTCAAGGAAAAAGCAACAGGATTTTACTTTAATGCATTCTCAAAACAAGTCCGGAATTATATTTAGCGCATTGGTCCTTATGCTGATCTTGTTCTTCATTCTTGATCTTTTTCTCGGATCCGTAACCATAAGGCCTGGTGAAATAATTAAAGCAGTCTTCAATAATTCAGATGATACAACAAGGACTATTCTGGCACAATTCAGGCTGCCAAAGGCCATTACTGCTTTATTAGTGGGAGTTGCATTGTCAATCAGCGGTTTGCAAATGCAGACACTCTTCAGAAACCCGATGGCCGGGCCTTACGTACTCGGTTTGAGTTCGGGGGCAAGCCTGGGAGTTGCTTTTGTTATTCTGGGATTCTCAGCTGATCTTTCACCTGAGAGCATTAAGGGATTCGGCAACTGGGCAATAGCAGCTGCTTCATGGACAGGTGCAGGATTGGTCATGCTTCTTGTCATGATGATCTCCTCAAGAGTAAAGAACATAATGACGGTGCTTATTCTGGGAATTATGCTTTCAAGCGCAATATCTGCTATTGTGAGTATAATGCAGTATTTCAGCAATGAGACGATGCTGAAAGCCTATATCATCTGGACAATGGGCAGTCTGGGAAACCTGACTGCGTCTCAGCTTAATGTAATGCTGTTTTCAGTGTTGATTGGAGTAATACTTAGCCTGATCTCCGTAAAGATGCTTAATGCCCTGCTTTTGGGAGAAGACTATGCAAAAAGTATTGGCCTTGAAGTCAGAAGGTCACGCTTCGTGATAATAGCCGGCACAAGCATCCTGGCAGGCACCATTACTGCCTTTTGCGGGCCAATCGGATTTATAGGAATTGCGGTACCCCACCTGGCCAGGATAATCTTCAGAACATCAGATCATAAGATACTGATTCCTGGAACAATTCTGGCAGGTGCCATAGTAATGCTGGTAAGTGATATTATTTCACAAATGCCGGGTTCAGACAATGTGCTGCCTGTCAACTCAGTTACAGCTTTGATCGGAATACCCGTAGTTGTATGGGTCATTCTTCGTGACCAGAAATACAGGGATATTTTCTGATGGGAGACAGGATTAGAAATATATTATCCTTCAAAAATATTGAGATCGGATTTACGTCAGGAAAATTCCGGCATGTCCTGCTTCCTCCTTTAAATGGGTCAGCCGGGAATGGTGAACTTATAGCTGTTATCGGGAAAAACGGCATTGGAAAAAGCACCCTTCTGAGGACAGTTGCAGGCTTGCAGGCTCTGCTGGCGGGCGAACTGACAATTGACAGCAAGAACATCAAAGAGTATTCAAGGGTACAACTTTCAGCGAAGATCGGTTATATCTCGACTGAAATAATTAAGGTCAGCAATATGAAGGTTTATGACCTGGTTTCTCTGGGAAGATTTCCACATACAAACTGGCTGGGCAGAATCAATGCTACCGATGATAATGTAATTATGGAAGCCATAACTAAAACCGGAATGTTGGAATTCAGGGACAGGCCAATAACAGAACTTTCAGATGGGGAGCGACAAAGGGCAATGGTAGCCATGGTATTGGCCCAGGATGCCGGCATTATGGTTATGGATGAACCGACTGCCTTCCTTGATATCAGCAGCAGGTTTGAAATAATTCAACTGATGCATGAATTGACGAGAAGCCGGAATAAAACAATCATTTTCTCGACTCACGACCTTACAATGGCACTTAGCCAGGCTGACAAGATCTGGCTTCTGAAAGAACAGGGAGTTATTGAAGGAGCCCCTGAGGATCTTATGCTTGAGGGAGCATTTAATACACTTTTCGATGACAGAAAAATACAATTCAATTCTAATGACGGGAGTTTTACAATCAGAAATGATGAAAAAGGTAAGATTATTGTCAGTGGAAAAGGTGAAAAGAAATACTGGACCGAAAAAGCCCTTATAAGGGCAGGCTATGCGGTTGTCGATTCAGAATCGGCTGTGGAAATAGAGATCTCTGGCCCCGGAAATTCAAATTGGAAATGCAAAACACCGGCATCAAGCCATGAATTCGATTCAATATATGAGCTGGTTAACTGGATCAGGGATAATGACTTTATTTCTTAAAATATTTCCTGTAATTGTCAATAAATGAACCGATATCATCAACGCTAAGTTTTTTGGCAATAATTGTCTTATCCCTGTCAAGAATATATACCATTGGTGTCGATTCAACATTATAATAATACCCGAAATTAGTTCTTCTTTCCGGATCCCATCCGTTTATCCAGTCAAGTTTATGCTCTTCAATATATTTTTCCCATTTTGCCTTTTCACCTGTTGTGCAAACTGAAAATACCTCAACTCCCTGATCTTTTGCCTTGTCATAATAGGCTTTAAGTTTTGGAGTGGCTTCAGCGCAATGTCCGCAATCAGGTTCCCAGAAATAGAGAATGGTGAATTCCTTCTTTATATCATATAATGAAACGAAAACTCCCTTATAGGAATCCATAACCAGGTCCTGAGCTTTTTTACCAATCAGATTTGGCCTGATACGGTCGACCTGTTTTCTGAGATCATCCTTGAAATCCTTTGAAACCCAGTCGGCTTTTCCTGAAAGATAAATCTCATCAGCCAGCTTAACAACTATAGCATCATGACCCATGATTTCACTCTCCCTGAAATGATTGAACAGATAAACAGATATAAACTGAAAGACTTTGTAATTATCCTTAACCTTATCAATCATCTTGTCGATCTCTTTGCTAATAGTATCCGGTGATTGAATCAGAACGTTTGTAAAGAAAGTATTCAGCCTTGCTTGCAGAATTGGTGTACGCAAGAGCCTTTCGTCATTTATATCAATATTGTCAAAGAAATGATTTTTATTATAAAGATAAGTAAGAACCCATTTAGTTGAATCAGGATTTTTGCTTCCCACAGGTACAGAAATCGTCGGTATTTCAACCGGTAACATCGCCTTAACGAGCAGCGAAAGAAGGTTTCCGTTGTTCTCTTTTATCACATCGTGCAGATAAGATTTCATAATATTTTCCTGATTTTTCTGCATCTCTGAAAGAATCCTCAGGGAATCCGAATTCTGCCTGTTATTTTGAAGCCGCTTATTTAATGCTGAAGCTTTCTTTTGCATTTCAACCCAATGTTTCTGATAAACAATGAACGCGCTGTTTTCGTCTGATCCGGAAAACTTCAGTGTATTAAAATAATCGGAATATGAACAAGAAGCGGAGAAATACTGATCGGTCGACATCAGGATCTCAAAATACTGCTTCCCCGGAAGTACTATCATATAAATACCCTGGGGCAGGCTCTCCTGACCCGAAAAAACAGCACTACCTCTGCTGTCAAGCTTAATTGTGTCTTTAATGTATTGCTTGTCCCCCATATGGTACGCAAGGAAAATTGTTGAGTCCTGCAATCCCGAAATATTTATTGCGATTTCATATCCTTTCTTCGTTTGTCCGGAAGAGCAAAAAGTGGTGGATAGCATGATCAGGCAAAAAATTGTATTTCTCATTTTATCTTAAAATGGAATGGAATAACGGATAACAAAAATAGTTATTGCAATTTCTTTGCCAAAGGATGACTTTAGGAATATTAGAAATATATTGTATTTTTGATCTGATTAACCTGAGGTTTCAATAAAATGAAGATTTCTATCCTTATTCCAGTGAATGATTTTGATATTATTGCTCTCGTTCACTGTATGAAAGATGGGATGGAACAGGTTCCTGAATTCTGCGAGATCATTATTGGTGATGACGGGTCGTCAGAGGAATTCAAAAAGAATTATCAATCTCTTATCTGCGATAAAGTCAGGATAGTTGCTTCAGAAAAGAATATTGGAAGAGCCTCAATAAGAAACCGGCTTATTATGGAAGCCACAGGAGATTTTCTCCTGTTCATAGATGCAGACACCATGATAAGGGGAACCGCTGAAAATTATTTGCATAAATGGCTGGAATACCTCGATTATGCAAGGGTTATAAGCGGAGGTGTATTATATCAGAACAGCCCTCCTAGTGATCCCGATAAGATCCTGAGGTGGAAGTATGGAAGGAAAAAAGAGCAGAAAAAAGCCGCAGAAAGAAACAAACATCCCTATTCCAGCTTTTCAACTTTCAACGTTCTGATTGAAAAGTCGATTTTCTCAAAACTAAGATTCTACGAAGAACTAAAACAATATGGACATGAGGATACCCTCTTTAGTTATCAGCTTAAAAAAGCAGGTATTGGTATATACCATATAGATAACGGACTGGTACATGAAGGTCTTGAAACAAACAAGGAATTCCTTACAAAAACGAAGGACAGCATTGAAAATCTAAGCAAGCTTTATGACAATGTCACTGATAAAAGGACCTTTTCCATGACTGTCAGCCTGCTCAGGCTTTTCTGGTGGCTGAAAACGCTTCGCCTGACAAGATTATTTGCTGCCATCTTCATACATTACAGGGAGAGGATGGAAATCCGTCTTGATTCTTCAAAAGTGTCCCTTCCTTTATTTAAGCTTTATAAGATAAGCATGTTCTGCACTTTCAGGGAAATTCACCGGAGGCGAAAGCTTCTTCCGATATTTAATATACCTCCGGATATTATCTAAATATCGATCCTTTGCATATCAAAATTACCATCAAATCTCTTTTCTGCTTTAATGACAAAGTTGAACCGGTTGATCATTGTGCAGAGAAAGAAATCGGTAGGAGGGGAGAAGTCGATATTTTCAGGCTTAAAGAACCTCTTCCCTGATGTGGTCCTCAAATTGGCAATTTTCAGATCAAAGTCTTCTTCTCTGCCTGTGATGAGGGATTCAAGATATTCAGCACATAACAAATCTTCTTCAGCTGATTCCTTCGTTCTGTATCCCATTGCAACAAGGGAAACATGCTGAGGCTCTGTAAAACGGATGTATCTTGCAATAGATGAGGCATTAACAAAGCTTCCTGTCAGGATTGAATCAGCATTTACTGCATTAGCCAGGCCACTTGTCCCGGCAGTGGTGGTATGGATCAAAGTTTTCCCTGAAAGATTAGCTTTTATCATTTCGGTCGGGCTGTTTCCGTAATCAAATCCATATATCTTCTTTTCATCCCTTTCGCCGACAAGGACCGCTTTCTTATACTTTTTTTTCAATTCAAATGCTTCAGCAACTTCACTTGTTGCAATTATTTTTGCAGCACCTGAGTCCATCGCATAGCATTCAACCGAAAACGCCCTGAAAACATCGATTATCACAGTTAGTCCTTTTGCCTGCCTGGCTCCCTCAACAAATTCTGTTATTTCAATTTTCATTACAGAAAATTTGATCTGAAAAATAGCAATTATATTTGAAAGTACTATTTTGTATCTTTGGGCGTTAGAGAGTTAAACAACTATAATGGCAGATCCACTTTCCTGGGTACTTAAAAAGGCTAAGCAAATTAATGATTTTATCTGGCATACCTCAATTTCCGATATCTCCAGAGGAAAATCTTTTATTATCAGGCAGTCAAGGATCATTGTTCTTGCAGCAAGAGGCTTCATGAACGACAGAGTTCAGCTCAGAGCCTCTGCACTAACATTATATACAATGCTTTCAATAATCCCTTTTGCTGCGATTGCATTTGGCATAGCAAAGGGGTTTGCACTTGACCAGAAACTTCAGGAACTGCTTGTTAAAGAATTTCAAACCCAGCCAGAGGTTCTGAACTGGATACTGAATCAGGCCAACAGTGCGATCCAGGCAACCAGGGGAGGCTATATTGCCGGAATCGGTGTTATAATTCTGATCTGGTCAGTTATGTCCCTGCTCGATCAGATAGAGAGTTCCTTTAATCATATCTGGCAGATTGAAGTTTCCAGACCATGGTTACGCAAGTTTACCGATTATCTGGCTATAATGCTTATTGCTCCGATTTTTCTGATCCTTTCAAGTAGTATAACTGTTTTTGTAAGTACTGAATTATCAGATTTTATGGCAAGGTCGTCGATTTTGGAGTTTTTCAAGCCTATAATCGTGTTCCTGATTAAGCTGGCTCCATACGTGCTGAGTTGGGTAGCTCTCACGATTTTATTTGTTATAATGCCAAATACCAAGGTCAGATTTGTTCCGGCCCTCGTTTCAGGAATTATTGCCGGCACCATTCTTCAGATTCTGCAATGGTTATATATAGACCTGCAGTTTGGAATCACGAAGCTTAGTGCTATTTACGGAAGCTTTGCTGCGATTCCTCTTTTTATAATATGGGTCCAGAGCAGCTGGATCATTCTTCTGCTTGGAGCAGAACTTTCATTCGCAAACCAGAATGTCTCAAGATACGAATTTGAATCTGAGGCTCTTAACGTAAGTTCATATCAGAAAAGAGCGCTTATCCTGATGATCATGAACATGATAATAAGGAACTTTTCAGTAGGTGAAAAACCAGTCAACGCTGAAAATATTTCAAAGTGCCTTAAAGTGCCTGTAAGGCTTGTAAGAGACATACTGCAAGACCTTACAGTCAGTAACCTGGTTTCGGTAATTCATGAGAATGAGCATGAGGAGAGGCTTTACCAGCCTGCTATTGATATCAATAAATTGTCAATAAGCTTTGTCCTTAACAAGCTCGATAAGAAAGGATCAGAACATCAGATATTTGTAAAAACCAGGGAGTACGATAGGATAACCTCATTGCTTGATAAATTTGATAAACTTGTTGCAAAATCTGATTCCAATATCCTCGTTAAGGACCTCTGAAAAGCTGAATTGTTCATAAAAAGTTATGTGTTAGGTTTGGGTGTAATCAGGTATTCGGTAAACGATACTGATCGACCCGGCAATAAGTAACGACAGACCTGAGTTAATCTTTTTCTTGATCTATGACTTTGTACCTCTTCACAAAATCGATAAAATCGGTGAATGACCGCCATTCATGAAAAAAATAGTGAGGAAATGGTAAAACTATGTGTCTCGTTCCTTTTTCTTTCTCCCAGTAATCATTCAGATTCTTCGTCGGAAAGACTCTGTCAATTTCACTTGTTACTGCATAATCCCATTTGAATCCAGGTTCTTTCTGCTCCATGATGCGGTTATAAAGCCACCTGAGTTCATCATGCAAAGATTTAATCGACCTGTGAGGAATCCTGTCAGCATTACGGAGATAGTTTTTTTTGTCGCCGAACATTCTCAGATAAAACTTCTCCATATTGCTATCAGTGATATTATTCAGGGTACCTTCAAATACATTCAGAGGGATACCGTAATGATCATCGGCTGGTATCGGTGTTCCGTTAACAGCGATTGTAAGGTCAGGCTTGATCCCGGTTTTGGGAGATAAATACTCAGCAGCCCAGACACCAAGCGACCAGCCTATCAGAGTAATGGAATTGTATGTTTTTGTTTCGGGAAGCAGAAGGGCTTCATCAGCTGAATAATTATAAAAAAGAATAAAATCAGAATCATCAGTGCACAGCGGAGTAAATACATTCTCATCAGTACCCCATCCTCCATAAAAGACAACCAGATTATCATTCTTTTCTCTTCTTCTGATATAAGTTTTCATGATTTCCCGGTTTTACCGTGCTATGTAAGTTACTTACATTTTCCGACGATCTATATCAAAGATATCTTTTTTTCATATCAGTTCAATCCGGCCGGCTGCAATAAAAAAGCAGTCCGTTTTTGACTGCCTGAAAAAATAAGAGGAGCAAGGGTTGTCATGAAAATCAGGGAGCGGGCTTTATTAGTGAGATAATTCCCGTGTCTACTGTCTGATAAAAGGACGGAACCATGGTAAGCTGGCGCTA
>Ga0326726_10002918_pt1 | contig 15665 bp, 14 predicted proteins | sample MHFenrmetagenome_2_FD_207603 | JGI IMG/M metagenome (GOLD analysis project Ga0326726, IMG submission 207603) | Lab enriched peat soil microbial communities from Michigan Hollow, Ithaca, NY, United States - MHF15MN | ecosystem: Environmental > Terrestrial > Soil > Wetlands > Peat | place: USA...
TTGCGTTCGATCTCCGAGATGATGTCGGACAGGCGCAGGAGATTGCCCTTCGTCTCCTCGAGCTTGGTTTCGGCCAGCCGCTTCTTGAGCTTGTACTTCGTGATCCCGGCGGCCTCCTCGATGAGGCGGCGGCGGTCCTGGGGCTTGGTCGAGAGGACCTGGTCGATACGGCCCTGCTCGATGACCGAGTAGGCGCGCACGCCGAGGCCCGTGCCCAGAAGCTGATCCTGGATGTCCCGCAGGCGCACCTGCTTGTCGTTCAGGAAGTACTCGCCCTCGCCGTCGCGGTAGACGCGCCGGCCCACGCGCAGCTCTCCTTCGGCGTCGCCCTTCTCGCTGTCGCCGTTGGACGCGGACAGCGTCAGGATGACTTCGGCCATGCCGAGCGGGCGCCGCTTGGCCGACCCGTTGAAGATGACGTCGTCCATCTTTTCGCCGCGCAGAACCCTGGCGCTCTGCTCGCCGAGGGCCCAGGCGACGGCGTCGCTGATGTTGGACTTTCCACAGCCGTTGGGCCCGACGACGGCCGTCACGGAGCCGGGAAAGGCCAGATCCACCTTCTCGAAGAAGGACTTGAAGCCCGCGATCTGGACGCGCTTGAGTCTCAGCATTTGCGCCGAAATGTAGCAAATGGGAGGGGTCGGTGCCACAACTTATTGCGGCAAGCGGCGCCCGGGCCACAACAGATAGCCGGAAGGCCGGGAAGCCGTGGATCGAGTGCCGTGAAGCGTGAGTCGGGCAACGGGAGGTCGGCCGCGGCCCGGGGGCCGGCCGCAGGCGGCCGAAAGCTACCTGCTACCATGCCGGCGCGATGAAATCCGACATCGAGATTGCGCAGGAAGCCAGCCTTCGTCCGATCGAGGAGGTCGCCCGCGCGGCGGGGATCGATTCGCGGGACTTCATTCCGTACGGCCGCGACAAGGCCAAGATCTCGATCAACGCGATCGCGCGCGCGGAGGGCCGGCCCGAAGCCCCGCTCGTGCTGGTCTCGGCGATCACGCCGACGCCGGCGGGCGAGGGCAAGTCCACGACGACGGTGGGACTCGGCCAGGCCCTGAACCGTCTCGGCAAGAAGGCGATCATCGCGTTGCGCGAGCCGTCGCTCGGCCCCTGTTTCGGCGTCAAGGGCGGGGCCGCCGGCGGCGGCTACTCGCAGGTCGTTCCGATGGAGGACATCAACCTCCACTTCACGGGGGACTTTCCCGCGATCACGGCCGCGCACAATCTGCTCGCCGCGATGGTCGACAACCACCTCCACCACGGCAACGCGCTCGGAATCGACCAGCGCGACATCCCCTTCCGGCGCGTGCTCGACATGAACGACCGGGCCCTGCGCGACGCCGTCATCGGTCTGGGCGGAAAGGTCAACGGCGTGCCGCGCGAGACCGGCTTCGACATCACGGTCGCCTCGGAGGTCATGGCGATCCTGTGTCTCGCGAGGAGCCTGAAGGACCTGAAGGAGCGCTGTGGCGCGATCGTCGTGGGATATACCCGCGACGCCCAGCCGATCCGCGCGCGGGACCTCAACGCGCACGGGGCGATGGCGGCTCTGCTCAAGGACGCGATTCACCCGAACCTGGTGCAGACCCTCGAGGGCACGCCCGCCCTCGTCCACGGCGGACCGTTCGCCAACATCGCGCACGGCTGCAACTCGATCCTCGCGACCCGGATCGCGATGCGCTACGGCGATGTCGCCGTGACCGAGGCCGGCTTCGGTTTCGACCTCGGCGGCGAGAAGTTCCTCGACATCAAGTGCGCCTACGGGGATATCTGGCCGTCGGTCGTCGTCCTCGTGGCGACCGTGAGGGCGCTCAAGATGCACGGCGGTGCGCCCAAGGACCTGCTGGCCGTCGAGGACCTCGCGGCCCTCTCGCGCGGCGTCTTGAACCTCGAGCGGCACCTCGACAACGTGCGGATCTTCGGCCTGCCGGCGGTCGTTGCGATCAACCGCTTTCCCACCGACACGCCCGCCGAGATTGCGTTCCTGGAGAAGCGGTGCGCGGAGCTCGACGTGAAGGTCGCGCTCTCGGAGGTGTTCACCCGCGGCGGCGCCGGGGGAGAGGACCTCGCTCGCCTCGTTCTCGAGGAGATCGCCGCGGGCGCGGCCCGGTATCGCCCGCTCTACCCGTGGGACAGGCCCCTGGCCGAAAAGATCGAGATCATCGCCCGCCGCCTCTACGGCGCGGGGGGCGTCTCCTTCTCGAAGGAGGCGGAAAACCGGCTCGCGCGCTACGAGAAGCAGGGCTTCGGCAACCTGCCGATCGTCATCGCCAAGACTCCGTACTCTTTTTCGGACGATCCGAAGAAGGGCGGCCGGCCGTCGGGATTCACGCTGCAGGTCGACAAGACGCGGCTTTTCGCGGGCGCGGGCTTCGTCGTCGCGATCTGCGGCGACATCATGACGATGCCGGGCCTTCCGAAGAAACCGGCCGCCGAGACCATCGACGTCGACGACGAAGGCCGCGTGTCGGGCCTCTTTTAATCGAATCGTTAGTTTCGGCCCGGGCGTTCGGAGCGTTGCGCTTCCGGCCGGCGGCCGGCGCCGTGACCCGCAGTCGGTCGACAGACCTGAACGGATATTGCGCACGGCAGCAACTTGTGTGTACTGTCGGGGTGGTTCACGGAGACCAAGACCCATGCTGACCCTAGAAGTGAGGAGACGTCCGGGCACGGGTGCGGAGATGCACCGCATCACCGGCCCGAGCGCGACCGTCGGAGCATCCTCGGGAAACGAGGTCGTCGTGCGGGCGCGCGGCGTCTATGGACGCCACCTGCGCCTGCTCGAGAAGGACGGCGCGTATCATCTCGATCTCTTCCGCGGGATCGCCGCGGTCCAGGTCAACGGCCGGGAATTCGCGGGCGGCGCGGTCGCGCCGGGTGACCGCATCACGATCGGCGAGGCGACCATCACCGTGGTCGAAGCGGCGCCCTCGATGCGGCCGACACCCGTCGGCGAGCTGTCCGAGGGCGGCACGGCCGTGCCGGCCCCTCCGGCCGCCGCGGCCTCGACCCCCGGCGTCCCCGTTGCCCAGGTCCCGGTCACCGAGGTCGAGTACCGGGCGCTGCGTCTGGCCGCCTACCGGCTCTGCCGGGAGGCCAGCGCGGCCGAGGATCTTGCGATGGACCTGACGGACTTCCTGGACCGCGAGTTTCCGCCGTCGGAGTGGGCGGTGGGCGAGTTCTCCGCGATCGCGGGCTTCCGGCCGCTGGCCTCGACGTTCCGCGAAAACCCGGCCCTGCCGCCGCAGATGATCCAGGACATCCGCGCCGGCGAGCGCCTGGCGCGCTCCGAGAGCGTGACGGGCGTGCTGACGCTCGTGATCGAGCCGCCGCTCGACGGCGCCGGCTGTGTCGGCATCGTCGTGCGCGAGTCGCCGCGGCTGGCGGCGCGCGCGATCCTCTTTCTCGAGGAGCTGGCCCAGCTGGCGGGCGTGGCGTTCTCGGGCCTCGCCGCGCGGCAGGCGGGCCCCACGGCGCCGGCGGTGCGGCAGACGCAGGAGGTTCCCGTCGCGCCTTCCCCCGCCGCCGTCGAGTCGAGCCCGGCCGAGGTCGTCCTGCGGTCCACCGACGATCTGAAGAAGATCGTCGAGACCGTCGAACGCGAGGTCATCGACCGCGCGATGCGCCGCGTCGAGGGCAACCAGTCGCGCGGAGCCCAGATCCTGAACATCTCCCGCGGCTCGCTGATCGCAAAGCTCAAGGAGTTCGCGGTCCCGGACTACCGCTACATGCGGCGCGAGCGCGGCCGGAGGAACTAGGGCTCCAGGCGCCCTCCCGGTCGCTCGCCCAGGGTCGCAAACCAGAGGACGAACGGCGCCGCGAAGCGGCCGGCGATCTGGTAGAAGTGGAAGCCGGCCGTCCAGACGTTGCGCGCCACGGGTCCGTAGTTGGCCTCGCTCCAGGCCCCGAGGCGCGTCGCGTAGAGCGCCTCGACCTGGAAGACGAGGGCCACGACGTGGATCGCCCAGAGTCCGGCAGCCGCGATCCAGAACCGTCCGAAACGCCGGGGCTCCAGCGGATGGGGCGTCAGGGCGAAGAGCGCCGCGAGCAGAACGAAGTTGAAGTGAAGGTCCGCCGCCGGCAGGCCCGGCCGGGGCGAGGCAGGCGGGAAGTCGGACCGGTCGACGCGAATCTCGCCTCCCGGCGCCGCGAGCGTCGTGACGGCGGGCGACTCGAAGAGCCGCAGAAGCAATTGCGCCGCGCCGGCCACGGTCTTTTCATAAGGGGCCGAGAAGGCCAGCCAGAAGGCGAGGCCTGCCCCGAAACCCGCCAGGAGGCGCAGAGCGGCGCGGCCATCGAGCCGGATGCGGGCGCCCCCCGATGGAGCAACGAACTTGCTACGGCCCATTTCCCCGGTCCGCCCCGGCGCTCGGCGTTCTCTCGCCGCGCGAGGCCCAGAAGAGAAAGAGCAGCACGCTCGCCAGGACGACGGCCGACTGCCAGAGGACCGTGTGCGACGAGGAAAAGAGCGCGGGCCGGTGCGCTCCGATCCAGAAGAGCGACACGACGCGGAAGACGTTGAGGGCCTGGATCGCCGCGAACCCGCCGAGCAGGCCTGCCAGGCGCCGCCTCCAGGGCGCCGGAAATGCCAGGACGGCCGAGCCGAAGAGCAGTGCGGCCTCGACCCCGTTGCAGCCGTTCTCGATCTGGACGGCGAAGGCGCCGGAGCGGATCTCCGTGCCGGCCACCGACACTTTCTCGCCGAGAGCGTTCAGGAAGGCCCCGGAGACCCGCGCGATGCCGGCCGTGAAGGGGACGATGACCGCGTCGTTGACGGGATTTGAGGCGACGAGGGCGTAGAAGGCGACGAGCAGCGCCAGGAACTTTCCGAGAAAGAGGAGTGACCGCCGGTTGGGGGAGGCCGTCGCTCTCCCGGCTCTCATCGCGCGCCGTTGCCGAGCGACTCCTGGAACTCCAGAATCGACGCGCAGAGGGCGCGCAGGCCGGCGGGCAGCGTCAGGAGGAGTTCGCCCTCCCGGTTGACGACGACCTGTTCCGTCGTGGCCGACGCGAGCAGGTTGCCCGATTCGCTCCGGATCTCGTAGTCCATCTCGAAGCGCGCGACACTCGGGGGCCGCAGCCGCGCCGTCACGCGGATCGTCTGGTCCGGCAGGGCGGGGGCGCGGTACTTCAGCTCGAGGCGCGTGACCGGGACGCGATAGCCCATCTCGAGGGCGCGGGCGGCCGTGAACCCGAACCGCCCCGTCAGCGCCTCGCGAGCGTGCTCGAGGTAGAGGACGTAGTGACCGTGCCAGACGACGCCGTAGGGGTCGCACTCGGCAAAGCGCACGGGGATGTCGAGGGTCAGGCCCACGAGGGGCTCGGGCTTGCGCACGGACGCCGTCATGCCGCCTCCAGGACGGCGGCGAGGAAGTTGCCCCCCGCGCCGAAAGAGTTGACGAGGGCGCGGCGCGGCCCGCCCGCGGCAATGGCTCGCGAAGCGGCGACCAACTGCGCCCCGCCCGCGGCGGCCATCTCGCCGATCGCGTCCTTGACGGCGATCTCCCGAGGCAGCGGCTCCCCGAAGATCGACCGCATCACCTCCGCCTCGGCGCAGTCCATTTCGACCACGCCGTCGCGGGAGGAGAGCCAGAGGTCGATGTCGGAGGGCCGGGCGCCGGCGTCGTCGAGGGCGCCGCGGATCGCCCGCTCGATCGCCGGCCGGTCCGGCGCGAAGCGATACGGCTCGGACGCGACGCCCGCCGTCGCGATCCCGGCGAGGCGGGCGAGGGGTTTCGCGCCGCGGGCCCGCGCGATCTGTTCCTCCTCGAGCAGGAGGACGAAGGCGCCCTCACCCTGGATGATCCCGGAGGCGCGCTTTGCGCCGCGCAGGGCCCCGACCCGGTCGAAGCCCATCGCGTAGTAGAAATTCCACTCGTCCACGGCGCCCGCGAGCATCGCCTTTGCCCGCCCGGACGAAAGGGCGAGCGCCGAGAAGAGGAGGGCGTTCAACGCCGAGGGGTCCTTCTGCGTGATCGTGACGTTGGGCCCGAAGATCTTGAGCTCGATCGAGGTCTGCGACGCGGGCGCGTTGGCGACGGTGTTCGGGAAATGAAACGGTGGCGCCGCCTCGGGCGATTCGAGGATAAGAACGCGGAGAAATTCCGTCAGCGCCCCGGCTCCGGCCGAACCCGTTCCCATGGCGATCCCGATCGCCTCGGGAGCGTCGGCGATGCGGTAGCCCGCCTCCTCGACCGCCTGCATGCACGCGATGAGCGCGAACTGGCTGCCGCGGTCGAGCCGCCGCGCCTTCATGGCCGGGATCTCCGGCTGCGGCGAAAAGTCGTCGTACCGGGCGGCGTGGGTGGCCTGGAGGTCCTGGCGCTCCTCGGCCCGAAGCGGCCGGATCGCGCTCTCGCCTGCGGTCAGCCGCCGGTAGAACTCGGCGGCGCCGCGTCCGAGGGGAGAGACCGCGCCCGTGCCGGTCACGAGCCCGCGGGAGGCCATCAGCCTTCGTACCGCGCGAGCACGACGACCGAGCTGTTGCCCCCGAAGGCGAAGGAATTGGAGAGCGCCACGCGGACCGCGTGATCGCGCGCGGCGTTGGGAACATAGTCGAGATCGCAGGCGGGGTCCGGGTTCTCGTAGTGGATCGTCGGCGGCACTTTTCCGTCGCGCACCGACAGCGCGGTCGCCACCGCCTCGATGGCTCCCGAGGCGCAGAGACAGTGTCCGAGCATCGACTTGCTCGACGAGATCGGGATCCGCCGCGCCCGGTCGCCGAGAGCGGCCTTGAGCGCCGCGGTCTCGGCCGAGTCGTTCTGGGGCGTTGCAGTGCCGTGGGCGTTGACGTAGTCCACGTCGCCGGCGTTGACGCCCGCATTGTCGAGCGCGGCCGAGATCGTGCGGCCGCCCGCGACGCCGGAGGGATCGGGCGCGGTCATGTGGTACGCGTCGGAGGTCACGCCGTAACCGCGGAACTCGGCGACGACGGGCGCTCCGCGGCGCCGCGCGTGCCCGGCTTCCTCGAGAACGAGCAGGCCGGCCGCTTCGCCGATCGACAGGCCCCGGCGCTGCCGGTCGAAGGGCCGGCAGGGATCCGGGTCCACCGAGCGCAGAGAGTTGAAGCCGCCGTAGGTCAGGCGGGCGAGCACGTCCGAGCCGCCGGTGACGACGACGTCGGCCAGTCCGGCCTTGATCGCGTCGAAGGCGTAGCCGAGGGCGTTGGCCGACGAGGAGCACGCCGTCGTGATCGTGGACTTGATTCCCTCGAGGCCGAAACGCTGCGCGACCCGGTCGGTGATGGAGTCGGGCAGGTGGTTGAGCACCTTCGAGGGGCGGGCCTTGCGCCCGCGCAGGTAGAGCTCGAAGAAGACCTCCGAGTCGATGAGGCCCGACGTGCCGCCCCCGAGGATGACTCCCACGCGTGTCGGGTCGACCCGGGAGAGGTCGAGGCCCGACGCCGAGAGCGCTTCGCGGGCCGCGGCGACACCCATCCGGTCGGCGCGGGACATCCGGCGGCGCTCGGTCGCGGTGAGGAAGTGGTCCGGGATCTCGGCGACCTCGGCGGCGGTCTGCGTTCGGTAGGTCGAGGCGTCGAAGAGCGTGAGCGGGCGGATTCCGCAGGCTCCGGCCAGGAGCCCCTTCCAGGACTCCTCGAGGTTCGAGCCGATCGCGGTGACGGCTCCCATTCCGGTGATGACGACGCGGCGTTCTCGGGTCACGGCGTCGATTTTGACACACGCGGCCCGTCGGGGCGCGCGGCGGTCGACCCCGCGGGGCGCGCGTTGACAGGTCGGGCATAATCGCCCGGATGAGCGAGCAACGCGTCGACTGGCACACCTACTTCATGAACATTGCGCGGCAGGTCGCGACGCGCTCGACCTGCCCCCGCAAGCACGTCGGCGCCGTGATCGTGCGCGACCGGACGATCCTCTCCACCGGCTACAACGGCTCGATCCGGGGGCTGCCGCACTGCTCCGACGTCGGCTGCCTGATGGAAGACGGGCACTGCGTCGCCACGGTCCACGCCGAGGCCAACGCGATCATCCAGGCCGCCAAGAACGGCGTCGCGATCCACGGCGCCGAGATCTACACGACGGCCAGCCCCTGCTGGCCTTGCTTCAAGCTGATCGCCAACTCCGGGTTGAGCCGGGTCTACTACGGCGAGTTCTACCGCGACGAGCGGTCGATCCAGGTCGCGAGGGATGCCGGGATCGAGCTGGTGGACCTCGCCGCGGTGTCGTAGGGCGCTCGCGCGGTCGTCCGGGATGTGCCGGGAGTCCGGCCCCCTGCGGTGATCCCGAAGCGAGGGATCCCGCACTTGATCGTCAGGCTCGCGGATCGAGCACGGGATCCCTCGTCGCTGACGCTCCTCGGGATGACAGGCGGATGTGGGGCGCTCAGGAGGGGTCATCCCGAGCGAGGCGCGCCTAAGCGACCACGTCGCCCAGCGCCAGGATGCGCAGGCACTCTTCGAGATTCTGCCGTGAGGCGGCGGAGAGCTGGAAGAAGCGGCAGCCGAGGCCCGGGTCGTTTTCGCGGCCGAGGCGGACGACGATGGCCTCGGCGACGATGGTCTTGATCCCGCGCTCGACCGGGACGTCGAAGGACACGTCCAGCCGCGCTCCGACGGGCTGGCGCACGAGCGTGCGAACGAAGAATCCGCCGCGGGACAGATCCCGGATCGTGCCCGTGTGCTGCATTCCGTCCCGCCAGAAGGTGATCGACCACTCGACCGCCGAGCGCGCTTCCTCCCGGGGCATGACCTGCAGGAAGCGGCGCACGACCCCGAAGAACGCCTCCGGGTCGAGCGGGAGGGGAAGCATCGCGTCCGCGCCGGCGCGCCGGGCGGTCTCCTCGGACCCCGCCGGGCCCACGAGCGCGATCGGTGTCTTCGCGAACTCGGGGTCGGCCTTGAGCACCCGGCAGAGGTCGAACCCCGTCATCGGCGTGATCCCCGCCTTGACGACGATCATCTGCGGCTTCTCGCGCCGCGCGAGATCGAGAGCCTCGGTGCCCCCGGACGCCGTCAGCGTCTGGCAGCCGGTGCGCTTGAGAACCTCTTCCGCAGCACCGCGGAAGAGGCCGCTGTCATCGACGAGAAGGATGGAGGGCATGAAAAAATTATAGCGGGGTCTGACCCCAAAGGGGGTCTTACCCCCCGAACTCAGGGGCCGGCCGGAGTGCCCCGGCTCACACGACCCGGGGGCGCAGGACGACCTCCCCGTGCAGCACGTTGGGCGGCGAGCAGAGCACGTACAGCAAGGCGCGCACGGCGTCCTCGGTTCGGAGCATCCGTTCCCGGTCGAGCGTCGGCCGGAAGCGCTCGAAAAAGTCGGTCTCGACCGAGCCCGGGCAGAGAGCGGTCACCCGGATGTTCGCGGGCTTGAGCTCGTACGCGAGCGCCCGCGTGAACCCGACCAGGCCGGCCTTGGCCGCGCAATACACGGTGCCCTCGGCGAAGCCCTCGAGGCCCGCGATCGAGGAGACGTTGACGATGTCGGACGGCGCCGACTTCAAGAGCGCGTGGAGACAGGCCTGGCTGAGGTAGATCGCCGCCGCGAGGTCCGTCTCCAGCATTTCCGCGATTTCCGAGCGGCGCGTTTCGAGCAGCGGCGACCGGAACCCGAGCCCGGCGTTGTTGACCAGGACGTCCAGGCGCTTGAAGCGGGACAGCAGCACGTCGACGAGGTCGTAGAGGGCGGGTACGACGCGCAGGTCCACGACGTGGTACGCGGCCTCGCCGCCCAGCTGGGTGATCTCGTGGACGACCTCGCGCAGCTTTTCCTCGCGCCGCGCGGCGAGGAACACCTTCGCCCCGGCTCCGGCGAGGGCGAGCGCGAACGCCCGCCCGAGGCCCGACGACGCCCCCGTCACGAGCGCCACTTTTCCGCGAAGCGATTGGTCCGGCATGAGCTGACCGCTGACAACTGGCCGACGGCTTTCCCAAATGTATCATCCGGCCCTCGCATGGATACGATCTCGCACGGGATCGCCGGTTCGGTCCTCGGGCGGTCCTTCACCGACCGGCCGGGCGCGCGCGCCGCATTCTTCGTCGGCGCCGCGGCGGCGATGGTTCCGGACCTCGACTTCCTTTTCATATCGAGCCGGCTCGATTACCTGCGCGACCATCGCGGGTGGACCCACTCGTTTCTGGTTCTGCCGTTCCTGGCGCTCGGCCTGGCGCTCGTCGCAAAGCCCTTCCTGCGGCAGGCGCGCCTCTGGACGCTGTGGCTCTTTGCCGCCGTCGGGATCGCGTCGCACATCCTCTTCGACTGGATCACGAGTTTCGGCACCATGTTCTGGACGCCGGCGTCGCGGACGCGTTACTCGCTCGACTGGGTCTTCATCCTCGACCCGTACTTCACGGGCACGGCGCTGGCGACCCTCGCCCTCGCGCTCGTTTTCCGCGGCCGCGGCCGGCGGATCGCCGTCGCGGGGTCGGCGGTCCTCTTCGCCTACGTCGGATTCTGCGCGGCGCAGCACGCTCGCGCGCTCGAGACGTGGAGACGCCTGGACGCTCCGCCGCCAGGCGCGAAGGTCGCGGTGCTGCCGCAGTTTCTTTCGCCCTTCCGGTGGCTGGGCCTGACCGAGCGTGAGGACGCGGTGCACCTTGCCTTTTTCGACACCGGCCCGTTCGCGACCGGCGTCGACGACCCGCAGCCGCCGACGAAGTGGTCTCAGGTCCTCGCGAGTCTGCGCGACTACTATCCGCCTCCCGAGCGTGCGAAGATCCGGCGCTTCGAGCGTCCGCCGAGATCGCCGGTCCTCGAAGCGGCGCGGGCGCTGCCGGACATCGCCGTGTATCTCGCGTTCGCTCGCTTTCCGCTCGAGACCGTCTACCCGGACCCGGACGGGGGCACCGAGGTCATCGTCCAGGACCTGCGGTTTCTCCCGTTCTTCACCGGCCCGTGGGAGCCGGGCGGCGCGGATGGAATCCGGCGCCAGCCCTTCGTCTACAGGGTGCGCTTCGACCCCGGCTTGAACGCGATCGAACGAGGGTTCGTCCGCGGCGGTCGCCGGTAGGCTTCCGAGGGCCGTTTCAGTCCTTCGGTCGCGCGAACGCTCCGTTGAGCGTCCCGAAGGGGACGGCGGCGGAAAGACGGGTGAAGGTGCCCTTCTCCGCGATCTCCCGGGCCGCGTCGAAGAATCCCGACCAGGCCGCCCGGGCGAGCGCGCCTCCGACGCTGACTCGGCGCACGCCTGCCTCGGAAAGTCCGGCCACGGTCACGGAGCCGCCGCCGGCGAGGACGTTGACCGGACGGGGAGAGACAGCGCGGACGACCGCGGCGATCTCGGCCATGCTCCGGAGGCCGGGCGCATAGAGGCAGTCGGCGCCGGCCTGGGCGAAAGCCGTGAGGCGCCGGATCGTGGCGTCGAGGTCCGGGCGCCCGACGAGGAACCCTTCCGAGCGCGCGGTCAGGAGGACGCCCGTGCCGCTCTCGTCGATCGCACGCCGGGCGGCCCGGACCCGCTCCACCGCGAGCGGGACGTCGAACAGAGGCTCTGACGCGACACCCGTGGAATCCTCGATGGAGAGGCCCGCGATCCCCGTGACGGCCGCCCGGGCCACGTTGGCGGCAACGCCCTCGGGCGCGACGGCGAACCCGCCCTCGAAGTCCGCGTTGACCGGGACCGGGACGCTCGCGCTGATGGCCCGGAAGTGGGCGAGCGCCTCGTCGAGCGTGACCCCGTTGTCGGGGCGGCCGAGAGACCAGGCGAACCCCGCGCTCGTCGTGGCCAGAGCCGGGAAGCCGAGCTGGAAGAGAAGCCGCGCGCTGCCCTCGTCCCACGGATTCGGCATGACGAAGCAGCCGGTTGCGTGCAAGCGGTGGAAGGCCTGAGTGCGAGCCGTGAAGGTCTCCATGCGACGAGTGGGTAAGAAGGAGTCAGGCTCCCGTGGCTTGCGCGTCCGACGGGCTGGCCGCGCCCGCCACGTACGAGTACTCCGGCGAGGGAGCGCGGGTCAGCGCCTCCGAGATGCCGGCGTAGTAGCCGATCTTGATCAGGAGCCTGACGAAGACGAAGACCTGCTGCGCGGCGATGAGCGGGCCGAGCGCGAGGCGCGCCTCGCCGCCGGCCGACGGGTCGATGACGAGCCACGCGAGGTAGAGCGCGAGCGTCGTCACCGAGTACATCCCGAGAATCCCGAAGAGACGCAGGGGTCGGGCCACCGCGCCGCCGATGCCGAAGAGAAAGCGCGACACGGGCGGCAGGTCCGGCCGGGCGACCCAGACCGTGCGCACCGAATCGGCGAGCAGCTTGATGACGGAAAGCGCGAGGGCAAGGGCCAGAAGCCGCAGGCCGGTGACGACGAGCGCAGCCTGCTCGGTGTGGAGATCCTTCACGCGCGCGCGCAGAGCGACCCCGGATCCGACGTAGATCCACTGGTAGGCCGCGAACGCCGCGCCCCAGGCCGCGAGCGTGAAGACGAGGAAAGCCGGCATGCGCCGCATGCCCTCGCGGCCGAACGTGACCAGCGACGACGACGGCTCGCGCAGCGTCCCGAGCGTGCCGCCGAGCGCGAACGCGTGCAGCACGATCGCGAGGATCGCGAGCGAAAAGGCCGTGGCGCCCACCCCGAGCAGACCGGGCAGCTCAGACCAGCGGATGCCCTCGGTCGAGAGCAGGCCCGTCGCGAGCTCGGGGAAGTTGCCGAGGACGTCCGGGTGCTCGCGCCGGGCCGTCTCCCACCAGCCGTAGTTGGGAACGGCGACCATCTTCTCGCCCGCCGGGGAACGGTCGAGCATCGAGTGCATCTGGTTGCCGACCGGGAGGATGAGCGCGGCGGCCAGCATGAGCTGGATCAGCCAGAGCGCCACGGCGAGGTAGGGCTTCGAGAGCGAGAGAGCCAGACCCCTCAGGAAGCAGCGCAAGGCCTTCGGTCCCCCGCGGCTCACCAGGCCACCGTCATGAAGTCGATCATGTTCTGCACCCAGAAGACCGCGCGAGCGGTCCACCGCGTCGCCGCGCGCAGGTCGGGCTCGGGCCGGAGGCCGTTGTTGGTCCGGTCGACGTCGAGGAGGATCTTCTCGTCCGGGTCGACGACGGCTTCGATGAGCCGCGGACCCGCCCGGACCCGCAGGCGCTTCCAGCGCGCCTCGCCGTCCCAGTGCGTGCGATACACGTGGTCGCCGTCGAAGCGCAGGAGGATGTCCACCGGCATCGCCACGTCCCCGCGCCGAACGACCGTCACGACGCTGTCGTAGCCGCGCGCCTTCGCCAGGTCGGCCGGGGCGCCCTCGGAGAGCTTGCCGTCTTTCTCGAAGAGGCCCTGCGGCGGCTTCGCCGGCTTGCTCTCGGCCTCGGCGACGGCGTAGTCCACGATTCCGGAGGAAAAGAACGTGCGGTCGAAGAACCAGCTCCAGTCCGCGCCCACGGTGTCGTTGACGGCCGCGATGAAGTCCTTCGTCGTCGGATGCCGGAAGCGCCACCGGTCCGCGTAGAGGCGCAGCGCCCGGTCCATCGTCGGCGTGCCGAGCAGGCGCTCGAGGCTGGCCAGGGTGAGCGCCGTCTTCGAGTAGATCTGACCGCTGTAGGAGGAGCGGCCGCGGAACTTCCAGCTCTCGGAGGCGAGCACGTCCCAGTCGGCGACCGCGAAGTAGCGGCGGTTCGCGTCGACGGGATAGTGGATGTCGATCCCGAGCGGGAAGTGGAGACCGAAGACGTCGAGGTCCACGTGGTTGGCGCCGTAGACGGCCTTGAGCACCCGGTCGCACATGTAGGTGTTGAAGCCTTCGTCGAGCCAGGCCTCCTCGAACTCGTTGGACGCGAGCAGGCCGTAGAAGAACTGGTGCCCGGCCTCGTGGACGGTGACGCCCTCGGGGCGCAGGACGCTTCTCGGGTCGCTCCAGGCGGTCCCGCCGGTGATCAGCGTCGGGTACTCCATGCCGCCCGCGCCGTGAGCGCCCCAGGGCGGGTCCACGATCGAAAGCGTCGGGTAGGGGTAGAGCCCGAGAACGCGCCCGTAGCCCGAGAGAGCGGCCTTCGCGGCGCCGAAATACCGCTCGGCCTGGTCCGCGTGCTCGGGCTGCAGGTACAGGAAGAGCCGGACGTCGCCCAGGCCGGCCTCGCGGAACGTGTCCTCGAGAACGAGGTAGCTCGGGTCCGCCGTCCAGGCGAAGTCGTGAACGCCCTGCTGGCGGAACCGGTAGAGGATGCGGCCGGCCGAGGTCTCGCGTTCCTCGACGCGCTGGCCGGTCGCGCCGACCTTACCCTTGTAGCGCGCCGGGACGTCGATCGAAACGTCGTAGTTGCCGAAGTCCGAGAAAAACTCGCTCGACGCGTGGAACTGGTGGCAATTCCAGCCCTTTTCCTCGAGGACGCCGACCTTCGGGAACCACTGGACGACCATGAAGAAGTCGTCCTTGTAGCCCGTTCGGACGGAGACGCGCGGCAGACGCGCGGCGAAGTCGAGCGCCACCGAAATCGTCTCGCCCGGCTGGACGGGCCTGGGCAGGCCGACCTCGGCGACCGTGCGGTCGTTCGGGTTTCCGTCGTCGGGGGAGATGAAGCGCAGACCCGGCAGCAGGTCGGCGCCATCGGGCCCGGTCATGCGCGTGATCTCGATCGCGCCGAACGAATCGGGCAGCGTCCCGTCCCTGTGCTCGCCTCCGGACTCGCGCCAGAACGTCGAAAGGGTGTTGCGGAACGCGTTCAGGTACAGATGGAAGCGCAGCGCCGCGGCCGGCCGCGAGGTCGTGTTCTTCCAGGTGAGGACCTCGTTGGCCTCGAGAGCCTTCTTGTCGGCGTCGAGGCGGCAGGTGATCTGGTAGGAGGCGACGGGAGGCGGAGGAAAGGTCTCCGGGAGGACCCGGACGGCCGCCGCGCCGGCGCACAGCGCGAGAGCGAGGACTCGCACTTTTGCCGCGGACATTGCGGTGACTGTAGCATGGCGGCGATGCCGTCCCCGGCCGCCCCGACGTCCGTTCGCAAGCGCGTCGCAGCGCTGCGCGACGAGATCCGCCGCCACGAGCGGCTCTACTACGCCGAGGGCCGGCCGGAGATCAGCGACTCCGAGTTCGACGGCCTCATGCGGGAGCTCGCGGCCCTCGAGGCGGAGCACCCCGAGCTCGAGAGCGACGACTCGCCCTCGCGCCGCGTCGGCGGCGAACCGGTGGAAGGCTTTGCGACCGTCACGCACGCCCGGCCCATGCTCTCGCTCGAGAACGCGTACTCCTGGGAGGAGGCCGAGGCCTGGCTGGCGCGGGCGGCGCGCGTCCTCGGGCGCGAGCCGACGGGATTCGTGGCGGAGCTGAAGATCGACGGGCTTTCGATCTCGCTGCGGTACGAGGACGGCCGCCTGCAGCGCGGCGCGACGCGCGGCGACGGCGTGCGCGGAGACGATGTGACCCCGAACGTCCGCACGATCCGGTCGATTCCCCTCACTCTTCCGGAACGGTCGCCGCTCGAGGTGCGCGGCGAGGTGTACTACTCGAAGAGAGCCTTCGCGAGCGTCAATGCCGGCCGCGAGGCCGACGGCGAGCCGCTCTTCGCCAACCCGCGCAACGCGGCCGCCGGGACGATGCGGCTGCTCGACTCGCGAATCACGGCCAAACGGCGGCTCGACGCCTGGCTTTACGCCGTCGTCGAAGCGACGCCGGTTCCGGAGAGCCAGTCCGCGGCGCTCGAACGTCTGAAGGCTCTCGGCTTTCCCGTCAATCCGCACTGGCGCCGCTGCGAAACGTTCGACGAGGTCCGCGCCTTCGTCGAGGAGTGGCACG
>Ga0326726_10002919_pt1 | contig 15665 bp, 14 predicted proteins | sample MHFenrmetagenome_2_FD_207603 | JGI IMG/M metagenome (GOLD analysis project Ga0326726, IMG submission 207603) | Lab enriched peat soil microbial communities from Michigan Hollow, Ithaca, NY, United States - MHF15MN | ecosystem: Environmental > Terrestrial > Soil > Wetlands > Peat | place: USA...
GGTGGCCTCTTCGGGCTGTTAGTCGAGACCTGTCTTCCAGGGAAAGAGACGAACGTTCGACGTTCGTCTCTTTCTTTTTTGACCCGGCCACCCGATGTGTGGCGGAATAAAATAGCGGACAGGAGTCACTTGTGAAGCGTTCTTCACCCATGCCATGGATCGGCGCCGTTCTGTTTTTTCTCGCCGTTTCTTCTGCGCTTTATTACCACGGCTTTGTCGCCGATTTCTTCTGCATCGCCCAGTTTCTCCTGTTGCTTTGGCTCCTGATCGCGCTGTGGTATCGCGGACAGGAGTCTGTCCCCCTGCCGCGTACCGCCTTGGGGCTTTCCCTCATGGCATACGTCGGCTGGCTCGCCGCGACCCTCACTTGGGGCACGGTTCCTAACTACAACGTCGTTACCTTTTGGTGGTTGTGCAGTTTGCCGCTCGCGTTCTGGCTCTATACCGTCAGTCCTGAACGCGAAGCGCTCTGGCATCGGGCGGCGCTGCTGGTTCTGATACTCGCGCTTGCCCTGTCGCTACAGGCGACCTACCAGCTCGTGGTGAGAGAGCTGGAGCCGAAGTCGGTTTTTCTCGACCTCAATTCACACGCGGCGTTTATCGCGCTCATTGCTTTACCCACCGCGGGTTATTTTCTCGCGAGTTTCGCCACCCGCGCCAAGTTCGACAGCAAGACGCTTGCGCTCAGCGTTGCCGTGTTCATCCTAGTTTTTGCTGTAGCCCTGACGGCTGGCCGTGGCGCCATGGTCGTGCTCGTGATAGGCATGGCGGCATTGATCGCCGTTGCCTGGAGTCGCATACCGCGTCGAGTGATCGTGGCCTTCACCGCTCTTGTCGTAGCCGGACTGGTCTTGGGGAATCTCGTGGCGCACGGCAAGACCACCGCGCGCATGCTGACCTTGGTCGACCCTGAAACCGCGGGTTTGACGCGGTTCCTGATCTGGGAGCAGGCCTGGGAGATCATCAAGGAGTCACCATGGCTCGGACAAGGTCTCGGTGCCTTCGGGTTGGTTTTTCCGGCGCATCAGAATCACCTGGATTCGAGCGCGGGCTTCATGGTCCACAATGATTATCTGCAGATCTGGCTCGAGGCCGGATTGCCAGGACTTGCCCTGTTGCTCGCGATCTATGCCTCCGCTTTCGTGCTGTTCGTGAGATCGCTGCGTAACCGGCGACTGAGCAAGACACGGGTGATCGAGATCGCGGGAATATTCGGCGGCTTGCTTGTTGTCGCGCTGCACAGTTTCGTGAATTTCAATCTATATATCCTTCCGACGTCGTTGGTGGCTGGCGTGATGCTGGCGCGATTTCACGAGTTGACGACGGTGGAATCGGGCGCGGCTGTTTGGACCTTCAAACCGACACGCTATCTTCGTTTGGGAGTTTACCGGGCGGTTATATTGCTCGTGGTGCTGACAGGCGTTGTTTACTGGCTCTCGCATGCGCTCGCGAACTATGCCATGCAGGAGGCCGTGCATCTGGTTAGCGAGGGCGAACTCGACCAGGCAGATGAGGTATTGTCGCGTGCTTACCGGTTATCGCCGGATTCCGAGATGACGCTGGTGGCGCGCGCAGAGCTCTATCGACATGTGATCAGTGCCGCGCCGATCTCGGCCCTTGAGGATAAACAGCGTTTGTTCCAGTCTGCCATCGAGGCGCTCGATAGGGCCGAGAGACTCAATCCCTATCGTGCGGATATATCATTTCTGCGCGCGCGATTGGTGTGGCTCGTGCAGAACATGGCCGGGGAGGATTGGAAAGAACAATTGGTTAGCAGCTATAAGCGGGCGATCCAGCTTCAGCCGCGCTTTTACACCGCCCGGATCGAACTCGCCGCATTCTGGCTTGAACAAGGCGAGCACGACAAGGCGCGCGTGTTGCTTGAACAGGGAATGGCTTACTACTATGTCGGTCAGGAAAGTGTCCTTCCTTACTATCGCCTGACTGCCGCCCTGCGCCGCAAGACGGGCGATATCGAAGGCGCCAGCGAACTCGAACAGCGCATCGCGGACATTCTGAGCATTCCTCCCGACAAACGTCCATTGCCCCTGGATCAGGTCAAATTCTTCTCGTTTTACGACCTGTGGCGCTGGTTTCTGGAGCGATTGGGAGTGGTTTGATCCGTGCCCCGGCATGGCTTTTGCTACAGTTTAAAGATACTGCTCCACCGGATTTTTGGTTAAACAGGGTGGAGGCCATGTGAACGGACCATGAGTACTCGGTTCTGCCTGATCAAGCGCGCGGTGACCTATGCGCTGTCACCGTGGCAATCGTTTTCCCGAGCGAAGGTCGTTCGCGGAAGCCATCCGCACCGACACATTTGTATCGAGTGGTGTGCCCGTATTGTGACTACTGACGGAGCGACACATGGGGCAATTGTGACATGATCTGGTTGCATTCGACATCCCGAAAGACCGTCGCCCCGCAGGCAGGATTCACGCTGGTCGAAATCGTTGTGGCGATCCTGTTGATCGGCATTCTGGCGTATACAGTGATCCCGCGATATCAGAACCGGAGTGTGTTCGATGTCAACGCGCAGGCGGAGCAGCTGGCGAGCGACATCCGCTATACCCAGTCGCTGGCCATGACCAGCGGCCAGCGTAACCGCATCAACCTCGCCGCCACCTCGTATCAGATCACCACCAGTGCCGGCGTGCCGGCGGTGCACCCGGCGACAGGTTCCTCTGCCGCCATTTCACTGACTAATGTTTCGCTCAGTGGCTACAATCCTCCGCTGAACAACAACTATATTGCTTTTGACGGCAAAGGGATTCCCTACACCGACGTTGTTGCCGCTACTCCGCTCGGCGCGAATGCCACCATCACGCTGAGTTCGCCCGGCACGACGCCGCGTCAGATCGTGGTGTCTCCGCAGACGGGCAGGGTCATCGTCCAATGAATATGCGCATTCATGCCCGCGGTGTGACGCTGGTCGAGCTGATCGTCTTTATCATCATCGTCGGGGTTCTGGTTTCAGGCGTCATCGGCGGTTTCAGCACCATGATGCGGGGCAGCGCTACACCCAAGCAGATCACGCTCGCGCTGCAATACGCCCAGGAGCGCATGGAGCTGATCCGGGCGCAAAAGGATCGTCTGGGTTTCGCCGGTTTTACCGCCGCCTCCTTTGACCCATGCCTGAACGGTTCCACGCATCCTGCCTGCAGTTCGACGCCCGGAGCTACCGTAACCGTCTCACCGCTGGATGTGACGGGCGCCTGCATGGGTAACGACGCGAATTACAAGTGCATCACGGTGACGGTGAGCGACGCGACCACGAACGCGCAACTCGCGCAGCTGATCGCCGCGGTGGCGAATTACTGACATGTCATATCATGGCGACAACTTCCGCGACACGGTGAATGCCGATCACTCGGCGCGGGCCCGGCTTCCCGAACGAAACGCCGGTTTCACGCTGGTCGAATTCATCGTGGTCATTATTCTCGCGGGGATCATTTTCGGTTTCGGGAGCACGCTGATCGGCAAGGTTTTCAGCTCCTATGCCTTGAAGCAGGATATCAGCGACGCCGACTGGCAGGCCAAGATCGCACTCGAGCGCATGGCGCGCGAGTTGCGCGTGGTGCGTAATCCCACGGGTGTGCCCACGGCGGCGGACCTGGATATTGCCTCACTGGCGCAGATCCGGTTCGTGGACACGGACGGGAACGGCATCTGTTTTTACCGCGATGCGGCGGCGAACCGCCTGATGCGCAGCGCTGACGGTCCCACGACCGCGTGCGGCACGACCAGCCCGCAGGTTCTGGCGGATAACATCACTTCGCTCGTTTTCAGCTACTGGACCAACGCTGGCGCGAGCGCGGCAGCGGTGGCCAACGTTTACTACATCACTATGTCTGTGACCGTGACTGAAGGGGCCTATAACAACACCTTCCGCACCAACGTGCACCCCAGGAATTTCTGATGCGTTTTCTGACAAGTCATGCATCGAAGCAACCGGGAATTGCCCCGCGATTGGCCGGCACCCAGCGCGGTTTCCTGCTGGTGACGGCAGTGGTGCTGATTGTCATTGCCGCCTTGATCCTGACCGTCATGCTGTTTCTGAATGCGACAGGAACCGACTCTAGCGTCGGACATTTGCAGTCGGGCCAGGCGCTGTTCGTGGCCGATAGCGGGACGGAGTACGAGCAACGAAATCTGGCGCGCAATCTCGACTGGTATCGCAGCGTCTCGGATCCGATGCCGTCCACGACGCGGAGTTTCGGCGCTGGAAGTTTCACGGTGTCGACCAATCTGCCCGCCACGAAACTGAAGAAGCGCCTTGCGTCGACGGGAGCACCGGTGACCATCACGGTGTATACCACCGACGGATTTCCCAATTCGGGGTTTTTGCAGATCGACGACGATGTAGCGGCCGGGGGCGAGTACGTCCAGTACAACGGCAAGACGGCGACGACGTTCAATGTCACTTTCCGGGGCCGGACTGTCGGCGTTGTCGGCAGCTCAGCCGCGACACACGAGCGCGGCGATGCGGTTTATCCGGTTACCACGCTGACCCAGGCGGGTGGTCTGCCGAGCAGCTGCACGCTGCCGACATCGTTCACCATCGCCGCAAATTCCAAGCTACTGCCGGCGGGTACGGTCGATATCGAGGGCGAGGAGATCTTGTATACGGGCTCGAGCACCAGCGGCGGAACCACGACACTCACCGGTGTCAGCCGCTGTCAGGGCGCGGTGGGACCGGTCGCGCATGCCCTGAATGCGGGAGTGACGCCGGTACTGATCGGCGGCGATTCGGCGAGTTACGAAGCCTACGTCACCTCGGTCGGCACGGTCGGTAATGCCCTGCGCCAAACGGTCAAGACAATTCAGCGATGATGTCGAGGTCAACTGTCATGAATACACGCCGCCTGAATCTGATTTTATTTCTGCTCGGTTTTTTATTGTGTGGATGGCAGGCGCCGGCGCTGGCGGCGCGTACCTACTCCATCGCGCAGTCACCTTCGCCGGCGGAATTCGACATGGGCTCGACGCAGACGCTGACCTATACGATCACCAACACGAGTTCCGGCAGCAACATCTGCGAGCGCATCTACGAGATGCGTTTCCGACTTCCCGGTACCGGCACGGTGTTTTCCTCCGCGTCCGCCGCACCGGCCAACTGGACGCGCACCGCCTTCAGCACCACTTCGGTGACGTTCCGCGCGAATTCCTGGAATGACGCCATTGACACCCCCGCGGGCGGGGGTAAATCCTGCGCCACGGGGCAGGGAGCGGTTACCTCGCTGGCGTTCAACCTCGTGCTCGTGATGCGCACCACCACGGCAGATATCACCGAGACCCTGCGCGATGCACGCGCGAGCTATACCCTCGATACAAATTTCACCAACGGCATCACGCGCACCGGCCGCACGACCACCAATAATCCCGGCTCCTGGACCCTGCGCGCGCTGCAGATCACCTCGTTTCAGACCACCGACACCAGCAGTAATCCTGTCAGCGCGATATACGCCGGCACGAGCTTTCGCCTAGTGATCACCTTGAAGAATATTTCCAGCGCCACCCAAAATGGCATCACCGCGAGTCCAACACCGCCGACGACTTCGGCGCCGGGAAGCAAGACCGGTACCTGGGGCGGAGGCAGCCCGAACTGTTCTCTGACAAGTACGAGCCCAAGCCCGCTCAACCTTGCCCCAGGTGCTTCGGGAACCATTACCTATACCTGTACCACGTCAAGCAGTGACAGCGGAACCGTGACTTACGCCACCAAGGTGCGCAACAGCACCAACAACGCTACTTCGCAGACAGTGACATCGAACACACTGTCGGTCAGCGCCTTCGTGGGCACCCTTTCCGTGCTCGATCCGAGCACGAATCTGGCCCGGAGCTGTTTCTATATCAATCAAACCCTCAAGATACGCATGGGTTGGCAGAATAATTATTCTTTTTCCATCACCGGAATCACGTCGACACTGTCACCAACGGTGGCGGGCATCGTTACGCTGGTTTCGGGACCGACCTATTCCACGACATCGATTGGGGCCGGCCCGGGCACATCGGTGCCCCAAGCGGTCGAGTGGGTCTATCAGATCACCGGAGGAACGTCCGGTCAGCTTTTCGGATTCACCGGTTCAGCGACCGGTACCGGAAGTGGCTCGCCCCGGACCACGCCGACGGCCAGCGTGAGTAACATCAAGCGTGGCGGATACGATCCAGTCGTCGCTCCCGCGCAAACCAATGCCTCGAGCACCTTTCAGGAAATCGACTGGTCGCTCACCAACAACGGATGCGGAAACGTCCAAAGTGTCTCGATCACCATTCCTGCCAGTTTTGCCTGGAACAGCGACGGTTATGCCGTGGTTAATACCTCCGATGACAGCTGGAGCGTATCCGGCGCCAATCCGGTGACCTTCAGCTACACTGGCGCCAATCCCATCCCCCTCGGCGGGACCGGGGATTTCTACCTGATACTGTCCACGCCCGGCGCCACCGGCAGCTACACGTTTGACGTGAGCGTCACGGAGGACGTGACCGGCTCCTCGACACGTTCGACCCAGATACAAGTGAACCCTTTTGGCAGCACCAACATCAACGATACCACTTCCGGATCCGGAACCTGGCGTGAACAGTTCCCGTAACGGCCACTTCCAATATTGTGTAATATTTCACGAACGCCACTATATGCTGAGCCCGCATCGCCACAGAGGTTTCACCCTTGTCGAGATGATCGTGACGTTGATCATCATCGCGCTGATTGCGGCGGTGAGCGGTCCGGTGTTTTTCAACGTCAATACCTTCCGCGAGAGCGGGTTTTACGACGAGACGGTCTCCGCGGTGCGCTACGCGCAGAAATACGCGGTGGCCAGCGGTTGCACCGTGCGCGTGCAGACCACCGCGACCGGGTTCACGCTTTATCGGCCCGCCGCCGTCGCCAATTGCAATACCCTGGGTTCCTATACGACACCCCTGACCGACCCTTCTGGCAACGCGACGACTTTCACACGCACCGCCCCGAGCGGTGTCGCGCTCTCGGCGGCGGATTTCGCCTTCACCGCCAGCGGCTCGGCTTCGGTCTCGCCCTCGCTTGTCATCACCGTCGGCAGCCGGCAGTTGACGGTTATCGGCGAAACCGGTTTCGTGCAGGCACAATGAAAATGATGCGATCCCGTCTTCATGCGCGCGGCGTCACCCTGGTGGAGCTGATCGTCTCCATCGTGGTGATCGGCACGGCGCTGGCCGGCGTATTGATGGTTATCGTGCGCAACACCAGTTCCAGCGCCGATCCCCTGATCTGGCATCAGGCGGTGATCGTCGGCGAGGCTTATCTGGAGGAAATCCTCACCAAAAATTTCACCGCCGACGGAGTCGAGGCCTCTCGTGGTCTTTACGATGACGTGATGGATTACAACGGTCTCACGGATAATCCTCCGCGCGATCAGAACGGCAATGCGATCGCCGCGCTCTCGGGTTACAGCGTCAATGTGCAGGTCATCGCCGAAGCCTTCGGCACTCCTGCCGTGTCCAGCGCCAATGCCGTGCGCGTCCAGGTGACGGTCACGACACCCGTCGGCGGCAGCATCGTCGTCAGCGGTTATCGGACGAATTACAACTGATATGCGCTTGCCTTTGCCTGGCGTCGGGTCGAATACTGGCTGCATATGCCCCACCCGGGGCGTGAGCCTCATCGAACTCATTATCGTTATCACCATCAGCGGGATCGTTGCCACTATCCTGGGGGTCGTCCTGGTGCGACCGATTCAAGGTTACGAGGCGCAGGTGCGCCGCGCGCAACTGGTGGATGCGGCGGAAATGGCGGTGCGGCGTCTGGGACACGATATACGCCAGGCTCTGCCCAACAGCGTGCGAATCCGCGACGCGCTCGGCAACACCAACAGCGTGAGTTGCGCGACAGCGGGTACGACCTGTTCCATCGAATTGCTCAATACGTTGGACGGCGCGCGTTACCGCGATGGTCCGGGAAACATCGGGCACAATCACGGACCGACCCAGTTCCGGCTGAGCTTCAACGGCGCGGACACGGACGGTTTCAATATTGCCGGGCAGTTTGAAAACTTCCAGCCCGCGTTGCCGTTTACCTCGACCACGGAACGTCTCGCGATCTACAACCAGGGCGCCGTTCCTGCCGTCGCCTGCACCGGTACCGGTGCCGACGCGTATTCGGATGCCGGCTGCATCGTCGTCGGGTCGCGCGTCGTCATCACCAATCCGAATGTCGTGAAGTTCACGATTGCCGACGATGGTGGTGGTGACGAGCAGCGCATTAGCCCCGTTGGTGGAAACTTTAATTTCCGCTGGGCTTCGCCCAACCAGCGCGTCTTCATCGTCGACGTGCCGGTGAGCTTTGTCTGCACCGCCGGAGCCAACGGGAACATTAAGCGCTACTCGAACTACCCGATCACCGCCGCGCAGCAGGTCGCGCCGGCCGACCCGAACCCGGCGCTGCTTTCAGCACCGGTCACCGCCTGCAATTTCAGCTATTCGCCGGGCACGAACCAGCGCGCCGGTCTGGTGACGCTCGACATCACCGTTACCGATGCCGCCAGCAGCGAGCAGGTCCGGCTGCTACACCAGGTGCATGTGGACAACGCTCCATGACAAATTTTCCGTCCACGGCCGGAACCCGCCAGCGCGGTTTCGCGCTGGTCGCGGCTATTTTCATCGTCGTGGTGCTGGCGCTGCTCGGCATCATGATGGTGACGGTCGGTGGCGTGCAGAGGGCCACGGCAACAACGGCGGTACGCGGCACCCAGGCATACTATGCAGCGCGCTCGGGAGTGGAGTGGGGGATATACGGAGCGCTCAACAACACCGTCGCCACATGCGGTAACGCTCCTTCTGCGCTGACCACGAATACTTTCAACCTGTCAGTGAACGGTCTTAATGGATTTTCCGTGTCCGTGGTCTGCATTTATACGTTGCATCGCGAGCGTAACGATACGTACAAAGTCTTTGTGATCACCGCCACCGCCACCTCCGGCGCGTTCGGTGAGGTTGACTATGTGTCGCGCACGCTCAAAACGACCGTGACCGACGCGCAGCCGCCGTAAGCTTTGTCATCACGATGCGGGACCCGGCCGAACTCATCCGCCTGTATTGCCGTGACAGCGATGCCGGCGCGTTTCGCGAGTTCTATCGTTCCCAGTCGCCGCAGCTGTGGAAGTTCCTGGTCGCTCGCGGCTGCCCCCCGGAGGACGCCTACGATCTCGTCTCCGAGGCATTCATCCGTTTCGTTCAGAACATTTGCCGCGACCCGCGCGCGCCGCGGGCGTTTCTCTACCGCATTGCCACTAACCTGCGGATAGACAGCCTGCGCCGGGCCCATGCCCGGCCGACCGAGCCGCTGCCGGAGGAAATCGCTGATGAAACGGGCGAGCCGGCGCGGGAGCAGGCGGACCACCTGCGGGAACTGGTAAACCGCCTGCCCGAGCGCGAACAAAACCTGCTGCTCCTGCGTTATTGGATAGGACTGAGCCATCAGGAGGTGGCGCAGACGCTGGACATGCCGGAGGGCACGGTGCGGCGCCAGTCCGCCGAGCTCATTGCCAAACTGCGGGAATGCTGGAGTACGGATGAAACGCGAAGCACCAACTGAGCGCGAAATCACGGATTTGATCGCGTCGGCCTATGAGGGAATGGTAGCGCCCGACGCGCGTCGCCTGGCGGAGATCGAACAGCGGTTGCTGGAGCAGCCGCGATTACGCGGCCGTACGAAATACGCCTGGTGGTGGCTCATCGGTGCGTTGGTGGCGGGGGCGGCCAGCGCACTGTGGTGGGCGGTGGACTACGATTCAGGTAAGGGGCGGGAAACACCGGTGCCGGCACTCACGTCGCCCCCGATCGTGCCAGCGGCCGCTGATAAACCAGTTCCTCGGGACAAGTCCGAAGGCACGGAATCGAAATCCACCGGTGAGACAGCGCAGAAACAGGGACCCGTAATTTACCAACGTGAGCGATAGTTTTCGAGTTTACCGCCGCAAGGCGAACAGACGGTCCAACGGCTACAACGCAAATTTGGATGCAGGAATGAAAACAGTATGAACGCGAAGAGGTCAGTTTTGGAGAAACCTAGTTTATCCCCGATATTTATTTTTCTGCTGGGGATACTGGTCTTGGTATTGAGCGAGGTGAACGAAGCGCAGGCAGCGCCGCCGGCATGGCAAGCAAGTAGCGCGATCGCCGCATCAACCGGAGCCGATGTCACCGTTACTCTGCCCGTGCACGCGGCAAATGATATTCTGCTTTTGCAAGTCGTTGTCCGCGACGTGGATGACACGATCACTTGGCCCGCCGGCTGGACGCAAATCGCAACCGTAGACAGGGGCACGACGGCGCGGTACTGGTGGGCGTGGAAAAGAGCGGCATCAGCCGCGGAGCCCAATCCACTGGTGAACAAGAATACGGCAACCGGAGATACCTACGCGGCGGTTACGACGTATCGCGGCGCGATCACGACAGGCGATCCCTGGGAAGTGAAAGGAACACCCAACACGTCCACCGCCGCCGGCCACGTTCTCAACGGCATCACGACGCTGACGGCGGAATCGTTGATTGTCGCTTCGTTATGCGGAGAGGATAACACCGCCGCGAGCGGCACGACATTTAGCGCGACTAATCCGGCATCGCTGGCACAAGTGCTGTACGTCGAGTCGGCCACCGGATCGGATGGCGCGTGTACCGCCGGCGCAGCCGCCAGGGCGACTGCCGGCGCTACCGGGAACGTTACTGCCACGTGGACGGCCACAGTGGTGGGTTCAGGCGGTATCGTGCTCGCGCTCAAGCCGGCGCCCCCGTCGGTTTCCTCAATCAATCGCGCCAGTGCCGACCCGACATCATCAGGTACCGCTGTTTCCTGGACCGTGGTGTTCAGTGCCAGCATGACCGGTGTGGATACTACGGATTTCGCGCTCGTTCAGGCAGGCGGGGTGACCGGAGCGAGCATTACCTCGGTTACGGGTAGCGGTACGACCTGGACGGTCACCGCCAACACCGGCAGCGGCACCGGAACCTTGGGACTGAATCTGGTCGATAACGACACGATTATCGATGCGGGAAGCATTCCGCTCGGTGGCGCGGGCGCCGGCAACGGTAATTTCACCGGACAGGTTTATACCGTCTCACCGCCGTTCTGCTCGCCGCCGTCCAATATTCCTGTGGGCGTAACAGTGAGCTGCGTGTGCGACCAATTTGGTCGCGCCAGTCTCAACCCTTCCACCATTTACGGCGCCAACTGGATCGTGTCTACCAGCGACACTACCGGTATCGTACCGTATATCAACGGCACCTCGGGTTTACTGCGCCTGACCGAAAACACCGGCAACAACGCCAAGGCTGCCACCGTGCCGGGCATCTTTCCGGCGGCGGGCAACTATATCTCGGTCGAGTTCCAGCATTATGCTTACGGCGGCAGCGGCGCCGATGGTATCGCGGTAACACTTTCCGATTACGCGGTGACGGCCGTGCCCGGTGCCTTCGGCGGTTCGTTGGGGTATGCGCAAAAAACCCCACCCGCAGTTGCTACTAATGTTCCCGGCTTTGCCGGGGGCTGGATTGGTGTCGGTATCGACGAATTCGGCAACTACCAGAATCCGACCGAGGGCCGCATCGGCGGACCGGGAGCGCGGGTGGATTCCGTCGGCGTGCGCGGTTCCGGCTCCGGCGTGACCGGCTACAACTGGATGGCTGGCACAACTACCCTGGCGCCCGGAATAGACAATACCGGTTCGGCAACCCCAGCACCCGGCTACTACTACCAGGTGATCGTCGATGCACGCAACGATCCCACCAGCACTTCCGTTACCGTCAATCGCGATACCGGCGCCGGCTACACCTCGCTCATCAACGTCCCGGATGTTTATACCGCTGCCACGGCGCAGGGGTTTACCCAGTCGCCGGTTCCGACCAATTGGCAAATTTCGTTCACCGGTTCCACCGGCGGTTCCACCAACATTCATGAAATCGGCGGCCTGCGCATCTGCGCCCAGACCGTGGCCCCGCCGAGCGGCGGTACCGCCAGCGGCTTCAACGCCATTGATGAGGCTTACGGCACACCGCCGTCAGGACCTGCCGTGCAGAGTTTCCTCAACGGTCATATCTACATGAAACTGGTGGGGGTTGCCTTCAAGCTTAACGTGGCGGCGCTGAACAATAATCAAATCCTGACCACCTATGCCGCCGGCGGCAACAAGAACGTGACCGTCAAGCTGGTGGATAACAGCGACGGTCTCTGCGTACTCGACAGCACGCAGGCCAATTATTGCAACGCGGCGTGCACCAGCAAGACGGCGGTCACGGGCGGCAGCCAGACTATGACTTTTGTCGCTGGTGATTCGGGCAAGAAGCAATCGGCTAACTTCACACTCAATTCGGCTTACAAGAATCTCGCGGCGATCATGGGCGACGGCACGACCACCGCCTGCTCGACGGACGCGTTCTCGGTACGGCCGGTGAGCATTGCCTCGGTGACCTCTTCCAACGCCACCAATACCGCGACTACCGGCATACCCATCTTCAAGGCGGGCAGCGACAACTTTTCCCTGACGGCAACCACCAGCGGCATCGCCGGCAATCCGAACGGGTATACCGGGGTTCTCAAGATAAACAATAGTGCCGTACAGGCGGCGAGCCCTGCTACGGTGATTGGCACGCTGGCACCGACAACTTTTCCTGGCGCTACATCAGGGACGCCGTCGTCCACCGCGACGGGCAACACATTCACGTACAGCGAGGTAGGCGGGTTTTATTTCCGGGGCTATAACCCGGCCACAGACGCGACGTCCGCGCGAGGAGTTTACGATGGCGTGGCCACGGCGACCGAGTGTGCTTCCCTGACAGCGGCCCAGTGCGACATCCTCAGAGCTGCCACCTGGATGGGCATCGACAGCATCACCAGTAAGGGCGATTGCGTTCAGAACAACTACTCGAACACCAAAGACGCCAATGGCAAGTACGGATGCAGCTTCGGCATAGTTGCTAACACCGGTGCTTTCGGCCGCTTTACGCCTGCTTTCTTCAATGTCACCAAGATTCACGCCTGCCTCGCGGCAACACCACCCTTCACTTATTCCGGTCAGCCCTTCTCGCAAGTGAAGGTCAGCGCCATGGCGGCGGGAAGTCCGCCGACGCCGACGCTCAACTATAACGGGACGACCGGACTGGCCAAGCTTGTCACGCTTTCAGACGGCAATGGTTTCGCGGGGGGAGCTTATGGAAACGGGTCTTTTCCCGCTGCTAATTTCACCAGCAACGGTGATCAGACTAAGACAGACGTAAGCTTCGTGTTCTCCACGAAAGAAACTCCACCTGTAACGATAAAATTGCGCGCAACCGATGCTGACTTAGTCAGCTCCAATAACGCCGCAGCCACCGAAGATACCGCCGAGATCCGCAGTGGGCGCGTGCGCATTCAAAACGCCTATGGTTCAGAACTGGCGGCGCTGTTGGTGCCGATGCGCGCGGAATACTACGTGGACACCACCATCACCGCGCCGGCAACCAATCCTTCGGTCATCGGCTGGATCACGAATAGTGCGGACACTTGCACCTCGATTCCCGCCACCGGCCTCAGCCTCGCGAATAATGTCGCGCCTTCGCCGGTGACACCGCCAACGCTGAAAAATGTCGGCAGCAAGAATACGTTGGCCACGGTTACGTACTCACCATTGGTGGGCGGTGACGCCGGTCTATCACTGAGTGCTCCGAGTCAGGGGGGCGATGGCTACGTGGACATTACCGCCGACCTGAGCGCCAAAACCTGGTTGCGTTTTGACTGGAACGGTACCGGGGATGTCGACCCCACCGGCCGTGCCACTTTCGGTCTGTACCGTGGCAGTCCGAGTCATATATACCTCCGTCAACGCTACAACTGAGCCGCTTCCCCGTTGTTGAGACGACCACGCCTCAGGGTACGCGCGGATACGGACTGAACCCAAAAACTTCACGTATTTCCTAGGTTTTTCCCGTTTTTTGGTCCGGGAAACTGCATTGACAACAGTGGGTTATTGACCGATTCTTAACTTGAATCTCATAAAACATAGCAATTTGCAGATATGTAGGGGGTTTTGGCTATGTTTTTGCATGGCAATGGGAGTGGTTCGGGTTAAGGAGAATTTCCCTGTTACCGTTTCTGAAAAAAAGGATGTTGCCCGGTCTCACTGGCGTGGGACTGCAGCCGGATGGTGTATGCGTGGTGCGTGTCGAGCGCACGACCGGACGCATGCCGTCCGTCACGCTGGTTGATTTCCGCCCTTGGGGCGGCGACGGGCAAGAAAAAGTGCTCGCGCGCGTGGCGGCCGACTACGATCTCGCGCGCTCGCGTTGCACCACAATTCTCGATGCGAACGAATACACCCTGCTCCTGACCGAGGCGCCGGACGTGCCGCCCGACGAGCTGCGCGCCGCGATCCGCTGGCGCATCAAGGAACTGATCGATTTCCACATCAACGACGCGACGCTGGATGTTTTTGAGCTGCCTGGCGAAAAAGCCTCCGGCCGCGCGCGTTCGATGTATGCCGTGGCCGCGCGCAGTGCCGCCATCCAGCGGCGCGTGGACATGATGACTGCCGCCGGCATCAACCTGGATGTCATCGATATTCCGGAAATGGCTCAGCGCAACCTGGCCTCGCTGTTGCCGGAGGACGCGAAAGGCATCGTTCTCTTGTCATTTACTACGAACGGCGGACTGATCACCATCACCAAACAGTCGGAAATCTATCTGAGCCGCAGCATCGACATCGGGCTCGACATGCTCACGCAGTCGCAGGACACCGCCGGACTCTTTGATCGCATTGCGCTCGAAGTGCAGCGCTCGCTGGATTATTACGACGGTCATTTCCGCCAGACAGCGATAAACACCCTGGCGCTGGCGCCGATGCCGGTCGAAGTACCGGGACTGGCGGATTACCTCAAGGCCAATCTCAATGCCAGCGTGCTGACCATGAATTTGACCCAGCTCATGGAGTGCGATGTTCAGTTGCCGCCCGCATTGCAGTCGGTCTGCCTCGGCGCGCTGGGCGCGGCGTTGCGGCAAGAGGAGAGGGCGCTGTGAGCCGCGGAACAGGGGCCACACGCGAAGCGTGGGGATGTGACCGGCGAACGGCGCCGGCCGCCGACAACGGGCGCGGAAATTCCTTGGTGGATTTTGTGGAGGCGGTGCTGTGAGCCAGCAAATCAATCTTTACCAGCCGATTTTCCGCAAGGAGGAAAAGAAATTCTCCACGGTAGCCATGCTTCAGGCGATGGGGCTGGTGGTGGTTGGCGTGGCGGCTATCTACTCCTACAGCTGGTGGCATGTCGGCACGTTGAAAAGCGAACTGAAACGAGCCGAACAGCAGCACGCCGCGGCTACAAAGCGTCTTGCCGATGCGACCGAAAAATTCGGCCAGGGTCCGGGACGCACTTCGCTCGACAGCCAAATCACCCGCATGGAATCCGAGATCGTCGCCAAACAGCGCATCCAGGAAATCCTGCAACGCGGTATTTTCAGCAACACCCACGGGTTTTCGGATTACTTTGTTTCCTTCGCACGCCAGCACATTCCCGGCGTATGGCTGACGGGCTTTGACATCACCGGCGCGGCGGAACAGATGACGCTCGCCGGACGCAGCACCAATCCGGAACTGGTGCCACGTTACATGCAAAAGCTCTCGGCCGAGAAAAGCCTTTCCGGAATTGAATTCCGCGTATTCCAGATG
>Ga0326726_10002921_pt1 | contig 15664 bp, 10 predicted proteins | sample MHFenrmetagenome_2_FD_207603 | JGI IMG/M metagenome (GOLD analysis project Ga0326726, IMG submission 207603) | Lab enriched peat soil microbial communities from Michigan Hollow, Ithaca, NY, United States - MHF15MN | ecosystem: Environmental > Terrestrial > Soil > Wetlands > Peat | place: USA...
AATGACGAAAGATCCGCTGAAAGAGGCCTTGATTGCAGCAACCTTTGTATCTAAGTACGCGGGCATCATCGTCCTTTCTGACTTCCAGGGCGAAAGCATTTTCCCCCTGCTCGTGGAACGGCTGAATATTTATACAGACCCCCAGCGGCCCATGATGATGCAGCAGGGAATCTACCCTATTGGTACCCCAACAGAAGAATCTCCGGTCTTAATCACCACTAACTTCTCCTTGACTTATTTTATTGTCTCCGGCGAGGTTGAATCGAGTCGAGTAGCGAGTTGGCTTTTGGTGATGGATACCGAAGGACTCTCGGTTCTCACGGCCTGGGCGGCGGGGAAATTCGTAGGCGATGCAATCGGTGCCTTCATTAAAAAGAGTGGCATCACCGAGAAAGTCAAGCATCGTCGGGTGGTCATCCCCGGAGCCGTTGCAGCCGTAAGCGGAGATCTCGAAGAAGAACTGGGTAAGGGCTGGGAGGTTAAGATCGGACCAAGAGAAGCCGCTCACATCCCTGCATTTCTCAAGATGGGAACCTAATACCCCAATAAAAGGGCTCAAGGGGTCCGGGGTTCAAGAGGTCAAGCGAAAAAACTTGAACCCTTGAGTCCTCGAATCCTCGACCCCTGATAGAATTTAGAAGGAGGATCGTATGTTACGTGTTGGAGAGAATCTTAATGTGATGGTCAAGAAGATTGGAACCGCCATGAAGGATAGGGATCCTAAGCCCATCCAGGAGTTGGCCATGGCTGAGGCCAAAGCGGGCGTTAATTTCATTGATATCAATCTCGGACCTGCCCGAAAGGGTGGAGGAGAGTTGATGGAGTGGATCGTCAAGATCGTCCAAGAGGTCGTGGATACACCTCTGTATCTCGATACCATCAATGCAGAAGCCATTGAGGCTGGGCTCAAGGTTTACAAAAACAAGAACGGAAAGGCTGTGATCAATTCGATCATGGCCCGTCCTGAAAGCATGGATGCCAAGTTCCCCATCGCACAAAAATATAATGCAGGAGTCGTTGCTCTTCTCTGGGGTCCCTCGGGCCTTCCCCGGGATGCAGACGAAAGAGGGGTCCTCGCAGCAGAATTAATGCAAAAATGCTTAGAATTCGGGATTCCAGGTGAGGATGTCTGGATGGATCCCATCGTCACCCCTGTCACCAGCCCCCAGAGCCAGGTTCAGGTTCCGAGTTGTATCGAGTTTATGAAGATGTTTAAGGACCTCCAGGAAGTGCTCCCGGGGATGAGATCAACCTGCGGTCTTTCGAATGTTTCCAATGGAGCTCCTGAGCATCTGAGGCCCATCCTCAATCAAACCTACATGATGATGCTCGGACGGTATGGGATGGCGTCGGCCATTGTCGATGCCTTTGACGAAGATCTCAAGAAATTTGCTTCGGGGGCACGAGAAGATCTCCGAAAACTCGTGTACCGTGTCATGGACGGAGAGGAAATTGATCTCAAGAAGCTAAGTAAAGAAGAGGCCAATTATGTGAAGACCACCAGAGTCTTGATTGCCAAAACCCTTTACTCTGATTCATGGCTGGAACTCTAAAGACCGGAATATTGTGAAAATATAAGGATAAGGTTAAGGCCAAGGTTAAGCTAAGAAATTCTTAATCTCAACCTAAACTCAGCCTGAAAGTATTCAATCCATTCTTCCATCAATCTAAGGAGATTGTATCTATAACAGAGGACCGTGCAATTGGAAAACAAAGATGTCCTGATCATCGGTGGAGGAATTTCTGGAATAACGGTTGCCTTGGAGTTGGCCCAGTCTGGAATTCCTTCTACGCTTATTGAAAAAGAACCTTCCTTAGGGGGACTCTCTGCCTCCTTCTGCTGTAAGGCCTCGGAGTCCTGTAATAAGTGTTTTGCTTGTGTGGTGGATAAAAAGGTTTCTGAGATTCATCAACGCCAGGACATTTCCATCCTGACTCAAACCGAGGTGATTGGTGTAAAGGGAAACGGGGGGAAGCATCAGGTCTCCTTAATAAAGGGAAAGGAAAGGATCGATTTAAAAGTCTCCGCAATTGTGATTGCTGCGGGAATCAATCCTTTTGATGCCTCTCAAAAAGTGGAATATGGATACGGTCGGTACAAAAATGTAATCACTGCCAAAGATCTTGATGAAATGCTTCGATATCGTGGGGCCCTTTCCCGCCCCTCTGATGGAAAACTCCCTCATACCGTTGTCTTCTTTCAATGTGTGGGGAGCCGTGATGAGTCCATTGGAAACCTTTATTGCTCTCAGGTCTGTTGCGCCTATGCGCTCCGCCTGATCAAGGCAATTTGTTACCAGTATCCTCAGGTGAAGGCCACTTTTCTCTATATGGATATTCAGCCTGCTGGGGCATCCTTTCAGCAGTTCCTCGTTTCTTGTCGAGAGGACAAAGGAATCCGTCTCATCCGAAGTCTTCCCTCCAAAGTTTACTACTCCCCTCTTTCTGATACACTGAGGGTTAGATTCACAGACCCTGAAAGGGGAGAAGTCGTGGAGGATCCCTTCGATCTCATCGTTCTCTCTATTGGGATGGTGCTGAGCAAGGAGGCCAAATGCCTCAGGGAACTCTTTAGCCTCAGCCTGACAGAGGATGGCTTCCTCGCCTCTCCTCCAACCCAAACCGGCGTCTTTGTCACAGGGGCTTGCAGTGGGCCAAAGGACATCGACCGTTCGATTCTTGATGCCAAATCAGCTGCCTTTCTCGTCCAGCAACATCTCAGAGGGAGGTCTTAAATGCCCCGAATCGGGATTTTCATCGACGCCTTGCAGGGATCGATCCCTGCTTCTTTCCGAGAGAAAATATCAGACTATGTGAAGAAACTTCCGGAAATTGCCTTTTGCTTCGAGGACGAAAACCTCGCCTCATCCGATGCCTTGAACAGAATGGGGAAGCGTCTTGAAGCAGGAGGAATAGAGGGGGTCGTCATTATTGGAGGGAGTCCAAAACTTTATGAGACTTCGTTCCAGAAATTAAGACATCCCCTCCCCTTCAATCCTTACCTCTTCGCCGTGGCCAATATTCGTGAACAGGCTCTCTGGATGACGGGGGAGGAAGGGGCAGCTCTTGAAAGAGCAAAATCAATTATTTCCAAAACCATTCGCGTTGCCTTCAATTCCAAACCCATTGAGCCCCAATCCCTTCCATTGAAACCCGAGATATTGATTCTCGGAGGGGGGATCGCTGGAATTTCAATCGCCCAGGAATTGGCCAAGTCAGGCATTCATGTCTTTCTTTTGGAAAAGGGAGACCATCTGGGTGGAAAGGCTTTAGAACTCCACACATTATATAACCGTCCTTTAGAAGTTCAGAAGTGGATGGATGAAAAGATTTCTGAGGTGAAGAACAATCATAAAATTACCCTTTTCACCCAAACAGAATTAAAACACCTAGATGGACATCTCGGTCGATTCCAAGCCAAAATTCAGAGGCTCGATCGAACGGAAACTGTTCTCTCAGTTTCCGCCATTGTCGTCGCCACAGGATATGCAGCCAAGAGGGAAACAAAAGGGATCTATAATCACAAAAGGGTCACCGTTTTTCCTGAAATAGAAAAACTCCTTTCCGAGACAAGAGGTCCCTCTCTTCTTTGGGATGGGAAGAAAGTTGAGATGGTGACCTACGTTCTCGATGGAGTGAACGAGGATATTAAAGTCGATTCGATCAACGCAGTCAAACAAGCCCTCATTCTTCAAGAGACTTTTCAGTGCCAGGTGGCTATCCTCTGTAAAGACGTAAAGGTTGCCGCTGATGGCATGGAGCGCCTTTATCGAAAGGCAAGAGAAAAGGGTGTACTCTTCTTCAAATACGAAGATCCTCCCAAGCTTTCCATCGTCAATGGTCAGATTCAGGTTGATGTCAGGGATACGGCGGCCATTCAAAAAAGGGAACAGTGGCCAGTTTCCATCCTTTCTGATCTCGTTATCGTCAGTGAGGCCTTTGTCCCCACACCGGAAACAGAATCTCTCTCAGGACTTCTTAAAATCCATCTGGGAAACCGAGGCTTTCTCATGGAGGATAATCCCCAACTTCTTCGCGTTCGATCGAATCGAAGGGGGATCTTTGTGGCAGGGGCCTGCCGATTCCCTCAGGAGGTCTCAGAATCTCTGGTCGAGGCCAGGGCGGTGGCCCAAGAAGTGATGGCTCTCCTCGCGAAAGGTACGTATACTTACGACCTTGCCGTGGCAGAAGTGGATCCTAAAAAATGTGCGGTCTGCTTTACCTGCCCGAGGCTTTGTCCTCACTCTGCCATCACCGTGGAAAAATATGGAGAGAGAAACGTCTATGTTACCTCTGGAACAGGGGAAGAGACAAAATGGGGGGCAGCTAAAGTAGATCCTGCTTCCTGCTATGGATGTGGCATCTGTGTTGCCGAATGTCCGGCAAAGGCCATCACCCTTCAGCATTTAACGGATGGACAGATCTATGCCCAGATGGGCCTTGCGGAATGAAATGATGGGGAGATAAGGAAAAAGGAGAAATCCCAAATACCAGGCACGAAATCCCAAATAAGCAACAATGTTCAAATTTCAAACGAAAAAGTTTAGAATTTTGATATTGGAATTTCGGATTTGCTTGGAATTTGGAGATTGGAATTCGGGATTTTAAGCTGCGGTCGCAGGCTGTAGCAATGTTGGACAAACACTTGGAGAGTAACCATCGTGAACTTTGAACCAAAAATTGTCGCCTTTTGTTGCGATCAATCTGGATATCCCGCTGCGGACATGGCAGGGATCTTGAAACTAAAACTTCCAAAAAATATTGAGATCGTCCGCGTTCCTTGTGCAGGCCGCATTGAGACGATCTACCTGTTAAAGGCCTTAGAAAAAGGTGCGGATGGTGTACTGATCTTTGCCTGCTATGAAGAAAACTGTCAATTCCTCAGAGGAAACCTTCGCGCAAGAGGCCGTTTGTCCTACGCCCATCGGATGTTGGAGAAGATCGGTTTGGAAAAGGAGAGGATTGAGATCTGCCACCTCGCCACAAACAGCGGTGCACGATTGGCAGAGACCCTTCATCGAAAATCAGAACAGTTGAGGAAACTAGGACCGAATCCAGGAAAGATTTAAATTCGAAGCACCAAATCCGAAGCACGAAACAAGCACAAATGTTCAAAATACAATATTCCCGAATAGTAAGAAGTTTTGAATTTGTTTCCAGTGTCGATATTCGGATTTCGGATTTATTCGGTTAGGAGGAATGAATGATTAAGGCAGAACAAAAACCGATGGAAGAAATTTTAAGATACCTCGACCCCTACAATAAAATTTTGCTCTCGGGTTGTGGAGCCTGTGTCACCGTTTGCCATGCCGGGGGCGAGAAGGAAGTGGAACTGCTGGCTTCCGGTCTCAGAATGGCAAGGCAGAAAATAGGAAAAAGGATAGAGGTTCTGGAAGTAACACCTGCAAGGCAGTGTGAACCGGAGTTCGCTTTAGAGTTGTCCGAAATGATCGAGAAGGCGGAAGCGGTCCTCTCCATCGCCTGTGGAGTGGGTGTCCAGACACTGGTACGTCATTTCCCCAAAATTCCTGTCTTCCCGGGCCTCAATACAACTTTCTTGGGAGAAACCATTGCACATGGAGTTTGGGAGGAACGGTGTCAGGCTTGTGGAAATTGTGTCCTCGAAAAGACAGGAGGCATCTGCCCTATTTCGCGTTGTGCCAAACAATTATTAAATGGACCTTGTGGAGGGTCCTCCAAAGGTAAATGCGAAATCAAGAAGGAGGCCGATTGTGCTTGGCAACTCATCTACGACCGGCTCAAGACTCTCAATCAACTTTACAAGATGGAAGAAATGATCCCGGCAAAGCGCTGGGGGGTAGAATCGAGAGATAGCGGACTGAGACGGATTGTGAGGGAGGATCTCAAGGTATGAAGGCAGGGAGCAATCTGGAAAAGGTTTTAGAGAAAAGACTATTTGCGGTCACCGGTGAATTAGGTCCTCCAAAGGGCAATGATATAAGCGTTATCAAACGAAAGGTAGATCTCTTGAGAGGGTATGTCGATGCGGTCAATGTCACAGATAATCAGACCGCTATCGTGCGGATGTCGAGCATTGCCACGTCAAGCCTACTTATTCAGATGGGGCTGGAACCAGTGATGCAGATGACCACGAGGGACCGGAATCGCATCGCCATTCAAAGCGACGTCTTCGGAGCCACAGCGTTGGGCATCAAGAACATGCTCTGCCTGACTGGAGACCACCACACTTTTGGAAACCAGGTGGATGCTAAGAACGTTCACGATCTGGATTCCATCCAATTGATCGACTGCGTCCGAACGATGCGGGATCAGGGAACGCTCCTCGGCGGAGAAGAGAAGATCGAGGGAGAGATCAAGCTCTTTATCGGAGCTGCAGAGAATCCCTTTGGCGACCCATTCGAATTCCGGGCCATCCGATTGGGGAAAAAGGTGGCCGCAGGGGTAAACTTCATCCAGACCCAGTGCATCTATGATATGAACCGATTCAAGGAGTGGATGAAGATGGTCCGGGACCGAGGGCTCCACGAAAAGTGCCACATCCTTGCCGGGGTTACTCCTCTCAAATCTGGAGGTATGGCCCGTTACATGGCCAAGAACGTCTCCGGCATCATCATCCCAGACGAAATCATCGATCGAGTCGTCAAGGCGAAGAAACCGGCTGAGGAAGGGATTAAGATCTGTGTGGAACAGATCCAAGAACTGCGAGAAATCGAAGGGGTTCATGGGGTTCATATCATGGCCATCGAATGGGAGCAGATGGTCAGCAAGATCACGGAGATGGCAGGGTTGTTACCTCGTCCCAAGGTAGAATAGCCCGAAGCAGAGGAGAAAGTTCATGTCATTTAAGGAGCAGTTGGAATCAGGGAAGTTTGTTGTCGTCGCTGAACTCCAGCCCCCCAAAGGAAACGAGCTATCTGAGCTATACGAATATGCGGAACTCCTCAAGGGGCGTGTGGATGCGATCAATGTGCCAGATCTTCAGAATGCCATCATGAGGCTGGGATCCCTTTCGGTATGCACCCTGCTGAAGGCAAAGGGGATGGAGGTGATCTACAATCTATCCTGTAGCGACCGAAACCGTTTGGCACTCCAATCAGAACTCTTAAACGCTTCGGCTTTGGGCCTGAAGAACGTCTTACTCGTCCAGGGAGACCCTCCCTCCATGGGAGATCACTTCGAAGCCAGAGCCGTCTTCGATCTCGATGTCATGGGTTTACTCGGCGCCGCCAAGCGCCTCCAAGAAGGCTACGACCTCACAGGAAACGACCTCCAGGGAAAACCACAGTTTTGTATAGGCACCCAAATCAATGCGGCCGCCAAAGGTCATGTCCTCGATCTGGAGGTCATGGACATGGAGAAGAAGATACGGATGGGGGTTGATTTCTTCTTCACCCATTCGATCTACGATGTAAGCCTTTTTGAGCCCTTCGCCAAAAAAGTGGCGCACTTCAAGGTTCCCATCATTGCAGGCATCACCCTGCTCAAATCAGTGGGGATGGCCCGCTATGTGAACAAGCATGTGGAAGGAGCTTCCATTCCGGATTCAATCATCGACCAATTGATGAAGGCTTCAGACAAACAGAAGGCAAGCATTGAGATCGCAGGGGGTCTGATTAAGGCATTGAAACCACTTTGCCAAGGAGTCCAGATCATTCCCATCGGATGGGAAAAGCAGGTTCCTGCTCTTCTGGATTATGTAGGACCGTAAAAAGCACATTGCAGAATGAAAATTGCACAATGAGCGATGGAAGACATTTTGCACTTTGCACTTTTCATTATGCATTTCTCATTGGATCAAGGTGATGCCAGGTTTTCTTGTCAACCCTTGGGAGATAGGGTACCTCGGGATGGAAATGGCTGCCAAAAAACAAACTCCGACAACAAAGAGAAAAAAAAGGGCTGAACCACTTATCCTTGTCAGAAAGAAGGAAGTGGGGTCAGAGATGTTCCAATCCATCGCCGAATTGGGAAATGACGGGATCTTAGTATTTAATGAACGTCATCAGATCGAATTTGCAAATCGGATGGCTTCGGAGATCACGGGATATTCGAACAAACAGTTGCTTAAGATGTCGGTCCTTTCCCTTTTAGGCAAACCCCATCCATCCTTTATCCAAGACCTCTTCATCCATCCTGAGCGTTATGGCGAAAAAACATGCAGTCAGATTCAGCTCCCCGCCCCTAACGGAGAGATCAAAGAGGCTGAAATTTGTATCGCCTTGGCGAAAACACCCCTTGGAGCCCGGAAGGGTTATGCCTATCTCCGAGACATTACAGAGTCGAAAAGAATGGAACGAAGGATCCAAGAGGCCACCCAACAGTTTGAGAAGATCGCGGAGATGGGTGACGACGGGATCCTGGTTTTCGATCAGGCTTTTAAGATCATTTTCGCCAATCAGATGGCCTCCGAAATCACCGGGATCCCCAAGGAAGATTTGATCGGAAGGAATTTCTTCTCCGTCATTGGTAAAGAGGACAAACAATTTCTTGAAGGAACGGTCACCCGCGGTGTGGGAATGGGGGAGAAGCTCTGCACCGAAATGAGTATCCTGACCTCTCAGGGCCGTGTGAAGAATGCAGAGGTTTGTATTGCTTTGCCCGAGTCGGATACCGGAGAAGTCAATACCTATGCGTATATCCGGGACATCACAGAACGGAAAAAATTCGAAAGGGATCTCAAGGACTCTGAGGAAAAGCTCAGAAATCTCTTCGAAAGGGTAAGACACGGCCTCTTCATCAGCTCGAAAGAGGGCAAGTTTTTAGACTGTAACCAAGCCCTTCTCGATATGTTGGGATACCCTACCAAAGAGGAATTTCTAAAAATAGATATCGTCCAGGATCTCTATGTAAACCCGGATGATCGGAAAGTCTTTCAGGGGAGGATCGAAAGAGAGGGTCATGTCAATGACATGGAGGTGGAATTCAAGAAGATGAACGGGGACAAGATCACCGTCTTGCTGACCTCTCATCCTATTAAGAATGAGAAGGGGGCGGTCGTTGGCTACCAGGGCATTAACTTAGATATCTCCGAGAGGAAACGGATTGAGAATCAACTTCGCGAGGCCAACGAATTTTTCCTGAACCTGATCGAAAGCTCTGTGGATGGGATCATTGCGGCGGACATGAAAGGCAATATCTTCATCTTCAACAAAGGTGCGGAGGTGCTGACCGGATACACGGCAGAGGAGATGATTGGCAAATTCCACATCACCAAGATCTATCGAGAGGGCGTGGCGAAAGAGATCATGAAGAAACTCCGAAGTCAAGAATATGGGGGGGTCGGGAAATTCATTCCTACCCAGCTGAACGCGCTTAATAAGTTTGGGCAAGAAATCCCCATCCAACTCTCTGCCGCCCTCATCTATAACGGGAGCGGCCAGGAAATCGCCAGTGTGGGTATCTTTACGGATTTGAGACCCCGTCTGAACATGGAGAAGAAACTCCAAGAGACTCACCTTCAGCTGGTCAGTTCTGAGAAGATGGCTTCCCTCGGAAAACTGGCAGCGGGAATTGCCCATGAGATCAACAATCCGTTGGGTGGGATTCTTATTTACTCTAGTCTGATGATTGAAGATCTTCCCGAGGAGGATCCGCGTCGGGGAGATTTAGTTCGAATCGTTCAGGAGACAGGTCGGTGTAAGGAGATTGTCAAGAGCCTTCTTGAATTCGCCCGTCAGACCGAACCGAAGATGGAGCCCACCGATATCAATCGAGCGATCAGTGACGGCCTCTTCTTCCTGGTCAATCAGGCTTTATTTCATAATATCCAAATCGTGAAGAAACTCGATTCCTTCCTCCCCTTCGTCCGGGCAAATGCCAGCCAGCTGAAACAGGTTTTCATGAATATCATTGTGAATGCCGCGGAAGCGATGCACGGCAATGGGACTCTGACCATTACCACCTTCCGTGCCCCGGAGCGGAAGACGGTCTTTGTGGAATTTGCAGATACCGGTGAGGGCATTCCCCAAGAGAACATCACCCGAATTTTTGATCCTTTCTTCACCACCAAGGAGGTGGGAAAGGGAACCGGGTTGGGCCTCGCCACTTCCTACGGAATCATCGAGGATCACGGAGGAAAAATCAGCGTAAAAAGTCAGGTGGGAAAATGCACAACCTTTACGATTGAACTTCCCATTCACCAAGGAACTCAGGCTATTCTGGAAAGTCCTTCCGTCCAGGATCAAGGGGTAAATGATGGAGCTAAACATACAGGCAACCCAAAAGGAGAATCCTTTCCTGTCTGAAGTCGTTCAGGCCAGCGGTGAGAAAATCCAGGCCTGTTTTCAATGCCAGAAATGTTCGGCAGGATGTCCTGTCGTTTATGCGATGGATATCTATCCCAATCAATTGGTCCGTCATATCCAGTACGGGCATCGAGAAGAGGTTCTCACTTCAAAAACGATCTGGATCTGCGCCTCCTGCTATACGTGCAGTGTTCGATGTCCGAACGATATCGATATCGCCAAGATCATGGATGTCCTGAGAAGTTTGGCGCTTCGTTCTGGCGCCAAACCGGGGGAAAAAGATATTCCTGTTTTTCATTCTGTCTTCTTAGAGTCAATCAAATCGAAAGGTCGGATCCATGAACTGAGCCTGATCCTCCAGTTCAAGTCGAAGACCAAGGATTTTCTGAAAGATGCCGGATTGGGATGGAAGATGTTCCGCAAAGGGAAGATCAAACTGCTTCCTTCGAGGTTTGGAGGAGGAAAAGAAATTCAGGAGATCTTCAATGGATTTGAAAAAGAGGAGGCAAGGTGAAAGAGATTTCTTATTACCCTGGATGCTCCCTTCATGGAACGGCCCGAGAGTACGATGATTCGATCCGAGGCGTATCTGAACTCCTCGATATTCAACTTCATGAGTTGGACGATTGGACCTGTTGCGGTGCGAGCTCGGCTCATTGCACGGATGAAGAGCTCGCCATCGAGCTGGCCGCCCGAAATCTTGCCATCGCCGAAAAGACCGATCGTGAGTTGCTGGTCCCTTGCGTGGCCTGCTACAGCCGATTTAAGGCAGTGGAAAAGGAGGTCAAGGAGCACTCCAAGAAAGTCCATTTCCCTTACCAAGGAAATGTCCCCATTCGATATGCGCTGGACTTTTTCTGCGACGAGCCGATCTTGGAAGAGATGAAGAAAAAGCGCACAAGGCCTCTCTCAGGGCTTAAGGTGGCTTGCTACTATGGGTGTCTTACCGTTCGACCCCCAAAAGTAACGGGCGTACGGGAATATGAAAATCCTCAACATATGGACCGACTGATGAAATGTCTGGGCGCTGATCCCATTCCTTGGTCCTACAAGACCGATTGTTGTGGAGCCAGTCTCGTGATGACGCGGACAGACATCGTTAAAAAATTGAACGACCGACTCCTTTCCAGGGCGATGGAGGCAGACGCTGACTGTTTGGTCACGGGTTGCCCGATGTGTCAGGCCAATCTGGATACCCGTCAGGAAGAATTGGAAAAGGAAACGGGGAAGAAATACAATCTCCCCATTCTTTACTTTACGGAATTGATGGGATTGGCTCTGGGCCATAAAGATGTCAGAAAATGGTTTCACCGGCACATCACCGACCCGATCAAACTGCTGAAAACCAAAGGATTGATGTAAATGGTAGATTGCAAATTGCAGATTGGAAAATCCGAAATCTAAAATTAGAAAGGAACCCAATGGCTGATAAAGTTGGAGCAGTAATGGTAGTCGGAGGTGGGATTGCAGGGATCCAGGCATCCCTTGACCTTGCCGAGTCGGGCTACTACGTCTACCTCGTAGAGTCATCGCCTGCGATTGGAGGAGTAATGGCCCAGTTGGATAAGACCTTCCCCACCAACGATTGCTCGATGTGTATTATCTCTCCCAAACTGGTCGAGGCAGGCCGTCATCTCAACATTGGCATTTTGACGGCCACCGACGTCGAAGGCATCTCAGGCGAACCAGGGAATTTTACTGTCCGCCTTCACCGGCATGCCCGCTTCGTGGACACAGCCAAGTGTACGGGTTGCGGTGATTGTGCAACAGCCTGTCCCATCATCCGCCCCGATGAGTTCAATGCCTTGCTCTCCACGCGCAAGGCGATCTACAAGAGATATCCGCAAGCCATCCCCAATGCTTTCGCCATTGAAAAACGCGGTGAAGCTCCATGTCGTAACGCCTGTCCGATTGAACAGCGCGCCATGGGCTATGTCGCGCTTATCCGTGAGAAACGCTTTGCCGATGCTTACCGCACCATCAAAGAAGATAACCCTTTCCCTTCTGTTTGCGGCCGCGTATGCAACCACCGGTGCGAGGAGGCTTGCACCCGAACCGAGATCGGGAGTGAGCCAGTCAATATTATGCATTTCAAACGTTTTGTGAGCGACTGGGCATTCACGCATCCTGAAGAGATCCAGAAGGTCTATGCGTCGGGTGTCCAAAAAGGTCCGGATACAAGCGGAGCGGGAAAGAAGGTCGCCATTGTCGGTGCCGGTCCAGCAGGATTGACTGCGGCCAATAACTTGATTCGTAAAGGTCACTCCGTCACCGTCTTCGAAGCGCTGCCTGCACCGGGTGGAATGATGCGTGTAGGCATTCCAGAGTATCGCATGCCCTATGACTTGCTCCAGCAAGAGGTAGATGAAATCATCTCAAGAGGCGTGGAGCTAAAGCTGAACTACCGTGTAGAAGATGTAACAGGATTGCTCAAAGATTTCGACGCTGTCTTCGTCGCGGCAGGCGCCCATATTGGCATTAAGCTGCCTATCCCAGGGAATGACCTGCCCGATGTTCACATCACAACAGACTTCTTGCGCGAGGTCAGCCTGACAGGGACATCAAGCATCCGATCAAAGATTGCAAACAAGCGCGTTTTGGTCCTGGGTGGTGGAAACGTGGCCATTGATGCAGCCATGTCTTCAGTGCGTCTGGGTGCAAGCTGGGTGGGCATGTCTTGCCTTGAGAGTCGAGAAAAAATGCCTGCTCACGATTGGGAAGTCCGTGATGCTAAGGATGAAGGCATTGATGTCTATCCCAGCCGGACGTTCAAGGAAGTAACAAACAAAGACGGTCATATCACAGGCGTACGAACCGTGGATGTGAATTTCCGAGGCTTTATCGATGGGCGGCCTGATTTTGACGAGATCCCCGGAACGGAGACGGTGATCCCTTGTGATGTGGTCATCTTTGCCATTGGTCAGAGGCCTGACCTTACCTTATTGAGCAATAAGGTGGACACGGTGCGTGGCCGAACAGTAGCCGTGGACAAAGACACGCTCGCCACCAATGTACCAGGGATTTTTGCTGGCGGCGATGTGGTCACGGGCACGACTTTTGTCGTGGATGCCATTTCTGCAGGACATAAGGCCGCGCGCTCGATTGAGGCCTACTTAAAACAGGAAGATAAAGAAACGAGAATGTGGCCGCCGGTCTTGGAATCTGTCGAAAGGTTACCGGAAGCTAAACTCGATCCAGCTCAGGCAAAACAACTCATGGAGGTCAAGTCTCAAGCTCCTCGTCCAGTGCCTGAAAAGCGCAAAGCAGGCGAGCGCAAGGGCGATTTTTCAGAAGTAGAGTCAGGGCTTACTGAGGAGGAAGTGATCGAGGCAGCCAAGCGATGCTTAGAGTGCGGCATCTGTTCCGAGTGTTTGCAGTGCGTCTTCGCCTGCCGCGCGGGGGCGATCAATCATGATGACCGAGAGAAAGTGGTTGACGTCCAGGTTGGAGCGGTCATTCTCACACCCGGCTTTAAAACCGTGGAAGGAAATATTCGGCCTGAATTCGGCTACGGCGTCTACCCGAATGTGGTCACAAGCATTGAGTTTGAGCGAATGCTCAGTGCCAGTGGCCCCTATGGCGGCGTGGTTCAGCGTCCCTCTGATGCCGGACATCCGCGAAAGATCGCTTTCATCCAGTGTGTCGGGAGCCGTGATATTTCTTGTGGACAGGATTACTGTTCATCCGTGTGCTGCATGTACGCGACGAAAGAGGCCATCATTGCCAAAGAACATGCTAACTTTGTCGAGCCTACCATCTTTTATATGGATGTCCGAGCCTACGGCAAGGGATTCGATGCTTATTATGAAAGAGCCAAATCCGAATACGGCGTCCGGTTCATCAGGTGTATGGTGTCCAGAATAAGGGAACATTCTAAGACGAAGAATCTCCTGGTGACTTACTTGGATGAAGAGGCAAAGATTGTGGAAGAGGAATTCGATTTGGTCGTTCTTTCGGTAGGCATGGTCCCCTCGAAAGAAACCGTTGAGATGGCAAAACGGATGGGTATTGAAATGGAGTCTCACGGATTCTGCAAGACAAAACCTTTCGAACCCACTTCGACATCCAAACCAGGCGTTTATGTCTGCGGTGTGTTTCAGGGACCGAAAGACATTCCAGAGACTGTTTCCCAGGCAAGCGGTGCCGTGGCCGATGCCACAGGACTGATCGCTTCAGCACGGGGAACAATGGTTACCAAGAAAGAATATCCTCCCGAGACGGATGTGACAGCGGAAGAACCCCGCATCGGCGTCTTCGTCTGCAACTGTGGGATCAACATCGGGGGCGTGGTCAATGTGCCTGAAGTCAGGGAGTATGCGAGGACACTGAAAAACGTCGTCCATGTTGAGGATAATCTTTATACCTGTTCTCAGGACACCCAGGGGAAAATTAAGAAGGCGATCGAAGAAAATAATCTAAATCGGGTCATCGTGGCCTCCTGTTCTCCAAGAACGCATGAACCGATGTTTAGAGAAACCTGCCGGGAGGCAGGATTAAATAAATACCTTTTTGAGATGGCCAATATCCGCGATCAATGTTCGTGGGTCCATATGCGGCAGAAGGACGAAGCCACCCTGAAGGCCAAGGACCTTGTCCGCATGGCTGTGGCCAACGCCCGCCTGATCCGAGCTCTCAGCGAGCTCGGATTGCCGGTGATCCAAAAGGGACTGATCATCGGAGGAGGCGCGGCCGGGATGACCGCTGCCCTCAAGCTCGCTGAACAGGGGTTCGAAATTTTCCTCCTTGAGAAAGAGGCGCAGTTAGGAGGAAATTTGAGAAACCTTCACTATACCCTCGAAGGTCAAGATGTCCAGGCCTTTTTAGAGGATTTGATCCACCGGGTCACAAACCATCCTTTGATCCATGTCATCACCAACGCCTTGGTGGTTGATTTCAGCGGCTCCAAAGGAAACTTCTCCACCGGGGTGATGGTGGCGCCTGCCATGTATTACCGGAAGATCGAACACGGCATAACGATCTTGGCCACTGGCGCCCAAGAATGGAAACCAAACGAATATCTCTATGGCGAAGACCCGCGCATTGTTACTCAGCTTGAAATAGAAAGTCGAATGATTCATCAACCCCAAGAGGTGGCTCGAGCCAATCACATTGTGATGATTCAATGTGTGGGATCGCGGAACAAGGAGCGACCCAACTGCAGCCGGACTTGCTGCGCAACAGCCGTGAAGAATGCTCTCAAGATCAAGGCGCTGAACCCTAACGCCCAGATCGTTATCCTCTATCGGGATATGCGGACCTATGGTCTTGCAGAATCCTACTATGCCAAAGCCCGGGAGCAAGGGATCCTGTTTATCCGATACGAACCCGGAGAAAAACCCGAAGTAAAGAAGGACGGGCAAAGTCTCACCGTCTCCTATCTGGATAGAATCTTGAAGGAGCGGATGGAGATAAGACCTGACTTGGTGGTCCTTTCCGCA
>Ga0326726_10002922_pt1 | contig 15663 bp, 12 predicted proteins | sample MHFenrmetagenome_2_FD_207603 | JGI IMG/M metagenome (GOLD analysis project Ga0326726, IMG submission 207603) | Lab enriched peat soil microbial communities from Michigan Hollow, Ithaca, NY, United States - MHF15MN | ecosystem: Environmental > Terrestrial > Soil > Wetlands > Peat | place: USA...
ACCTTCCCTGTCATGGGGGTTCTGATCCATGCCATTAATGCTGGGCCAGCGGGTCAAAGCGGAGATCTCCGGCATCGAACTGGAAGTGATAAAAAAACTGGGGGAAGGGACGCAGGGGGAGGTTTACCTCGTGGAGGGACCGGACGGGTACCAGGCAGTCAAATGGTACAAGTCCGAGCAGGCAACGGCGGAGCAGCGGGCTGCTGTCCTGTATCTTGTCCGTACAGGGCCGCCGTTTGGTGCGGCGGGAAAACGGTTTATATGGCCCCGTGACCTTGTCACCCGGACGGGTTCCGCGCAGTTCGGATACCTGATGAACCGGATCGATACCCGGCGGTTTGCCGAACTCGGGGAGTGCTGGGCACATATCAAACCCGTCCCGAACTTCTCGGCACTCTGCGAGATCTCCTACCAGCTTGCAAACAGCTACCGGGCCCTGCACCTGTCAGGGCACTGTTACCGGGATATTTCGGCAGGCAATCTGATGTTCGATCCCGTTACCGGGGATATCCTGATCTGTGACAATGATAACGTTGGTGTGAATCGCCAGTCCCGCTCACAGGTGTGGGGAACCATGGAATACATGGCCCCCGAGATCATCCGCGGGGAGAAGGATCCGTCAACGCAGACGGACCTCCATTCCCTTGCCGTCCTTCTTTTCTACCTCTGGGTATGGCACCACCCGTTCCATGGTGAGATGGAATACCGTTTCCATTGCTGGGATATTCCGGCTAAGAAGAAAGTGTACGGGGAATCTCCGGTATTTGTATTCGATCCGCACAACGCGTCAAATAATTTGCCAAAAGACCCGGATTATACTACCGCACGGGAGCGCTGGGAATACTGCCCCCGGGACGTCAGGGAGACATTCATCCGGGCATTTACCGACGGCCTGAAGGATCCGGACCGCCGCGTAACGGAAGGAGAGTGGCAGACCCTTTTCTCCCGGATGAAAGATTCTATCATGATCTGTCCCCATTGCCATGCGGAGAATTTTTTGGGCGGGACCGGGGAGAGTATCAGCTGCTGGCACTGCCATAATCTCCTCCCTTTCCCACCGGTCGTTGTCATCCGGAGGACAGGGGGGGAGATCCGTCTCTCCCTCTCACTCGGGACGACAATCCGCCGCCGGCATATCACCACTTCATCGCAACAGGAAGACGGAGCAGAGATCATCGGGACTATCGTCCCGCACCCCGCCATTGCCGGTGCGGCCGGTATCCGGAACAATACCAGTTTCCCCTGGCAATGCACATTTCCTGGCGGAAGCACGGCTGATGTCCCACCGGGACGTGCAGTACCGCTGAACCCCGGCAGCATGATACGGGTTGAGGGTGTAACACTAACCATAACAACGTTACCGGACTGAGGGGAACATGATGGACGACCACCCGCGGACAATACTCAGGGACCTTGTCAGCCGGTACGGGATATCCCTTGCAACCGATCCGCTTCGGACAGAGGGTCTTCTCCGGGACACCTGCGGAACATACCACCGGGAGATCTTCGTCCTGGTGAATGCTGTACGGCAAAAGGTCCCGGCCGATCTCCTGGCACCGCGGCATTCCCTTCCCCTCAGCCTTCTGCAGGATTTTCTTGCAAAGCGCCTCTGCGATGAACTCTCCTTATCCGCAGATGCCTCACGCTGGGCTGTAGAGAGCTGGGCCGAAGCGCTTGGCCTTGTTCCGGGAACGTCTGCGGGGGAAACTGAGACAATACCTGCACAACAGCAGACAGGATCCCCGGCCATTTCTGCAGATCCTGATTTCAGTGTAAAGAGGCTGCGATATGCCGATGACCTCGAATCCGTGAATCTTGTGACCCGGCTGCGGGCAGTGCAGGATCTTGCAGTGTCTCCGGATCCGGAACATATTCGGCTTCTCATCGGGGCACTGGAAAACGGTAACTGGCAGGTACGGGAAGGCGCGTTCGATGCATTGACCGGGACTGGCAATGCAGCGATTCCTGCATTGTGCGAAGCGCTTGGCGACACGAACGATCAGGTTGTCTGGCGGGCATCCCTGATCCTTGGCGCCCTGAAAGCACGGGAAGCTGCCGGGCCGCTGATCCCCCTGCTTGGCCGGGAGGGTATTATCCGCGAGTGTGCGATATGGTCTCTCGGGGAGATTGGCGATGACCGTGCCTCGACTGCATTACTTAAATTCATTCATACCGATGACCCTGCGCTCCTGCATGAAGCGGAGACTGCCCTTCTGAAGATCGGGAAAAGTAACCAGGAAAACCGGTCCTGATGTGCGGGCAGGAAAACGGATTCTTCGTACGCCAGCCGGACCGATGTCTGACGTTACACGGTCTGGATTCGTTCGATAATCAGCTGTTTCCCGAAGATCTTCTCGAACGCCTTCTTCTCGGCCTCAACACCCCAGATCTCCAGCTGGCAGTCACCCCGGGCAATGACTTCGAGATGCACGTGTTCCCTGTCCACCCTCGTGAATTTTACATGCTGGATAAGCGCAGTATGACTCCGGTCAAGGCTTTCACTGAGCCGGATGAATGTAGAGAGGATACGCAGTGCATCGCGTTCACGGGTCTCAAGCTCCATGACTTCAGGGTCCTTTTTCCTCGGAGCCTTTTTCCGGTGGAACCGGGCAATATTTGCCATAAACGTGATCTCTTTTTCGTCAAACCCCAGCAACTCGGAATTTTTAATCATATAATAGGAATGGGCATGGTGGTTCGTGTAGGAGATGAACGAACCGATATCGTGGAGGAATGTTGCATATTCGAGAAGTTCCCGTTCATTATCCCCGAAATCATGAAGGCTCTGTTCTTTTGCAGAATCAAAGAGTTCCAGGACAAGACTGGTAACCGTCCGGGCATGGACTTCGTTGATACCGCAGGATCTCCCGAGCTGCAGCACGCTGCGCTGCCGGGGCGATAAATCTCCCAGCAGCGGGAAGGCATCCATCCTGGAAAGATAATCCACGAGAAGGCCGTCCTGCAGGCCGCGGCCGGTAGTCATGATGGTATCGAATCCCAGTTCCTTCATGAAGCTTTCGAGGATTGCAGCCCCGGATATGATGATGTCCGCGCGTTCCGGGTTCATGCCCGGCACTTTCCTCCGCTGGTCGAGCGGCAGGGAACAGAGCAGGTCAATAACTTTCTGCAGGTCTTTAACGGACAAGAAGGGATCGCCGTTGCTGCCGTCCGAATGAATGGCTTTCTGGGCAATTTCCGCCAGGTTCATGATAGTACCGGAACTCCCGATCGCGATTACCGGTTTCATGGACCGGATCTTCTTGACAGAATGGATGATGGTGTCCCGGATATGGTGCTGTACACGTTTATACTGGTCAGGAGACACGGGCCCGGTGCTGTCGGAAGGGAGATACAGGTTCGACAGCCGTATGGCCCCGAGCCGGAAGCTTTCGAGATACTGGTAGGTCCGATCACCGCCGACAGCAATCTCCGTGCTCCCGCCCCCGATATCGATAAAAAAGGCCTGCCGGTCTTCGATATGAACACCACTTGCAACGCCAAGGTAGATCAGGCGTGCTTCTTCCTGACCGGAGATCACGCGGACATCGATCTGTGCTTCCTGTCTGAGCAGGTGAAGGATCTCGCTCTGGTTGGCCGCTTCGCGCATGGCTGACGTTGCAACTGCAACAAATTCCTCGGTGGAAAACGTCCGGGCAAGGTCAGTGAATTTCCTGCAGACGACGACAAGCCGCTCTATGGCGTCGGCCTTGATCTCCTCATCATCAAATTCCCCTTCACCGAGACGCACCTGCTGTTTCTGGCGGGTGAGGATCGTGTAAGAATGATTCGGGTTGAGCCTGACCACAAGCAGGCGGACGGAGTTCGTACCGATATCGATAAAAGACACTACGCGCCCGTTCGGACCGACCTTCCGGGATTTCACCGTATCACCAGGGGCTGTTCAAAAACCTGCAGGAACAGGTCCGCTTTGCCCTCTGCCCGTGCGATCTCTGCGCTGATATCTCCCGTCCCGGCCACATCACAGATCACACCCTCGGGAGTTACTATGCACCGGATTTCATGGACAGATCCGGTATGGAGGTAATCAAGCCCGTCGGCGATGCGGAGAATTGCTGCAAGCATCCTTGTTTTTTTCTGGAAAACCGGTGACAACAGGGAAAAATACGGATGGGATGAGATCCGCTCCCGGCCACGGTGCAAGAGGATGGTGAGACCAATAACCCCCCTTTCGGGGAGATCGAATGGCAGCTTTTCATCGGAAAAGACCATCTCAGCGCCCCGCCTGTTATGCCCGGCCTGCCCGAACTTCCAGCCGATATCGTGCAGCAGGCCGGCATATTCAAGGAGGCTACGATCATGCTTCCCGAGGTTATGGAGGGGCTGCAGTCCGTCAAACAGGGTCAGCGCGAGCGCGGTAACGTGCCGGCTGTGTTCTTGTCCGCCAGGATATTCCTCTGCAAGGATATGGACAGCATCCGTTGCGTCATAATCAGAATACGGTGATAGCGGCCTGTACCGTGCTTTCCTGCCCGAATCCAGTGTCTTTTTGAGTTCCTCCCAGAGTTTTACCCGTTCGAGCGACTGCCAGTAGTGCACGAACTGACGGTAGCGTCGTTTCCGCTCAGCTTCCCGGTCCTGCAGCACCAGTTTCAGGCTTGCGAGGGTCACTGTATCCGGCCGTTTTGTCCCTCTTGAGGATCGGAGGAGGGTACGCTCCCTGAGGAGGAGGAGGGTGATCTGGTCTATCCATACATCGCAGTCATGGATGTCCCCCAGGATCTCCTGGATTTTTTTTACCCGTGCAAGAGGTTTTTTCAGGCTGTTCCGGTAGACAGAGCCATAGATCTCCATGGTGTACCGGAGCTTTTTTGCGGCTATGCGGGTGGCATGGTGTTCTGCCACCGCTTCCGGGTGCAGGACCCAGGGATCATAGGAGAGGAGGGTGAAGAGACGTTTGCCGATCCGGCTCGCAGCAAGTGGAGGAATGCCGGCGAGTTTTGGCCTTGCCTTCGTTACCTTAAATTCGTTGTTCAGGTTAGTAAATGCAAGCTGCATCGCATCTGTCACCCGGCTTTTCTCGAGTGCCAGAAAGGCTGAAAGCACCCGTTTCTGGAGAAAAACCCGTTTCTTCCGGAGTGACAATAAAAGGAAGCGGATTGCCGGTTCCAGCGAGGTTTTATCACCGGTCATTTCGCTTTTTTGCTGGTCCGCTGCTTTCTGCATTTTTTTTAATGTTTTCTCAAGAAACGCAATCTGGACATCCGCATCCCGTGCATCACCCAGAGCCCGGGTGATTGCAGTTATCTCGTGCATCCATTTCGAATATTGTTTCTCGGGAAAACAGGAGGAGAAAAGCGGGAGCGCTGCGCGAAGCCTGCGGGATGCTACCCGCATCCGGTGAATGTACTCGATATCCTGCGCCTCTTTCACGCCGGCAATCTCCCGGGTGAATGCGTCAAGGAGGCCCGGGAGTTTCTGCAACCCGTACCAGCATAACCCGGTATGGGGAGTTGTCGCGCTAACGGGCAGGGTCATACAGGGATCCCCGGTGATCAACCAGCCAGGTCTGGACATTCAGCGGTTCCGCAGCCTGTACCGGCAGGCCGCGGCAGTACGTTGCGTCGGCCTGCATGTACCGGAGCTTAACCGTATCGTGCAACTGAGCCGGGAGGATCTTTGTGACAATGGTATTCCTGATGACCGGATTCTCTACCGGGAAAAGGACCTCGACCCGCCGGTCAAGGTTCCGCGGCATCAGGTCAGCACTGCCAAGGAATACCTCTTCATTTCCGTTATTGTGGAAATAATAGATCCGGGCATGCTCGAGGAACCTGCCGACAATCGCACTGACCGTGATATTGTCGCTGACGCCGGGGACACCGGGGCGGAGGCAGCAGATCCCGCGGACCTGCAGCTCCACTTTTACCCCGGCCCGGGATGCGCGGTACAAGGCGGCTATGCAGAGCGGGTCGACGAGGGCGTTCATCTTGAAGATGAGATGACCGTCCCCGTTCTTTTTATGGCATGCGATTTCCCGGTCGATACGATCAATGATTCCGTTCCGCAGGGTAACCGGGGCAACAAGCAGTTTCTGGTATTTTTCGATCCGGGCATACCCGGTCAGGAAATTGAACAGGTTGGCCACGTCCTCCCCGATGACCCTGTTTGCGGTGAGGAACCCAAAATCCGTATAGATGCGGCTTGTCGTTGCATTGTAATTGCCCGTCCCGAGGTGCACATACCGGCGGATCCCGTCCTTTTCCCTCCGGACAATCATGCAGAGCTTGGCATGGACCTTGAGACCGACAACCCCGTAGACGACATGCACCCCTTCGTGTTCCAGCGCCCGGGCCCAGCCAATATTATTTTCCTCGTCAAACCGTGCCTTGAGTTCGATCAATGCAGCAACGGCCTTTCCGTTCTCCCGAGCTTCCATAAGGGCGTTGACAATCGGTGAGTTGGAACCCACCCGGTAGAGCGTGATCTTGATGGCAAGTACATCCGGATCGTGGGCTGCCTGACGGAGGAGGTTGACAACGGGCGTGAAGCTGTCATAGGGGTGGTAGAGGAGGAGGTCATGCTGGCGGACTGCCGCGAAAATATCCTTTCCCTCACCCAGCTCTTCGGGTACTGACGGGGGAAAGGGCACATCCTTGAGATCGGGGCGATCGAGTGACATCAGCTGCATCAGATCAGCCATACCGACCGGATGGCCGACGCGGTAGATCATATCAGGAGGCACGCCGAGTTTTTTCTCGAGCATGTGGCAGATATTCTCATGCATGGTGCATTCCATTTCAATGCGGACAGGCTTGCCCCGGGCGCGCTGCTCCATGATCTCTTCGACCGTAGTCAGCAGGTCGGAGGCCTCGTCCACCTCGATCTCAAGATCTGCATCCCTGGTGATACGGAACGGGAAGGCTGCCACAACATCCAGCCCCGGGAAGAGCATGTCGAGATGAGCGGCGATAATTTCTTCGATATAGACCAGGTGGACGTCATTGTCCTTGGCACGTGGTCCTTTATCCGTATCGGGAATTCGGACCAGCCGTGAGAACAGGTTTGTCGGGACCTTGACCCGGGCAAAATATTCCTTTTTTGCCGGGTCGCGGATGATGATGGCAAGATTAAGGGAGAGATTGGAAATAAAAGGAAACGGGTGGGAGCTGTCAAACGCGAGGGGGGTTAAGACCGGAAAAACCTCATTGACAAAGAAAGCATGCATCGCTGCTTTCTGTGCATCCGAAAGATCAGCATACATGTGAATATGGATACCGGCGGCATCGAGCTTTGGGAGGATCTCCTTATGCCAAGTCTCATACTGGGCATCAAGTTCCGGGATGAGCATATGCCGGATTGCATCCAGTTGCTGGGAGGGTGTCATGCCATCCGGGGGGGATTTCATGACACCCTTGGCCAGCTGGCGCTGGAGACCCGAGACCCGGATCATGAAATATTCATCAAGGTTGTTTGCAAATATTGCGAGAAATTTCACGCGTTCCAGGAGAGGGTGGCTCTCATCCCGGGCTTCGTCCAGCACGTGCCGGTTGAACCGTATCCAGCTTAGTTCCCGGTTGATATAGAGTGAAGGGTTGTCGGTCAGCTGCTGCGTATCGGTCATCGTTTTACCCCGGTGAAAAGGACCCGGAACAGGAATTCGCCTGTAGTTCCCGTACTATCCATAGACATGATATACAATAAATTCTCCGTCGGTTTTCAGGATAATGAGAGGAATTGCGTCTCAATATACCGTGGATATTTTACCCTTTGCATCGTACCTACCCGTTGAAGTTGTGGTACCGGTAGCAGTTATCAATGAATTCCTGTTTGCGGTGCTCGCTCCCGTTGACCGGCGGCCGGAGGTACCCTATCTCCGGGGTCTGCCGGGCCGGGCAGAACGGGCAGAGGGCGGAGTCGACATCCCCTGCCTTCTCCCGTACCGGACAATAGAAAACACCATCGATGAGCTGGACGGTATCTCCCCCGGGAAACGGTGTGCCGACCGGATGTCCCGGCTCTTTGAGAATAACCATGCAGAATGCTGCCAGGAGGTAGTTGAGAAAACGTATGCGTGGGTCACCTTCAGAGGTGGCAGTGCACTGCGCCGCTACCATGTCCCAGTAGGATTTCTCCTTATCTGTGACCGCGTCCTTCATGGTACCCAGAGATCCCTGCTGGTGCCGTAAGCGGACTGCATGGAACGTTCCAAGCAGGTGTTCGTTGATCTTCTGCGTAAGGCGGTCCCGGTATTCAGGGGTAAGTTCCTCAACCTTCCTGCCAAAATTCCGTTTCATTTGCTGGATATCCGCAGGGGAATGCCGGAGGACGAGGCCCGCTATCTTCGTCCCAAGTTCTCCCCGGGTGGCTGCCCGCTTCAGTTCATCACATTCACGGGCGATCTCTGCGCAGGTTTTCGCGGAATTACCATCATTCTTGTTTTTAAACAGAATCCCAGCCATATAACCGGATAAAATCTCCTGAATACTGATTTCCCGCCACAAGAATATAGTTTCTTTGAAACCGTCAATAATTTGCACGATTATTTTTTATATTATTCACCCCAACAATTACTCATGGTGATATGCCATGAGTGAGTGCTTTATTTGTCAATAACCTGCGCTTTTTAGATACCACGTTACGGGACGGAGAACAGACCCCGGGTGTTTCGTTAAACCCGGACCAGAAACTTGAGATCGCATCCAGGCTTTCGGACATTGGTGTTGATGTCATCGAGGCCGGTTCTGCAGCTGCATCGGACGGCGAGCGTGAAGCGATCCGTCTTATCGTCGATGCAGGACTGAAAGCAGAGATCTGCACGTTCGCCCGGGCCCTCCCGGTCGACATTGACTATGCTGCCGACTGCGGAGCTGATTCCATCCACCTTGTCGTCCCGGTCAGTGACCTGCATATCGCAAAAAAAATGCGGAAGACCCGGGAGGCGGTTGCTGCGATGGCAATGGATGCAGTGGAGTACGCAAAGAGCCGCGGGCTCATTGTCGAGCTTTCCGGTGAAGATGCGTCACGGGCTGACCAGGAGTTCCTCCGGTCCCTCTTCTCTGACGGGATCAGACACGGGGCCGACCGGCTCTGTTTCTGCGATACAGTAGGATTACTGACGCCGGAAAAAGTGGCCGCGTTTATTCCCCCGATTGCAGCAATTGCACCGTTGTCGATCCACTGCCACGACGACCTCGGTTTTGCCGTGGCCAACACGATGGCTGCCCTGCGAAGCGGGGCATCCTGTGCCCATGTGACGGTGAACGGCCTTGGCGAACGGGCCGGCAACACACCGCTCGAAGAGGTGGTAATGGCACTTGAAGTGCTGTACGAGTACCGGACACGCATTAAAAAAGAGCAGATCTTCCAGTTGTCCAGTCTCGTGTCCCGCCATACCGGTGTCCCGCTCGCGGTCAACAAGGCAATCGTGGGCGAGATGGCCTTTACCCACGAGAGCGGTATCCATGCCCACGGAGTCATCCGGGAACCGTCCACCTATGAGTCGGTCAGGCCCGAGCAGGTGGGCCGCAAGCGGAGGATTGTGCTCGGGAAACACTCGGGTACGGCATCGGTAGAAGCAGCACTGCATGAAATGAATTACCGTGCTGATGAGAACCAGGTCAGGGAGATTGTAAAGCGGATCAAACAGCTGGGCGATGACGGGAAACGGGTCACGGATGCCGACCTGATGGCCGTTGCCGATGCCGTCCTTTCAATCGAATGCAAGCCCATTATCAAGATGCGGCAGTTTACCGCGGTTTCTGGGAGTAACATGATCCCGACCGCATCGGTTACCCTTGTCGTGAACGGGCTGGAGATGACCGGGGCTGCTACGGGCGACGGGCCGGTGGATGCTGCCATGCAGGTCCTGCGGAAGTGCGTCTCAGACGTTGCGGACATCCAGCTCGAAGAGTACCATGTCGATGCAATCCGGGGCGGGACCGACGCGCTGGTCGATGTGACAGTAAGATTAAGTAAAGACGGGAAGATAATTACTTCACGCGGAGCCCGCACGGACATCATTATGGCCAGTGTCGAGGCGATGATCGCCGGAATGAACAGACTATTGAGGGAAGAACATGAAAACCGGGGCAAAAATCCTCGTTGAATCACTCCAGCGCGAAGGGACCGAGATCATCTTCGGGTATCCCGGCGGAGTGGTACTGCCGATCTATGATGAACTCTACAACTCGTCATTGCGGCACATCCTTGTACGGCACGAACAGGCTGCAGCGCATGCCGCGGACGGGTATGCGAGGGCAAGCGGTCGTGTAGGCGTATGCCTCGCCACGTCAGGGCCCGGTGCATGTAACCTCGTTACCGGCATCGCCACGGCCTATATGGACTCGGTCCCCATCGTAGCCCTGACCGGGCAGGTACCGACAAACCTGCTCGGAAACGATGCGTTTCAGGAATCGGATATCACCGGCATCACGATGCCGGTCACGAAGCACAATTACCTGGTAAAAAGTGCCGGGGATCTCAGCAGGGTTATCCAGGAAGCGTTCTATATTGCGGGTACCGGGAGGCAGGGACCAGTCCTGGTTGACATCCCCAAAGACGTAAGTACCGGTCTTTCCGCTGATGTAATATTACCCGAAAAGGTCACGCTCCGTGGCTATAATCCAACCTACAAGGGCCACAAACGCCAGATAGAAAAAGCACTCGATCTACTCGACCATTCCGAGCGCCCGCTCATCTATGCCGGGGGAGGCATCATCTCATCCAATGCCTCACCCGAACTGGTGGAATTTGCGACTCTTGCATCTATTCCGGTCACGACGACCCTGATGGGGATCGGGTGCATCCCCTGCCATCACCCGCTCAACCTCGGCATGCTGGGGATGCACGGAACGGAGTACGCGAATTTCGCGGTCACGGAGTGCGATCTCATGATCGCGATAGGAGCGCGGTTCGACGACCGGGTAACCGGCAAGATCGATACTTTTGCCCCCCATGCAAAGATCATCCATATCGATATCGACCCGGCCGAGATCGGCAAGAACAAGCGGGTCGATGTCCCGATTGTCGGTGATGTCAAAGGGGTGTTACAGGACGTGCTGGCGCTCATGAAGAAACGGGACGTCCATGAGGTCTGGTTAAAAAAGATCAGGCACTGGAAACAGCACCACCCGCTCAAGTGCCCGAAGAACGGCTCACTGCACCCGCAGTTCATCATCAGGACGTTAAGCGACCTTGTCAAAGACAAGGCCGTGATCGTCTCCGAGGTCGGGCAGAACCAGATGTGGACAGCGCAGCACTTCTGCTTCCACAATCCCCGTACCTGGATCACCTCGGGCGGCCTTGGCACGATGGGGTATGGCCTTCCGGCCGCAATGGGGGCACATTTTGCCCGCCCGGATGTCCCGGTCTTCGATATTGCCGGTGATGGCAGTATCCAGATGAATATCCAGGAATTTGGTACTATCGCCTCGAACAAGATCCCGGTGAAGGTTGCCATCCTGAACAACATGTTCCTCGGGATGGTCCGGCAGTGGCAGGAGCTCTTCTACGACCACCGGTACTCGTTCACCGAGCTCCCTCCTGTTGACTTTGTGAAGATCGCAAATGCCTATGGGATCGAAGGGATGCGGGTCGAGTCCCCGGATGATGTGCTCCCGGCACTGCAGGCATCCCTGGACTGCGACGGGCCGTTCGTCATGGACTTCCGGATCGAGCGCGAAGAGAATGTCTTCCCCATGGTCCCGGCCGGAGCTGCGATCAACGAGATGATAGGGGGGCATCCACGGATATGAAGCCGCACACGCTATCCATCCTTGTCGAGAACAAGGCCGGTGTCTTATCAAGGGTCACCGGGCTCTTCTCCCGCCGGGGGTTCAATATCGAGAGCCTCGCAGTCGGTCCCTGCGAGGAACCGGACATGAGCCGGATCACCATCGTTGTCATCGGTGACGATGAAAAGATAGAGCAGGTAATGAAGCAGCTCAATAAGCTCATCGATGTCATCAAGGTCTCGGACCTGACGGACAGCGAGCGGGTGGAGCGGGAACTTGCCCTGATCAAGGTGACAGCCGAACTGGGCACTTCCCGTGCAGAGATCATGCAGATTGCCTCCATCTTCCGGGCATCCATTGTCGATGTCGGGGCAAAGACCCTGATCCTGCAGGTTATCGGGGACACGGACAAGATTGATGCACTGGAAAAACTCCTGCGCCAGTATGGGATCAAGGAGTTTGTCCGGACTGGAACCGTCGGGATCCTCCGCGGGTCAAAAACCGTAACGAGCGGAAAATAGCCGGCATTGAACTCCTCTCACTTTTTTGTTTTTTGGCTCTTTTACGGCCGTACCGTTTGTCACAGTACCAGGGTTTTTACCGTTTCCTGTCCGGAATACTGATACCTGATTATATGATACCGGACGAAGGAGAAAACGATGAAGCGGAACATCATCAGCATTGATGAGACGAAATGTACAGGCTGTGGCCAGTGCATCCCGGACTGTCCGGAAGGGGCGCTCCAGGTCATTGACAATAAGGCCCGGCTCGTAAGCGATCTCTTCTGCGACGGGCTCGGGGCCTGCATCGGCACCTGCCCGGAAGGTGCGATCCAGATTATCGAACGCGAAGCGGTACCCTACAGCGAAACGGCAGTCATGGAGGGGATAATAAAGCAGGGTGCGCCCGTTATCAGGGCCCATCTTGAGCACCTTGCCAGCCATGGCCAGACCGCACTCTACAACGAAGCAATCGAGTGCCTGATCGGGCATGGCGTGGCTATTCCCGAACATACTCCCCCGGCAAAAACGGCCGCGTCTCCGCGGCCCGGTGCGACGCATCCCGTTGCCGGGAGGACCGGTGAAGGGGTATGCCATGCCGCTCCGGACGAACAGCATCACTTCGCAACCTGTCCCGGGTCCGCAGCACGTGCCATCCCCCGAATGCGCGGTACCAATTCCCCGCAGCCGGCCACCAGCCCCGGAACATCTGAACTCCGGCAATGGCCGGTGCAGCTTGCACTCCTGAACCCGGCTGCGCCGTATTTCGACAATGCCGACCTCCTGGTATCAGCGGACTGCGTCCCCTTTGCCTGTGCCGGGTTCCATGAGGAGTTCCTGCGGGGAAAGATCCTGATCATCTTCTGCCCGAAGCTCGATGCGGACATTGAAGGGTATATCGATAAACTGGCAGCAATATTCACCCGGCATACAATCAGATCCATTACGGTGCTTCACATGGAGGTGCCGTGCTGCGGGGGTGTCCGGTACGTTGTGGACAAGGCACTTAAAAAAGCGGAGAGAACCATTCCAGTACTGGAAAAAACCATTGCACTGGACGGGACGGTCCGTTAAATCCCGGAATAATTTTCCGGCGGAAAAAATGGATTCCCGGTACTTTTTTCAGGTACCCGTAGTGAGATATCGCTGAATAACCATACTTTCAGGAAGGAGGGTCCGGTCGTTCCCCTTATCTTATTATCACATCTTTGACTGGTCGCGGGGCTTGGCCGTGCCGTGTACACCCGGCCCTCTTGCGCCAAGACCCAGCATCGGATCGCGCTTTTTCTGTTTCTGCACTCCGGAGGGGTCGGGTGCCGGTACTTTTGCAAGGAAACAATCGACCGGGTCCCGGCCTCCGGCACACGTACGATCCAGAAACTCGCTGCATTCTTCGCAGGCCGGCACCTGCGTAGGCAGCAGCGAGGGGAAGTGGTTTTTCCAGAGCGTTGCATCGATCTTTCCCGTTTCGAGGAAACGCCGGATATGCCGTGCCGTGTATTTCATGCCGGGATTATTGGGATACGGGGGCATTTATAGGATGAGGTCAGCGCGGATGGATAATCGTTTGAAATTCTCATCAGTTCTCTTACTGTACCATCATCTGCAGAAACCGGGTTCCATCCGGCCCCAGCTGGGCCATCAGATAAGACATGGCAAGGGAAACGATAGCAAGGACCACGATCACGACAACAGCCACTGCGAACAGGATAAAGATCAGCATGTGGAGGAAACTGGTTGGCCTGACTTCCATTACTCCCGTATTCATCTTTCCTGACACCGCATAGGCATCGTACAAGGAATATAACCAGACGATAACACCGGGAATAAGGAAAAAGACCAGCCCTGCAACGGCGAGCAGGAAGAGGATATATCCTTTGGCAGTCTCGCCATTGTAGACCTGCCCGAGACCCGGGAGGACAGATGAGCAGAACCCGGCAATGGTTGTACTTTTCTGCTCGGGTACTGGAGTGCCGGGTGCAGGGTACCAGCCGGGGGGACTGCCATCCATCCGTGCACCGCAGGCGCTGCAGAACCGGGGGGACTCGTCACAAGAGGTAAAACCGCAATGCGGGCAGGTCGCAGCCATGGGTGTATGGTTGCTCATTGGCCCGGCGATACTAATAAGCCTTGTCTGAACCGGAAAGATAAATAAAAATCGAATGATGATGCTTTCGCGCAGTTCACCGCCGGGAAGGCCACTGAATCTGTGACTGCGCGGGTGCACCACGCTGGCATTAAAACGATATTTTTTATAAGGCCGGCTCCCTATCATTAACGTGCCATGCTATATCATAGCATAGAGGAGATCCCATGAAATATTCAGTTCTTATCATCGCGGCACTGCTCATTGCAGCCGCACTCATTGCCGGCTGTTCCCAGTCACAGCCGGCAACCCAGCAACCTTCGAGCACGGCATCCCAGGGTGTCATCAAGGTTGGTGTTATCGCATCGCTTACCGGTCCCGCAAGCAATGTCGGTACCAGCATGTGGCAATCCGCACAGGTCGCTGCTGACAAGATCAATGCGGACGGGGGCGTAACCCTCAAGGATGGCTCGAAAGCCCAGCTCAAGCTCGTTGTGGGTGACGACGAATCCACCGCAACGGGTGGCCAGAAGGCCGCTACCAAGCTGATCACCGATGACAAGGTAGACATCCTTGTGGGCGGGTATTCGAGCGCGGTCACTTCCGCGTACGAGCAGACCATTGCAGATAACAAGATCCCGTTCATTGTGACCGGCGCATCGAGCCCGATCATCACGCACAGGTCAGATGGTATCGACACCAGTTACGTTTTCCACAACTGCCCGACAACCGATACCTATGGGCAATACACAACGACCTTCATCGACCAGGTAGTCCGTCCTGCAGTAAATAAAAACATCAGCGCATCTGCGGATCGCCCGTTCCGGCTTGCCATGATTTACCAGGATACCGCATTTGGCAAAGGTGTCCAGGCAGCTGTCAACAACACCATCACGAAAAACAAGCTGAACATCCAGCTTGTCTCCCAGCAGAGCTACAAAATGGGTGACGCCGACTTCCGGACACAGCTGACAGCAATCAAAGCGGCAAAACCCGACGCCGTCTACCTCGCGGCCTTCCCGAATGAGGGAGCACCCATCATCACCCAGGCACGGAGGGATATCGGCCTCAACACGATCTTCCTCAATGTCGAGAACAATGACAATGCCCAGTTCTACAAGGACCTCGGGCAGTACGGGGAAGGGGCTATCATCGAGAGCAGGTTCTCTCCCTACGTAGCTCCGGTAGGAGCCGTCGCGGCTGCCCAGAGCAGCTTCAAACAGGCATACTTCGCAAAGTTCGGCACCTACCCGGACATGATGGGCGCCTCGACAAACGATGGTGTCTTCATCGCAGCCCAGGCGATCGGGAATGCAGGTACCACGGACAAGGCAGCAGTCAGGCAGGCACTTGTCAACATGAAGATGCCCCAGGTAGTCGAGGC
>Ga0326726_10002923_pt1 | contig 15659 bp, 14 predicted proteins | sample MHFenrmetagenome_2_FD_207603 | JGI IMG/M metagenome (GOLD analysis project Ga0326726, IMG submission 207603) | Lab enriched peat soil microbial communities from Michigan Hollow, Ithaca, NY, United States - MHF15MN | ecosystem: Environmental > Terrestrial > Soil > Wetlands > Peat | place: USA...
TCTGCTTTGGTGAATTCAGCCTGCCACAGGGCCAAGGGGCTGGATCGAGTGCCGATAATAAGCTCTTTTTTCAATTCGATGACAGATTGATTTTATTGGAGTGACTGGTTGGGTTCTTCAAGATCGAAGATATTTCTGACGAGGTTGACCTTGCTGGGAATATTGTCGGCGGTATCGACCGGTGCCTTGAGCATCTTGATCGGATGATGGAGAATCTTTTTCAGAATCCTGTCGGTCAGGTGCTCCATGCGGCGCAGCTCTTCCTCGCTCACCTTGTAGCGGTAGCGTTCGAGCTCTTTCTCCTTGATTTCGATGAACTTCGACTGGAGATCAACGATGGTCGGACGCACCTTGAGGGTGTTGATCCACTGGCCGAAACCGACCAGCTCCTCGTCGATGATCGCCTTGACCTTCGGAAGCTCCGCGCGACGGCGTTCGAGGTTCTTGTCGATGATGTGCTTGAGGGCGTCGATGTCCTTGAGGAACATGTTCTGCAGCTTGCCCACTTCGGGATCGATGTTCCTCGGCAAACCGAGGTCGAGCATGATCACCGGTTTCAGACGGCGGCGCTGCATGGCGTGCTGCATCTCGGCTTCGTTGAGGATATACTCCTTCGTGCTGACCGCCGTGATGATGATATCGAATTCGTGCAGGTGCTCCTTGTACGATTCGTAGGGCAGCACGCGATTGGTGCCGAGTTCCTCGGCAAGCGCCTCGGCCTTGGAAAGCGTCCGGTTGGTGATGACGATGTTCCGGGCATTCTTGGCGTAGATGTGCTTGGCGGCAAGCTCTCCGGTTTCGCCGGCGCCGACCAGCAGCACCTTCTTCATGGAGAGGTTTGAGAATATCTTCTGGGCAAGTTCGACCGCCGCGTAGCTGACCGATACAGCGCCCTCCATGAGCTTGGTTTTGGTCTTGACCTTCTTGGCGACGCTGAATGCCGTGTGGCAGAGCCGGGTGAGCAGAATGCCAGCGGTTCCGACCTCGGCGGCGATGCGGTAGGCATCCTTGACCTGGCCGAGAATCTGGCCTTCGCCGAGCACGAGGGAGTCGATGGCGCTCGAAACCTCGAAGAGATGACGGGCGGTGCCGCAGTAGAAGCGGTTGAAGAAGTGTTCCGGACGTACGGTATTGCGTGCGTCTTTGTAGGCGATCAGGTATTCCTTGAGGTAATCGCAGTTCACTTCGAGCATTGCAGGAACCACATAGAGTTCCGTGCGGTTGCAGGTGGATACAACCATGGCCTCGCTGGCCAGACCGCTCGATACCAGGTCCGTGACGAATTCCTTGTTCTGAACTTCCGAAAGCGCGATTCTTTCACGGATTTCAATAGGTGCAGTTTTGTGGTTGACACCAACTGAAATGATGTTCATGGCAGGGTTATTTAAGTGAGCCGTTCGTTAACCAATCAAAAAGAGCTTGGCAGAGTACTTCTCCAAAAGTGTGTTAATATACCGCAATGTGGCGAATTTTCAAATCGAGCTTTCGTTAAATCCTCATTCCGTGAAAACTTGGCGTAACCAGGCTCATAATGAAGAGGAGTGCCGTGACCAGAACGAAGAGCGCGATGAGCAGCACAGCCATGTGCTTGATGTCCCATCCGAAGAGCGGTTTGATGACCAGACTGATGCCGTAGAGCAGCCAGATGACGAACAGGGCGATGAGTCTCGGCTCGAACAGGTTGATGACCTCTTTTGAAGCGTGTTGTTCGAGAATGCCCGCTCCGATAGTGACTGACAGGAAAAAGAAACCGAAGGCCACGGCGTGCATGATCAGAAGCCCGAGCGCTTCGAGGTTTGGCAGGCGCTGGAAGAGCAGGCCGAAGCGGTTGAGCCGTATCTGCCGGAAAAGCACCAGGTACATCCCGCTGTAGAGTCCCGCGATGGCCACCGAGCTGAAGCCGAAAATGGCCGCGATCAGGTGGACGCCGATGCGCAGGCCGGTGAAAGCCGGGCCGCTGGTGATCGACTGGGCACTCAGGATCGAGGAGAAGAGTGCCGATCCCGCGGCGAAGGCGATGACGAAAAAGCCGGTTTTGTCGCTTTTCGTGGTGAATTCGATGAACATGTAAGTAATAGCGAGCGTCAGGGCCACCATGCCCATGAGGTTGTAAGCCGAGTAGCTCAGACGATAGCCCTCCATCGAGGTCAGCAGCCCGAGATCGGCGACATGGGTGACCACCGTGAGGATGAGCGCCGGCTGTTTGAGGCTTCCGGCCAGCGGCGTTTCACGGAAGAAGTGAATGCCGTACAGCGCGGTCGTGAAGAAGTAGAGCAGCGGCACGATTTGCGTCAGGGCAAAAAGGAGGCTGTTTTCAAGAAATATATTGGCCATGCGCAAGGAAGATGGGATCGTTTCAAGGGGCTGCTGATTGTGAAGATTACGCCGCGGTTTCTGCCAAGCCGGTTCATGCCCGGTTCATTCAGCAAAAACGGAAAGAGAGTATCTTCATTTCTGCCCGATGATAATTATCAAAGGAAAAAGTGTATATTCGGCCCGAGTGAACTCAGGCATTAAAATATAATTATTTATCGCAAAAGATGAGCAGGAAACAGAATATTCGTAATATCGCCATTATCGCGCACGTCGATCACGGCAAGACCACCCTGGTGGACTCCATTTTCAAGCAGACGGGCGCCTTCAGGGAGAACCAGCATGTGGATGTCAGGGTGATGGACTCCAACCCCCAGGAGCGGGAGCGCGGTATCACCATTTTTTCCAAGAATGCGGCCGCGCAGCACAAGGGCTGCAAGATCAATATCGTCGATACTCCCGGTCACGCCGATTTCGGCGGCGAGGTGGAGCGTATTCTCAAGATGGTCGATGGCGTACTTTTACTTGTCGATGCCTTCGAAGGGCCGATGCCGCAGACCAAGTTCGTATTACGCAAGGCGCTCGAACTGCACCTGAAGCCGATCGTGGTCATCAACAAGATCGACCGCCCGCAATCCGATCCGGTCAAGGTACACGACCAGGTGCTCGATCTGTTCATTGCGCTTGGCGCCCACGAGGATCAGCTCGATTTCCCCTATATCTTTACATCGGCAAAGAACGGCATCGCCAAATACAGCATGGATGACCCGGATGGCGACATGAGCCTTCTGCTCGATATGATCATCAAGGAGATTCCTGCTCCCGAGGCCGATGATGACGCCGGTTTCCAGATGCTCGTGACCAGCCTCGACTATAATGATTATATCGGCAAAATCGCCATTGGCCGCATCTGGCGCGGCAAGGTAGCGCCGGGCAACCAGCTTTCGCTGGTGACGCCGGATGGCGTTGTGGGCAAGGGCACGGTTACCAAGCTTTTTCTCTTCGACCGCACGCAGCGCGTCGAGGCGCAGGAGGCAACGGCGGGCGATGTGGTCGCTATCGCCGGTATCGCGGCGGCCAACGTCGGCGAAACGCTCGCCTCGCCTGACCAGCCTGAAGCGCTCGAATCGTTCGAGATCAGCAAGCCGACCCTCTCGATGCTCTTCTCGGTGAACGATTCGCCGTTCGCTGGTCAGGAGGGCAAGGAGGTGACCAGCCGCAAGATCCGCGAGCGCTTGATGAAGGAGGTCATGACCAACGTCGCGCTTAACGTCGAGGAGACCGACAGCGCCGATACCTTCAGGGTTTCGGGACGCGGCGAGCTTCACCTTTCGGTGTTGATCGAGACGATGCGCCGTGAAGGCTACGAGCTGGCGATCTCTCGCCCCGAAGTGATCCTCCGCGAGGAGAACGGGGTGACGATGGAGCCGGTCGAGCATGTCACCATCGACGTACCGGAGGAGTACACTGGCGTGATTATTGAGAAGATGGGCCGCAGGAAGGCCGAGATGACTCACATGGGCACCCTGCGTGGCGGCATGAACCGGATGGAGTTCGAGATTCCGACCAGGGGTCTCATCGGCTACAACCTCGAATTCACCACAGACACCAAGGGTGAGGGAATGATGTCGCACGTGTTCCATAACTATCAGCCCTTCAAGGGCAAGCTGCCGTCACGCGAAACCGGCGCGCTGGTCTCCGCCGAAACCGGCGTGGCCGTGGCATACGCCCTTTCAGGCCTCGAAGATCGCGGTACCTTCTTCGTTGGGCCGAACACGAAGGTCTACGAAGGCATGGTTGTTGGCGAATCGACACGTGACCTCGACATCACGCTCAATGTCTGCAAAACCAAGAAGCTGACCAACATGCGCGCTTCCGGTTCTGACGACTCGCTCCGTCTGACTCCTGCCAAAAGGCTCTCGCTCGAACAGGCGCTCGAATTCATCAACGACGACGAGCTGCTCGAAGTGACGCCGGAGAGCATCCGCATCAGGAAAAAAATCCTCAACTCCGATCTCAGAGCCAAAGCCACCAAGAAGGCCAAAGCGATGGAGTGAGAAGAGAATTGATAATGGATAGTTGATAATTGAAAAGGCTGCTCCGAAAAGGGCAGCCTTTTTTCTTTGGCGTGGGCGTTGAATTGAATGCTAACGAAAGGATCGTCTTGAGCGACAGGCGATATTCGTGCCAATCCCAAACAGAGGCGTGAAGCAGGTCAGCGCTGAACCTGCTTTCATTTCAAGCGAAGCGCGTAGCCGGAAGATTGATTGTCCAGTCGGTCACGCGCTTCGTATTTTATGCGTGAAAGGTTATCTGAAGGCTGTTGTCGGCAGCTTCGTTCATCGTGTAAGTGCCTTTCGGGCTGATGACGAGACCCATCGGCGGCGCAGCATTGATCATTTTGGCGGAAATGCTCTCAGCTTCGTCAGCCGAGCATTCGGTATTGATGAACAGGTCGAGCGAGTGCGACTCCTTGCCGAATTGCAGCAGGAAGTGGTTGTGATCGATGAAAACCAGGTCTTCGTAAGCATAAGTTACTTCGTGGCCAATCGATTCGATCAGCTCCATGACGGTGCCCAGAGGGCGTAGCGGTTCTGTTTCCATGATTCTTGATTTCACTGATGATCCGAGAGCGCTTTTCCGGGAAGCCTTCGGGGTCTGTTGTAAAGGTTATGCCGGTTTTGTTTTGTCTTGATGTTGGTATTATTAAAATGATAAGGTAAATTGATTGAAAGTCCTAAAAATAATAGGAAAAATCTTGCAATAATGTAATAAAGGAGATTCGTATGGCGGTCAGCGCATTACAGACATGGGAGAAAGTTCTCGAATATGCTTCAGTTCCACTGCACGGAACCATGTCGAGAAAAATCCGGAAAGGGGTCAAACTCCAGATCAACGATGGGAAGGTGTACGAAGATGCTGTGCTCTTTATCAGCGACCTGTTCCTGAGAGTGACCGAAGATTCTGAAGGGGTGTCGATCAATACGTACTATGACATCGATTCAATCGCCAGCATAAGGACTTACAGCAATAAGGAGTAATGTACATCCGCTTTTATCAGGTTTCGAACATAAAGCAAGGGTACTGATCATTGCAGAAAATTCCGAACCGGATAAAAGCGGCAAACAAAATCTTGATGGACGAGATGCAATGGTTACTGCCCGAGGTTTTTATGACCAGACACCTCGGGCAGTAACATCACGCTATACAAAAGTCTCGTCGCCGATTTTGAATACAATCAATTCTGTCAAACAGCGCTCATCCTCAAGGTCAACACAACGCAGACAAGAGCCAGCAAACCGAGAAGCGTGGCAATGATCATGTAGGTTTTTCTTGACCAGGCCTGAGAAATTCCGAAATTCAACAAGCGGCTTGCAATAATTCCTGCGATTATTCCGGCTACCATGCTTCCTAATAACACCAGTGTATCGAGCCTGTTCCAGAGCAGCCTGACCTCGAAAATCATGACGACCGCGATCAGCAATACCAGAGCTCCAATATATATTTGACGAGACAGCGTGGCTGTAGCGCGAATATCGTAATGCTGTGTCTGATCAACTGAAGCTGATGATCCAAACCACAGCCGGGGAAGCCATGCCATACTGAAAAGCGTCCGCATAACGGCCGTTACCATCATGAGCGCCAGAATGAATGATACAGATAAGCCAGCACCAAGGAGTATTTTTTTTCGGAGTTCCTGGGTTGTTTTTTCAGTGTCAGGTTCCGGCAGTGCTAAAAGTTTGCTTTTGGCATCGGCTTTCTTTAAATATTCGTCATAATAGGTGATTTTTGCGTTATTGAGCACTTCATTCATGGCTTTTGCCATTGCAACGTTTTGTTGATTCGACGCAATCATCGCCATTGCGGCTCTTCTGGCTTGCTCACCTTCGAGAGGAGTTGGATAGGCATCTCGCAACACCAATATCATGGAGATTTTATCTCCTTTACCCGCAACGACCTGAGGTATGTTTTGCTTAAGCTTGCCGAGTACATCGAGAACTTGTGGCGGAATTTTTTCCGATGTCAGAGCAATGAGCGTTTTATTGAAAGGTATCTTTTTAGCCTTCAATTCATCCAGAAGACGGGTAAGCGGGGCTCCACTCATTGCCATTGCGTCGAGTGATTGTAACAGCTGCATATCGACGCCGGGAAACAGCACTTCGTCGTATACAAACAGTTTGCGATCGGCAAACAGTTGAGGAGTATTGAGAACGACGGATTGTGCTTGATCGGCGGAAACCGGCGGTTGATTACCTGTAATCTTGCTCTCGGCCAGACCTGCCAGTACATTTTTTTGCGCGGTATACACCGCCATGCTGTAGTCAGGAGTATTATCGAGCTTCATCTCCTTGCCTTTTCCTGCGAGCAGTTCGAGACGAACAAGATCGGCAAGAATACGTCTTTTCAGATTGGCGGATTCTGCATCGCTCATGTTCGGCATGGCGGAGCGCTGATAGAGGTACTCGACCTGGCGTTTGGTTATTTCTGTGCCGTTGACCACCGCCGCAACGCCGCTATCTGACTCTTTGGCGGTTTGCTGAGAACATCCGGCAAGGATACCGAGCAGCAGGGCGAAGAGAAGAGAAGTGATTTTTTTCATGCTGCGAAGAAATTGGATTATGCTGTCATGAACAAAATAAACCCAAAATTAAATATAACTTCAATCAGGTTAATTTGTGATCAAATATGTCATATTATTACTTTTTTTCTGTTTATCATGCTCAAAACAACGAAAACCCGGCACATTCCGAGTTTTCGTTGTTTTCCAAAGTACTCATCGAGAAAAGGCGTTATGCCGTGACATCCTCATTTCTTCTCTCATAAAGCTTGCGTCCGCCAGCAAGCAGCCCGCCGATGCCAAGCAGCATCACCGTCGCCGGTTCAGGAACCGGGCCTTGGGTTGTGCCACTAGTACCAATAGAAATTGCCCAATTATCTGTTCCATTGGGAAATGTTGAAAATGCTCTGAAGTTATGGAACGTTTGGGAATCCGGACCGGGATTAAGTGAAGCATTTTGCAAAGTCCATGTGAGAGTATTTGTTCCTACACCGCTAAGGCCCCATGCCTCACTGGCTCCATATTGATTGTTAACAGCGGTAATACCGTTAAAGGTCACAGGCACAGGGGCCGTCAACGTAATGGAATCACCTTCATGCATAACTTGATTAGTGATCGTAAGATCATAGGTCCAGGTTCCTGGGCCAGTTGATATGTTAACAAAAGTGATAGTGGCCAACGCCTGCGACGGCGCTAAACCGGTCATCAAGGCGATGCCCAACCCGATTGTCGATAAGAGTTTTTTCATGTTCGTCCTTTGTTTGAGTTGTTGTAACGCCAATTACTGATAAAAAGGCTTGCGTGAGATATGCGTGGTTTCTCGCTCGTTACTCTGGAGCTGCCCATATCTCAAGCAAAGCGCACGTTTGTCGGTAAACGCAATGCAAACCGCTTCTATTCGGAAAAAGGGGTAAAAGGACTATATAAAAATTTACTATATATGATACTGCCGAAAGGTTTGCGGTGATTCAAGGGTACTGTAAATCTGATACTACATTCGGATATTAAGTAATATCAATCAACATCAAAAGAAAAAACTTGACTTTTATGTTTTTTTTATAATAAGACTGATGAGACGTATATTTTAATGTGTATTGTGTATTGTGTATTGTGTATTGTGTATTGTGTATTGTGTATTGTGTATTGTGTATTGTGTATTGTGTATTGTGTGAGGTGAGAAGGTTGTGATTTATAGTGTGCTTATATATCAAAAGCGTATAGACTCCAGTGTCCTGATTGGAGGTATATTTTCTTCCGTAGACAACCAATACTGTGATTCCCAAGGCGAGCGCTGTTCGTAATCATTGCAACTGTTTGATTTGCAAAATGCTACCGGCTCATTTCGTCAGTTATCTGCAATTCCGCAACAGAGCGGCAGGAATTGAAACTCTCACGAACGCTGTGAAAAAATATCGAATATATAGTTGCGCTACATATGTCTTGAGTGTGCCTTTTTTATGTTTCAATCGTTGTCTTTTCTATTCCTTCTCTCTCTTCACGCTGGCGACGAATCCCTCAGGTCGTCCTTCCTTAGGCAGGCCGAGCAGGGTTCTTGCGCGGTCGAGGGCGTCGTCGATGTTGCCGAAAATGTTATCCTCGCCGATCATCTCCGCCAAGCCGTATTGCTGCATGGCGAAGATCGGCTGGGCGTGTACGCCGGAGAGAATAAGCTTCGTGCCGGTTTTCTGGCAGTCCGAGGCCAGCTCCTTCAGCATGTTCAGGCCAGTGGCGTCGATGCTCATCACCTTGCGCATACGGATGATGCGGATCGCCGGAGCCTTGCCGACCACGTGCATCGCGTCCTTGAACTTCGAAGCTGCGCCGAAGAAGAACGGCCCGCTGATCTCGAACACATCCACGCCAGCCGGGATGGCGCGGCTGATGATGGCGTTCGGATCCGATGAATCCTCCTCGTCCTTTAGTTCGCCGGTAACGATGCCCACATTGCTCAGATTGGCCATGCGCTGCATGAAGAGGATCACCGAGAGCATCATGCCGACCTCGATGGCGATGGTGAGGTCGAAGATCACCGTCAGGCCGAAGGTGGTGAGCAGCACGGCCACGTCGCTTTTCGGGCTTTTGAGGAGCTGACGGAAGACATGGTGCTCGCTCATGTTCCAGGCGACAACGATCAGGATCGCGGCCAGCGTCGGCATCGGAATCAGCTTGGCCCACGAGCCGAAGAGGAGCATGATGGCGAGCAGCGTGACGGCGTGGACGATGCCGGCGACTGGCGTACGGCCGCCGTTCTTGACGTTGGTCGCCGTGCGGGCGATGGCTCCGGTGACGGGAATGCCGCCGAAGATCGGCGAGACGATGTTGGCCACGCCCTGGGCGACCAGCTCCATGTTCGATTTGTGCCGCGCGCCGATCATGCCGTCGGCCACCACCGCCGAGAGCAGCGCCTCGATGGCCCCGAGCATGGCGATGGTGGTGGCGGGCATGATAAGGTGGCGGATGGTCGCCATGTCGAGCGACGGAAAGCTCGGCGCGGGAATAGAGGCCGAAATCTCGCCGAAGCGGCTCTCGATGGTATCGACATTCAGATGCAGCATCTGGACGGCCACCGTCGTGACGACGAGCGCGATCAGCGGGCCGGGAATTTTCCGCGAGACTTTCGGCCAGAAAATGATGATCAGCAATGCGACCGCGCCGATTATCATGGTCTCGGTGCTGGCTGTTGGCATGGCCTTGATGTAGGCGACCCACTTGTCGATGAATTCAGCTGGCACCTTCTCCATCTGCAAGCCGAGAAAATCCTTGACCTCGCTCGAAAAGATGATGACCGCGATGCCGCTGGTGAAGCCGACGATCACCGGATAGGGAATGAACTTGATGAGCGAGCCGAGCTGCGAGAGGCCCATGACGACGAGGATCACGCCCGCCATGATGGTGGCGATCATCAGGCCATTGACGCCGTATTGCTGGACGATGCCGTAGAGAATGACGATGAATGCGCCGGTCGGCCCGCCGATCTGGACGCGGCTGCCGCCGAGAAAGGAGATCAGAAAGCCGCCGATGACAGCGCTGATGAGTCCCTTTTCAGGCGAGACGCCCGAGGCGATGGCGAAGGCAATGGCGAGGGGCAAGGCTACGATGCCGACGAGAATGCCGGAGATGATGTCGCGAACGAGCTGATCCTTGTTCAGCTCGGGAAGAACGGTAAACAGTTTGGGTTTGAACATTTGCCTGAAATGATCTGATGTGAAGGAACGGCAGTTCTCTGCAACCGGAAACCAGCAACTCGACAAATCGCCCGAACGGGTAAAACCCCGAAGGTCTCGACTCTCCGGGGTCGTTCAGGTTGACGATGTCATCGGGTACTCATCCGGTCACGCCTGTCACTGGCAACCGGGCTGTCAGGGCAGCGCAGAAACTGTCAACTATGTACAATGTATGGTTTTCAGGGAATTATCAAGGGCCAGCACGAAAATCTTTAGCTTCGTTATCCGCCAAAGCCAGGATTGACAACCAGAAATATACGGCGGCGCTGACTCGTCAGGAGCTTTGGCGCAGCCTGTTTGAATACAGCGTGCTGTTTGACGGCGCAAACGCAGGCGCAAACACAGGCACTCGATGCTGGCGAATCGATTCCGGCAGAGTTTCATGCGGCAGAATCACAGGCGTTCACTTTTTCTTTGCGAGTTCATTTATATCTCGAAATCACTGGCGAAGATTCTGGCTTTGTCGAGGGTGATATACACCTCTTCGCCTTTGGAGAGTTCGAGGTTGCGCCAGGTTTCGCGGGAGATTTCGGCTTCGATGGGGTTGTCGAATCCGGCGCTTTCGAGTTCGAGGGTGATCTGGCTGCCGGTGAGGCGGATGTCCCGTATGACGCCCGGATGGTCGTTGCCGTTCCTGATTCTGCTGATGCCGATGTCGTGCGGGCGGATGAACGCCTGACCGGTTTTCTCATCATGGCCGTTCAGCTTCCGGTGCTCTTCGGGCAGAGGCTGGCCGAGCACCACCTTGCCATTCCTGACACGTCCGTGGAAGACGTTGACGTTGCCGAGGAAGTTGTAGACAAAGGCGTTTGCCGGATGGTCGTAGACCTCCTGCGGTGAGCCTTGCTGTTCGATTTTTCCCTTGTTGATCACCACGATCCGGTCAGCCAGTTCCAGCGCCTCCTCCTGGTCGTGCGTGACGAAGATACTCGTGACGTGGATGTCGTCATGCAGCTTGCGCAGCCAGCGCCGCAGCTCCTGGCGTACCTTGGCGTCGAGCGCGGAGAAGGGTTCGTCGAGCAGCAGCACCTTCGGGTTGACGGCGAGCGCCCTTGCCAGAGCGACGCGCTGGCGCTGGCCGCCGGAGAGCTGCGATGGGTAACGTTTCGCGGCCCACTCCATCTGCACGAGCTTCAAAAGGTGCATGACCCTGTCGCCAGTCTCCTGCTTCGATGGCCGCTCCGATGCGGGCTTGACCGTGAGGCCGAAGGCGACGTTGTCGAACACGTTCAGCCGCCTGAAAAGGGCGTAGTGCTGGAAGACGAAGCCGACGTTTTTTGACCGGGCAGGCAGGTTGGTCGTGTCCCGGTTTTCAAGGATGATGCTGCCGGTATCGGCGGTTTCGAGGCCGGCGATGATTCTCAGCAGGGTTGTCTTGCCGCAACCCGACGGGCCGAGCAGGGCGATGAGCTCGCCCGTGGCGACGCTGAGGCTGATATTGTCGAGGGCCGTATAGCCGGGAAAGTGTTTGGTGATGTTGCGTATTTCAATGCTCATGATGTTCAGTGTCTGGTGTTGTGGTTGCCTTCGAGCCGTTTTTCAAGCGCTGTTTTCACGCCGATGGTGACGAGGGCGAGAAAGACAAGGATCGAGGCGACGGCGAATGATGCCGTGTAGTTGTACTCGCTGTAGAGAATCTCCACATGCAGCGGAATGGTGTTGGTCATGCCACGGATATGGCCGGAAACCACCGAAACCGCTCCGAACTCGCCGATGGAGCGGGCCGTGCAGAGCACCATGCCGTACATCAGCCCCCAGCCGATATTCGGCAGGGTGATCATCCTGAAGAGCCTCCACCCTCCGGCTCCGAGCGTGATCGCGGCCTCCTCCTCCTCGCGTCCCTGCGACTCCATCAGCGGAATCAGCTCCCTTGCGACGAAGGGAAAGGTGACGAAGAGCGTGGCGATGACGATGCCGGGCGTGGCGAAGATGATCTTGATCCCGTGATCGCCGAGCCATGAGCCGAAGGGCGTGCGGCTGCCGAGGAGCAGCACGAAGATCAGTCCGGCGATGACCGGCGAAACGGCGAAGGGCAGATCGAGCAGGCTGACGAGCAGCGTTTTGCCCTTGAAGGAAAACTTCGAGATGGCCCATGCCGCCGTCACGCCAAACACGGCGTTGATCGGCACGACGATCGATGCCGTCAAGAGCGTCAGCTTGACGGCTTCAAGCGCGACCGGCTCGCGAATGGCGCCGAGATAGAGCTGCCAACCTTTGCTGAGCGCCTGCGAAAAGACAAGCGCGAGGGGCATGAAGATGAATCCGGCAAAAAAGAGCAGCGTCAGGCCGATGAGAACTGCTTGTATCGCCGGGGGATCGTTTTTCGCAAGCGTGCGGCTGGGCGAGGCTGTTTGGTTTTGTCTCTGTTGCATGAAACGGGTTCGGTGGTTAGCGGTAAGCTTTCTGTTGCCAGCGCTGCACGCCGTTGAGCACGAGCAGCATGATGAAGGAGATGAGAAGCAGCACGAAAGCCACTGCCGACGCGCCGTCGTAGTCGAACTGGTCGAGCTTGCTCATGATCATCAGCGGCGCGATCTCGGTTTTGAAGGGCAGATTGCCCGCGATGAAGATCACCGAGCCGTACTCGCCAATTGAACGGGCGAACGCGAGGGTCACGCCGGTCAGAAGAGCCGGGAAGAGATGCGGAAACAGGATTTTCCGGAAGGTCTGCCACCGGCTCGCGCCGAGGCTCTGCGCCGCCTCCTCGATCTCCGTTTCGAGCTCGGCGATGACCGGTTGCACCGTGCGGACAACGAAGGGAAAGCCGATGAAGATCAGCGCCACGACGATGCCTGATGGTGTGTTCGCCAGCTCGATGCCGAAACGTGCAAGCAACTGGCCCGGCAGCGCGGCGGGTGAGTAAAGCGTCGCGAAGCAGATGCCTGCGACGGCGGTCGGCAGGGCGAAGGGCAGATCGACAAAGGCGTCGAGAATGCGCTTGCCCGGAAAACGGTAGCGGGTGAGCGTCCAGGCGGTCAGGAATCCCGCCCCGGCATCGAAAAGCGCCGCGAAAAAGGCGCTCGACAGGCTCAGCCGGTACGAGGCGAGCACACGAGGCGAGCTGACCGCGGCAAGGAAGCGTTCCGGTTCGATGCCGAAGGTCGAGATCACGATGGTGCTCAACGGCACGAGCACGATGGCCGAAAGGTAGAATACCGTGTAGCCCATCGAAAGGCCGAAGCCGGGCAGTATCCGGCGTTGTCTTGTGCTGAAAGGGTGCATGTTGGCGATGGATGAAAATGGAAACGGCCTGAAACGGTATCGCATGAACGAAAAGCCCGCTTCAGGCCGTGAGTAGTCAGGTGGACGCTTCAGGGCGCATAAATCTGGTCGAAGGTTCCGCCATCACTGAAGTGCGCTTTCTGCGCCTGCCGCCAGGTTCCAAACAGCTCGTTGATGGTGAAGAGCTTGATGTTCGGGAAGGATGCGGCATATTTTTTCAGAATAGCGGCATTGCGCGGACGGTAGGAGTTCTTAGCGATGATCTCCTGCGCTTCCGGCGAGTAGAGGTAGCTCAGGTAGGCCTCGGCCACTTTTCGCGTGCCGTGCTTATCGACGTTTTTATCGACCACCGCCACCGGAGGTTCGGCGAGTATGCTGACCGCAGGCGCGACGATTTCAAACTTGTCGGCCCCGAACTCTTTGATCACCAGATGCGCCTCGTTTTCCCAGGTGATCAGCACATCGCCGATACCGCGCTGCGTAAAGGTGAGCGTCGAGCCGCGAGCGCCGGTATCGAGCACCGGCACGTTCTTGTAAAGCGCCTTGACGAAAGCTTTTGCCTGCGCTGCCGAACCGGTCTGCTTCTGCTTGTAACCCCATGCGGCAAGGTAGTTCCACCGCGCTCCGCCGGAGGTTTTCGGATTTGGCGTAATCACCGAAACGCCCGGTTTGACGAGGTCATCCCAGTTTCTGATCCCTTTCGGATTGCCCTTGCGGACAACGAACACGATAGTCGAGGTGTAGGGGGTGCTGTTCTGGGGGAGCCGCTTTTGCCAGTTCAGGGCGAGCAGCTTGCTGTCGGCAATGGCGTCGATGTCATAGGCAAGGGCGAGGGTGACGACATCGGCTTCGAGGCCGTCGATCACGGCGCGCGCCTGCTTCCCCGAGCCGCCGTGTGACTGGTTGATGGTGACCGTCTGTCCGGTTTTCTTTTTCCAGTAGCTGGCGAACGATGCGTTCTCGCTCTGGTAAAGCTCCCTGGTCGGGTCGTATGAAACGTTTAGCAGCGTGACGTTTCCGGGAGCTGCCGGGGCGGCCTGCGCCACAGTGCCGGTAAAGCTTGAAAAAAGCAGGAGTCCCGCGGCGATCTTCAGTTTTATGGATTTTGAGATGCTCATGGTATTGGTTCCTTCGTTTGTCTGGTGTTTGTTGTTTGAAACGGATAAAAAAAAAGCCGGTTTGCTGATCGTTGCAGTAACCGGCGAATGGAAAAGACTCTTTACAGGCCTTATTCGTGTCTGCCGGGTGTATTGTTTCTGTCGGTACAGAACCGACACTTCGAGCCGCAGATCGTTATCGGGATTTCGTGCGGCATAAAGTTTGCGATCTTGTGATGCATGGCGCTTGCCGGAAAATGATGCTGTTTCATCGTGCTCTTTGACTGTTTCAGGTGAGAAAGATGAACGGATTCTTTTGCGCGAACTCTTTGATGATCGTCTCCTCCGTGCTCTCCGGCGGCTGGGCGGAGCTGTAGCTGCGGAGTCTGGTGAGACGTTGCAACAGCCATTCAGCGCTGTTTGTTATCGTTCTGAGGCGGAGTGGTTTGATGATGTTTTCAGTCGATCCAGCGGCAACTGGACCCAAGAGATGTTGTTCGGTAGCTGATGACATAGTGATCGTGTCTTTGAATGATCGTTTTCTTCATGGCCTAAAGTTCATCAAAAACAGCTCTCCATTCAATCCCGCCTATCCGGTATTTTCCCTACCGCAAATGGGTTAGCCTGTCGATGGGAATGATGTGGATGCCGGTTTTTCTCTGTTTTCTCTAAACTTTCCGTATCTTCTCCGTACTCACCCAATCAGTACCCGAGCCGTTTCACAAACTCAAACCTCTCGGTTATGACGCGCATCTCCCACACCCGGCCAGCCCCGGCAAAATCGTTCACTTATCAGATAAACCACTATGGCGAGTCCTGAACATCTGGCGATTCTCGAAAAGGGAGTTGACGTTTGGAATAAATGGAGGGAGGAGAATCCGGATATTGAGCCGGATTTGATTACAAGCCAGATTCTTTTTTTTTCTTATTTTAAAATGTGTGCCAAGTATAAAATAATAGGCTGAGATTTTTTTTTCTAAATTATTTCTGAATAATCAAGATGAGTGTGATCTGTTTTATTCTAATAATTATCCTGATAAGGCTTATTATTAAGTTATTAATTAAGCTATTAAAAGTACTTACACATAACATTGAATCCAAAACGGATATTTTAAAACAAAAGATAGAAGAAAAAAGGAAAGAGGAAGAGCAACGGATGCAAGATTTTGAGCGACATCAAAAGGCTTATCATCAAAAAATGATAAATTTGGTAGGAACATTGAATGAGAAAGCCAAGTTGGTGAA
>Ga0326726_10002924_pt1 | contig 15659 bp, 12 predicted proteins | sample MHFenrmetagenome_2_FD_207603 | JGI IMG/M metagenome (GOLD analysis project Ga0326726, IMG submission 207603) | Lab enriched peat soil microbial communities from Michigan Hollow, Ithaca, NY, United States - MHF15MN | ecosystem: Environmental > Terrestrial > Soil > Wetlands > Peat | place: USA...
GCTCGGACCGCGGTCCCGGCCGACGCTTCGAGCAGCACTCCGTTCCATTTGACGACGCTGCCGGCACGCGGTTGGCCGAAGTCGCCGGCCAGGCGGCCTTGCACCGGCCAGGCGAGCTTGCCCTTCAGCGTCGCGAACGGCTGATCGCCTTCGACGGGGAGGCCGGCCATGAGTTGGCGCAACTGCTCGACCAAGTCCGTGAGCCGTTTCTCCTCGCCACGCAGCTTCGCGACAGCCGCGTTGTCGTCCTGGATGCTCGAGTCCAAACGCGTGACCACGGCTTGCCGCGCGTCGCGCGCCTTCGCGAGCGCGGCGACCTGCGTGGCCTGCGCGGCTTCGAGGTCCTTGAGCTCGGCCTCTACGCGCTCGGTGTCGGCGTTCAACGCCGCAAGCCGCGTGAGGTCCGCGCCGACGGCCGCGATGCGCGCGCTGCGCGCACGATTCAGGTAGTCGTAGTAGACCAGCATGCGGCCGAGCGTTGCGGGGCTCTCCTGCGAGAGCAGCAGCTTGAACACCTCGGCGCGACCCGTGATGTAGCTCAAGCGCACCTGGGATGAAAGCGCGGCGCGCTCGGCCGCGAGCCGCTGGTTCGCACGATCCGTCTGCTCGCCGAGCGCGCGGCGCGCGGCGCGCTGATCGTTGAGCTTCGCGCGCACGTCGGCCAGCTTGCGCGTCGCGTCCGCGTTCTCGACCTCGGCCGCGCGCAGCGCCTTCGCGCCTTCGTCACGCCGCGCGGTCTCACGCGTGAGCCGCGTCTCGAGCTCCTTGATCTCTTTGCGCACGGTGTTCAACGCGGCTTCGCTCTTGCGCTGGTCCTGCGCGCTCGCGAGCGACCACGCGACCGCGGCGCCCGCGAGCACGAGCGCGGCGCGTTGCCACGATGAGGATCTGCCCCCCTGCATGCGCCGGAGTCTAGTCGCAGTGGCCCGGTTTCAGCTATCGGTCTGCGGCGCGAGCTTCAGGCGGTAGCCGAGCCCCGTTTCCGTCACGAGGAACTTCGGCCGCTGCGGGTCCGGCTCGAGCTTGGCCCGCAGGTGCTGGATGCATACGCGCAGCGTGCGCGTGTCGCCGGCTTTGTCCGGCCCCCACGCTTCGCGCAGCAATTGCTGCGGCCGCACGATCATGCCGGCGTGCCGCACGAGGCATTCGAGCACGCGGTACTCGAGCGGCGTCAGGTGCAGCTCGCCTTCGGGGCCGGACGCGACACGCCGCTCGAGATCGATCTCGGCGTGGCCCACACGCAAGGTCGCGACCTGCTCCGTGCCGCGCACGTTGCGACGCAGCGCGGCGCGCACGCGCGCGAGCAGCTCGGCTGCCGAGAACGGCTTCGTGACGTAGTCGTCGGCGCCCGCATCGAGCGCCGCGATCTTCTGCGTTTCCTGCGTGCGCGCGGACAGCACGATGATCGGCACGGGCGACCAGGCACGCACGCTCCTCACCACTTCCACGCCGTCGACGTCCGGCAAGCCGAGATCCACGAGCAGCAGGTCCGGCTTGTGGGAGCGCGCCTCGATTTCGGCGCGACGCCCGGTCTCGGCCTCGACGACCCGATAACGCTCCGCCGTCAGCAGCACTCGCAGCACCTCAGCGATAGCAGCATCGTCCTCGACCACGAGGATCTGATGCATGGCCTGAGTCACGCCGCGGGCTCCGTCGTCGGCAGCGTGAACGTCAGACGCGCGCCGCCGCCGGCTCGCGGCCTCGCCCCGATTTCCCCACCGTGCGCGGCGACGATTGCGCGGCAAATGGACAGGCCGAGACCCACGCCGACGATCGTGCCTTCGTCGTTGCCGCGCTGGAATTTCTCGAACAGCCGTTCCGGGTCCCCGGGCGGTAACCCGGGCCCGGTATCGTCGACGGTCATGCGCACGAAGCCGTCCTCGGCCGCCGCTCCGATCGTGATCGACGTGCCTGCCGGTGTGTATTTCGCGGCGTTGTCGAGCAGGTTCGTCAGCACTTGCACGACCAGAGTCGCGTCGACGAACACGAGTGGCAGATCGGCTGGCAGCGCGAGCTCGACGCGGTGGCGCTTCAGCCGATCGTCGTTGTGCTCGAGCGCGGCGGCCACGAGGTCGTCGACCGATTCCCAATCACGCCGCAACGTGAGCTCGCCGGAATCGAGTCGCATCAGGTCGAGCACCTTCGACACGAGCTCCGACATGTCGCGTGCCTTGACCTCGATAGAGCGCGCGAGCCCCGCCCGCGTCGCTTCGTCCAGCGTGCCGCCGCGCGTCCCGAGCGTGGACGCCGCGCCCGCCATGGCCGCCAGCGGCGTGCGCAGGTCGTGCGAGATCGACGCGAGCAACGTGTTGCGCAGCGTCTCGCGCTCGGCCGCGACGCGCGCGCCCGCGGCGACGTCCGCGAGCCGCGCGCGCTCTAGCGCGAGCCCGATCTGGCCCGCGAACGTCTCGAGCAGATGGCGCTGCTCGGGCAGCAGAACGCGGCGCGGATTGCGCGGCCGCACGGCGAGCACGCCGAGCCCGCGGCCGGCTTCCGCGAGCGGCAGGTACAACGCCGGCGATGCCGGCAGCGTGTCGGAGCCCAAGCCTGCGCGCCGGCCGTGGTCGGCCACCCACTGCGCGATCGCGAGATCCGCGCCGCGGAACGCGCTCTCGCTTGGCGCCTCCGTCGGGTAACGCAATCGGCCCGCGTCGTCCGGCAGCAGCACCACGGCGTCGCTCTCGAACACCTCGGCGACGTGGCGCACGGCCAGGCGCGCCATGCTATCGACGTCGCGCGTAGCCGCGAGCTCTCGACTCATGGCGTACAAGAGCGAGGTGCGGCGCTCGCGCGCCCCGGCTACTCGTGTCTGCTGCCGCACGCTCGCCGTCAGCGTCGCGATCACGAGCGCAATCGTCAGCATCACGGCGAAAGTCACGAGGTACTGCGCGTCCGTCACGGCGAACGTGAACTTCGGCGCGACGAAAAAGAAGTCGAGGCAGATCACGTTCAGCACCGCCGTGAGCACCGACGGCAGACGCCCAATACGCAAGCTCGCGACGACGACGCCGAGCAGATAGATCATGACGATGTTCGACAGCTCGAAGTACGGGGGCATCGGCCAGGCGATCAATGTGCACAGCGCGGAGATCACGGTCGCGGCGACATAGCGCTTCCAGTGAACCGGCGGCGGCGCCGGCGCGGCCGCCTGCGCCCCGGGCCGCTCGACTGTCGCGTGGTCGCGCTCGGCCACGGTCACGACATCGAACCCCGGCGAGTGTTGCACGAGCTCTGCCGCCGTCGAGCGGCGCCACAGCGCGCGCCAGCCCCGCCGTTTCGGCGCACCGATGATGATCCGCGTGGCGCGGCGCGTGCGCGCGTACTCGATGAGTGCGGCCGCGGCGGTCGGCCCGTCGAGCGTCACGGTCTCGGCGCCGAGCGACTCCGCGAGTCGCAGCAGATCGATGCGACGGTTGCGCTGCTGCTCGGAGAGCCGCAGTAGTGCCGGTGTCTCGACGTAAACAACGGTCCACTGCGCATGCAGCGCATCGGCCATGCGCTTGCCGGCGCGCACGAGTTGCTCGGCCTGTCGGTCGGGGCCGACGGCCACGAGCAGATGATCCTGCGCCAGCCATTCGCGCGAGGTCCGATCGCCCGCGAGCGAGGCGCGCGCCGCCGCCTCGACGCGGTGAGTCATGCGCCGCAGGGCGAGCTCGCGCAGCGCGATCAGATTCGGCTTGCGAAAGAACCGCTCGACGGCGGTGCCAACCTCTTCCGGTACGTAGACCTTGCCGGCGTGCAACCGCGCGAGCAGGTCGTCGGGCGGCAGGTCGATCAGCTCGATCTCGTCGGCCGTATCGAAGATCCGATCCGGCAGCGTCTCGCGCTGGCGGACGCCGGTGATCTGCGCGACGACGTCGTTCAGGCTCTCGAGGTGCTGGACGTTCAGGGTGGTCCAGACGTTGATACCGGCCTCGAGCAGCTCCTCGATATCCTGCCAGCGCTTCGGGTGGCGCGGCGGCGGCTCGCCGCCCACGAGGTTCGAGTGCGCCAGCTCGTCGACGAGCAGGATCGCCGGCCGGCGCTTCAAGGCCGCGTCGAGATCGAATTCCTGGCGCACCATGCCGCGGTATTCGACGGGCAGCGTCGGCAACCGCTCGAGCCCGGCAATCAGATTCTCGGTTTGCGCTCGGCCGTGCGGCTCGACGTAGCCGACGACGACCTCCGTCGTCAGCCGCACCGCGTGCGCGGCACTCAGCATCGCGAAGGTCTTGCCGACACCCGCGGTGGCGCCGAAGAAAATGCGCAGCTTGCCGCGGCGCGCGCGCGCCTCCTCGGCTTTGACCTGCGCGAGCAGTGCGTCGGGATCGGGCCGTGACTCCGCCATCATCACGGCAGCATCATCGGCCCTAGGGGCGGTCGAGCGCTAGATTCAGCTCGAGAACGTTGACACGCGGTTCGCCGAGCACGCCGAACGTGCGGCCTTCTGTCGCCGCCTGCACGAGCGCATGCACTTGGGCCTCGGTCAATCCGCGCACTCGGGCGACACGCGCTACCTGGTATTCCGCTGCGGCCGGGGAAATCTGCGGGTCGAGCCCGCTAGCCGACGCCGTCACGAGGTCCACGGGAATCGGCCGCGTGTTGCTCGGGTCAGCGGCACGAAGCGCCGCGATCCGATCCTGCACCGCCTGCTCGAGCGCCGGGTTGATCGGTCCCTGGTTTGAGCCGCTCGAGACTCCGCCGTTGTACGGCATCGGGCCCGTCGCGGACGGCCGGCTCCAGAAGTATTGCTCGCTCGAGAACGGTTGCCCGATCAATCGCGATCCGACGGCGCGGCCGCCGGCCTCGATCACGCTGCCGTTGACCTGCTTGCTGAACGCCAACGCGCCGATCACGGTGCTCACTGCCGGATACAGGACCCCCGTCACGACCGTGAGCAGAGCAAATACCAAGAGTGCCGGGCGAAGTTCGCTGACCATGTTCGGAATCCTCTCGTGAGTGGGCCGCGCTTTAGGCGAGGCCCGCGATCGTGAGCAACATGTCGATGATCTTGATGCCGATGAACGGCACGACGATGCCGCCGACGCCGTAGATCAACAGATTGCGGCGCAGCAGCACCGCCGCGGAAGCCGCGCGCGTCTTCACGCCGCGCAGCGCGAGCGGCACGAGCGCCACGATGATCAGCGCGTTGAAGATGACGGCGGAGAGTATCGCGCTCTCGGGGCTCGTGAGCCGCATGATGTTCAGCGCGTCGAGCGCCGGGTACGTGGTCGCGAATGCGGCCGGAATGATCGCGAAATACTTCGAGACGTCGTTCGCGACCGAGAACGTCGTGAGCGCGCCGCGCGTGACGAGCATCTGCTTGCCGACGTCGACGACCTCGATCAGCTTCGTCGGGTTCGAGTCGAGGTCGACCATGTTGCCGGCTTCCTTCGCGGCCTGCGTTCCGGTGTTCATCGCGACTCCGACGTCGGCCTGCGCGAGCGCGGGCGCGTCGTTCGTGCCGTCGCCGCACATCGCGACGAGCCGGCCTTCGCCCTGGTTCTTGCGGATCAGCTCGAGCTTCTTCTCGGGCGTCGCCTCGGCGAGGAACTCGTCGACGCCGGCTTCCGCGGCGATGGCCGCGGCCGTGAGCCGATTGTCGCCGGTCACCATGATCGTCTTGATGCCCATCTGGCGTAGCTCGGCGAAGCGCTCCTTGATGCCGCCCTTGACGACGTCGCGCAGCTCGATCACGCCCAGCACGCGGGCGCCCTTGCCGGCCTCCGCCACCACGAGCGGCGTCGCGCCCTCGCGCGCGATCTTGTCGACGGTCTCGCCGACGCTCGAAGGCCACGAGCCGCCGTCGGCCTCGACGAACGCCCGGATCGCGTCCGCGGCGCCCTTGCGCAGGCGGCGGCCCTCGACGTCGACGCCGCTCATGCGGGTATGCGCGGAGAACTTGTGGAAGGTGTGCGCCAGCGTCGAGATGTCGCGGCCGCGCAGCTGATACTTCTGCTTCGCGAGCACGACGATGGAGCGTCCCTCCGGGGTCTCGTCCGCGAGAGATGCGAGCTGCGCCGTGTCCGCGAGCTCGCGCTCGTCGATGCGCGGCGCGGGATGAAATGCCATCGCCTGTCGATCGCCGAGCGTGATCGTGCCCGTCTTGTCGAGCAGCAACACGTCCACGTCGCCGGCGGCTTCTACTGCGCGGCCGGAGGTTGCGATCACGTTCGCGCGGACCATGCGGTCCATGCCGGCAATGCCGATGGCGGACAACAGCGCGCCGATCGTCGTCGGAATCAGGCAGACCAGCAACGCAACGAGCACGGTGGCCGTGACCACGGAGCCCTGGCCGGAGCTGGTGACGGCGTAGTGCGAGAACGGCGACAGCGTCGCGGTCGCAAGCAGGAACACCACCGTCATCATCGCGAGCAGGATCGTCAGTGCGATCTCGTTCGGCGTGCGGGCGCGCTTTGCGCCCTCGACGAGGGCGATCATCCGATCGAGGAAGCCTTCGCCCTCGCGGCTCGTGACGCGCACGATCAGCCAGTCGGACAACACGCGCGTGCCGCCGGTAACGGACGCGAAATCGCCGCCCGCCTCGCGCAGCACGGGGGCGGATTCGCCGGTGACCGCGCTTTCGTTGACCGAGGCGACCCCTTCCAGGATCTCGCCGTCGGCCGGGATGATGTCGTTGGTCTGCACGAGCACGAGGTCGTCGCGCCGCAAAGCGCCGGCCTCGACCAGTTCAAAGTCGCGCGAGCCCCTGGCGCGCAGGCGCTTGGCCTGGACGTGTTGGCGCATCGAACGCAGCGTCGCCGCTTGCGCCTTGCCACGGCCCTCGGCCACCGCTTCCGCGAAGTTCGCGAACAGCACGGTCAGCCAGAGCCACGCCGAGATCACGAGCACGAAGACGGGGTGGCCTTCGTTTTCGACCTGGCCGAATGCAGCCAGAATCCCGATCAACGTGGTGTAGATGCTGCCGAGATAGACGACGAACATCACCGGGTTGCGGAACTGCACCCATGGATGCAGCTTCGCGAACGAGCCGCGGATGGCGGCCCAGACGATCGGACGCGTCAGAAAGTTCGTCGGACGCTCGAGACGTATCGCAGTGACGCTCATGGGGAGCCCCTTCCAATCATTTGCAGATGCTCGACGATCGGGCCGAGTCCCAGCGCCGGCACGAAAGTGAGAGCACCGACCATCAACACGACGCCGACCAACCAGCCGATGAACAGCGGCGTGTGCGTCGGCAGCGTGCCGGCCGTGACGGCCGTCGAACGCTTCGCGGCGAGGCTGCCGGCGATGCCGAGCACCGGGATCATGAGCCAGTAGCGCGACAGCCACATTACGACGCCGAGCGCCGAGTTGTAGAACGGCACGTTGGCCGAAATCCCCGCGAACGCGCTGCCGTTGTTGTTGCCGGCCGAGGAGAACGCGTACAGGATCTCGGAGAAGCCGTGTACGTTCGGATTCGCGATGCTGGCGACGGCCACCGGCAGAACGCTCGCGATTGACGCTCCGACGAGCACGACGGCCGGCGGCACGAGGATCGCGAGCGACGCCATCTTGATCTCGAACGATTCGAGCTTCTTGCCCAGGTATTCGGGCGTCCGCCCGACCATGAGGCCTGCGATGAACACCGCGACGATCGCAAACATCAGCATGCCGTACAGGCCGCTGCCGACGCCGCCGAACACGACCTCGCCGAGCTGCATGAGCCACATCGGAATCATCCCGCCGAGCGGCGTGAACGAGTCGTGCATCGCGTTGACCGAGCCGTTCGAAGCCGAGGTCGTTGCCACGGCCCAGAGAGCCGAGTTCGTGATGCCGAACCGGGTTTCCTTGCCCTCCATGTTGCCGCCGGCCTGCAGATCGGACGCGGACTGATCGAGTTGCAACGCTTGGAGGTGCGGGTTGCCGGCCTGCTCAGCTGCGACATCGGCGATCACCAGGGGCACGAAGATCACGAGCATCGCAGCGAGCAGTGCCCACCCCTGGCGCGTGTCCTTCACCATGTGGCCGAACGTGTAGCAGAGCGCGGCGGGGATCAGCAGGATCGCGAGCACCTCGAGGAAGTTCGACAACGGCGTCGGGTTCTCGTACGGATGCGCCGAGTTCACATTGAAGAATCCGCCGCCGTTCGTGCCGAGCTGTTTGATCGCGATCTGGCTCGCGGCGGGGCCGAGCGGCAGCGTTTGCTCCGTCACTCGCGTGGGTTGCGTGGTCGGTTTGCCCGCCGCGTCGAGGACAGGCTCGCCGGCCGCGTTGTTGACGGGCATTTCGACGGTGATCGGGTCGACGAGTTGGACCGTCTTGTAGGACGCGAACGTCTGCACGACGCCCTGCGACATCAGCACGATCGCGAGCAGCAGCGAGAGCGGCAGCAGGATGTAGAGCGTCGAGCGCGTCAGATCGACCCAGAAGTTACCGATCTCGGCCGACTGCCGGCGGCAAAATCCACGCGTGAGCGCGACCAGCACGGCCATGCCCGAGGCGGCCGACACGAAATTCTGCACCGCGAGGCCGAGCATCTGCGTGAGATAGCTCATCGTGGCCTCACCGACGTAGCCCTGCCAGTTCGTGTTCGTCGCGAAGCTCACGGCCGTGTTGAACGCGGAGTCGGGGCTCACCGCCGCCATGCCCGCCGGGTTCAAGGGCAATACGCCCTGCAGGCGCTGCAGCAGATAGACGAAAACGATGCCGATCAGATTGAAGAGCAGCACGCCGACCGCGTAGCGCTTCCAACCCGTCTCGCGCGTCGCATCCACGCCGGCGACGCGGTATATCAGCCGCTCGACGGGCGCGAGAACGGGCGACAGGAACGTGCGCTTGCCTTCGTACACGTTGGCCATGAAGAGCCCGAGCGGCTTCACGAACGCCACGAGCAAGGCGACATAGATCGCGACCTGCAGGAATGCTTGTGCGGTCATTCGAATTTCTCCGGATACAGGAGCGCGACGAACAGATAGATCGCGACCGCCACCGACAGCACGAGACCGATCCACTCCATCGCGGTCATTGGCGTTTCTCCAGGCTCACGACGACTTTGTAGAGGGCCCATGTCACCGCGACGAGAACCGCGGTGAGCCCGATCATGAGGATTTCCATTGGCATGTCCTTACGTGGGCGATTCCGGAATCTTGGTGCTTGCGCCAAGCATTGTGGGGGACGGGCTGTAAGCGCGTTGTTAGGAAAACTACCTACGCCGGGCCCGCATAAGCGGACGCTCGCGACGGCGAGCCGCATCCGTGCGCCGCTTCAGATATAGCAGCCACGTCCCCGCGAGCAACAGCAAAACCACAGCAAATAGAAGGAGCTTCATCGCTCGCCTCCGCTCGCCCGGCTCCGGTATTCGCCAGTCTAGTTCGCAAGGGTGTCAACGCGCCGTTAGGAAACGGCGCGTGGGTGCGAGCTCGTCCCTTTACTAACGCCGCGCTCATACGGGCCTGACTAGGCTTCGCACCGCTACGAGGTCGCGCGATCCGCGGGCCTCCGAACGCGACCCCAGTAACCAGGAGTATGTTTCATGAGGAAAACGATTCTCTCGCTCGCGATTGCGGCCGCCGCGGCGGTACCGGCGACCTCGATGGCGGGAACGGCCACTGCGAACATCGGTTGGTCGAGCGACTACATCTTCCGCGGCATCCACCAGAACAAGTCGTCCGCCTACGCCGGCGTCGACTACGCGACCGACAGTGGCTTCTACATTGGTAACTGGGATGCCGATGTTGGCAAAGGCCTCGAGAACGACCTGTACTTCGGCTACTCGGCCGGCGACAAGGTCAAGTGGAAGGTCGGCTACACGGGCTACTTCTACAGCGACGACTTCGACGACACGTACAACGAGGTGAACCTCGGCCTCTACTACGGCATCTTCTCCCTCGACGTGGCCGTCGGTAAGTGGGACGGGTTCGGCAACAAGCAGGACTACACGTTCACCTCCATCACGATCCAGCCGATGAAGGGGCCGTACTACAAGATCGGCGGCTTCAGCCAGGACTTCAGCGGCAGCTACCTCGAGCTCGGCTACACGACGCACCTGAAGGATCTCGACGTGGACCTGAACTTCGCCTGGGACCACAGCAGCGATCTGAACGTCAGCAGCAGCGGCAACGCCGACAACGCAATCGTGTTCGGCATCAAGAAGACGTTCGCCATCGGTCACTGACCGATCGTGCGGTTCCGCGTGCGCCGTCGTGTGGTGGCGGCGCGCGCGACACGCCCCACGCCCCGCGTCATGGAATCGTGAGCCGCTGCCTCGGCTTCGGCGCGCGCAGGCGCAGGAGTATGGCTGAGCATGCCGCTTTTCTAACGCCGCGTTCACAGCGGCTGCTGTATGCTCGGCCGGCGCTTGGCGCTGAGGACCGCTTCGAATGCAACTGTTCAAGACGAGGCCGAACGTCGATTTCATGAAGCATCGGCGCACGGCATTGGTCGTGTCGACCTTGGCCGTGATCGTATCCGTCGCGTCCTTGGCCTGGCGCGGTCTGAACTACAGTGTCGAATTCACGGGCGGCGTGGCCATCGAGGCCAGCTATGGGCAGCCCGCCGATCTCGGGGCGATCCGCAAGAGTCTCCAAGACGCTGGCTTCGAGGACGTGCACGCGCAGGTTCTCGGCGCAACGACCGACGTCTTGATCACCCTGCGTCCGCCGGAGCAGAAGGTGGACATCGGCACGCTGCGCGATCGCGTGCTGCAGATTCTCCGTTCGGAGCGCCAGACGGTGGAGATCAGGAGATTCGACACGATCGGGCCCCAGGTGGGCTCGGACCTGGCGCAGAACAGCGTGCTCGCGGTGCTCTTCGCATCGCTGTTCATTTGCGCCTATGTGTCGCTGCGCTTCCGCTGGAAGCTGGCCGTCGGCGCCATCGTCGCCGAGCTCCACGACGTGATCACAACCGTCGGGCTGTTCTCGATCGTCGGCTGGCAGTTCGACCTGTCGGTGCTCGCCGCAGTTCTTGCCGTCCTCGGCCACTCGCTGAACGACAAAATCGTTCTCTATGATCGCATCCGGGAGAACTTCCGGGTCGTGCGACGCGGCGCGGCAGACACAATCGTCAACACGTCCGTGAACCAGGTGCTGTCACGAACGTTCGTGACCAGCGGTGCGACCATGGTCGCAGTCGTGGCCCTGGCGCTGTTCGGCGGACAAACGCTGTTTGGCTTCTCGATGGCGCTGATCTTCGGTATCGGCGTCGGCGTGTATTCGTCGATCTACGTCGCAAGCGCCATGGCGCTGCTGCTGAAGATCACGCCGGCAGATCTTTCGGCAACGAAACAGAGGGTCGAGGGCGACGGGCTGCCGTGAGGCGGCGTGTCCGGGCTTACCCCCGGGCGACCCGATGATCGCGGCCTCACCTCTTCAGCCTGCGCGTGAGCGTGCGCCACTTGTCGCGCCAGCTCACGCGTTCGTCCGACAGGGCGTCGAGAAAGTCGGCGAGCGGCTTGGACTTCACGACCGAGTACAGGGTGACAACCCCGGTCACGATGAGAATCAGCACGAATAGCACGACGCGGTACGCGTACGTCTCGTCGGCGGCCGCGAGCAGGTTCATACCGAGAAAGCCCGTGGCCACCGTACCGATCAGACCAACGACGGTCACGACCGTGAGGCGCACGATCGTGTTCGCCTGCCTCCGCACGCTGTCGGTGTCGAGATAGTTGTTCATGTCCGCGACCTCGGTCCGGACTTCATCATAGAGCTCGTCGTTACGCAGATGGCGGCTCAACCGGCTGAACATCGTGCGCGCGAGCTCCTGATTCGACACCTCGTGGAACCAATAGCGGTGCGTGAAGCGCAGGAAGATCTCCATCGACTGGCGGATCGTGCGCTTGAACTCGCGCACCGATTCCGTGTCGCCGACCTCGAGCCGGTTCATCGCAACGGCGAGCTCGTCGGACATCGACAGCAGCGCGGCCCGGTGGAAATGCGCGATCAGGAACAGCAGGAAGTACTGGTGCCGGAACTGGCCGAACATGCCCGTTTCGCGGCCGTCGAAGAACGTATCGCCGTGCCGGCCGACGGCGGCGAGCATTGCGCCCGTGGAGATCAGCCGCGAATCGCCGGAGAAATTCTCTCCTTCGCGTCCCCAGAAACGATCGTCGCAGTAGTCGCTCTCGAACGACGCGAGCGAGCCTTCGGAGTACGGCAGCGCGTCGCGCGGACCAGGGCGCGTGACGAGCGCCAGCCGTACGAAATCGGCGCGCGTGAGGTCGCTCGGATCGTCCAAGGCCAGGTAGGCCATCAGCGGCATGCGGTAATACTCGAGCTGCCGATAGCGCAGCGCCGCGGTCTGGCCCGGATACTCGAGACCGAGCGGCTTCAGCAGGAACTGCCAGTGCGCGGCTGGATACGGCGCCCTGTACTTCGCGACGTGCGCGAGGTAGTCGGCTTTGCGTTCGTAGTCCGACGTGGCGAGCACCGCGCCCGCGGCATCGAGCCACTCGACGCGCTTGGGACAATTGCCGCCCTCACCCGAGGCAGTCCACCACGCGGGATAGGCGCGGCCAAACCGGAACAGGGTTTCCTGGGCGCGCTCGAGCGAAATATCGTCGGCATAGAGCTCGACGACCAGAATCGCGACATCGGCGTCCAGAAAGAAATACAGATCGACGTGCGCGACCTGGAACGTCTCGACCACGTCACCGTCGTAGACGACCCGCACGCCGAAGACGTCCTCGCGGCGGAACACGCGCATGCTTGGCTCGCCGTGCCGGCTCGGCGTCTCCTGGCCGACGCTCGCGCCGTGCATGAATCGCTGCACGTAGGGTAGGAAGGTGATGAACTCCTTGTAGTGGCGTTCGCGAAACTCGTGCGGATCGACGTCGAACTCGTCGCGCACCTCGCGCCAGCGATTGTCCTGACCCAGGCCTTCGAGCGACTCCCAATGGCGCTGGACCTGGACGCCGGACTTCAGCGGCATCAGCTGCAGCGGCCACAGGACGATCTGACGGAAATGGCGAATGACGGTCATTGGTTCTTCCCCGCCTTGGCCCTACTCGGGCTGCTGCGGCACGAGCCCGAGACGGCTTGCGATCCGCACGAGCTGCACCGCGGATTCGGCGCCGAGCTTCTGCTTGATTGTAGATTGATGGTTCGACACGGTCTTGGGGGTGAGCCCCAGGGTCTTCGCAATGTCTTTGATCGGCAGCCCCTGCACGACGAGCCGCAACACCTCGAACTCACGCGCGGACAACGCGTCGGCCGGTGCCGCTGCCGCGATCGAATTGCGCTGCGCGAGCGCCTGTGCGATCTCGGCAGACAGGTACGGTTTGCCGCGCGCGACCGTGAGCACTGCTTCGACGAGCACGTTCGGCGCGCTGGCCTTCGTAACGTAGCCGCAGGCACCCGCCTGGAGCGCGCGATTCGCGAAGATCGCGTCCTCGTACATGCTGAACATCAGCACACGCGTCGCGGGGTTCGCGGCCAACATGCGCCGCATCGCTTCGACGCCGCTGACGCCGGGCAACGCGATGTCCATGACGACGACCTGGGGGCTAAGCTCGCGGAAACGTTCGAGGGCCGCGTCGGCGGCGTCGGCCTCACCGATGACCTCGATATTGCCGCCACGCTCGAGCAGGCGGCGATACCCCTCGCGGACGACAGCGTGGTCGTCGACGAGCAGCACTGTGACGGCGCCGTCGCTCACCCGGCTCGTCCCTGCAACGGCAGATGCGCCTCGAGCTTGAGGCCGCAGCCAGGCTCGCTGACGAGATCGAACCTGCCGCCCATCATCTCCACGCGTTCCTGCATGCCACTGACTCCGAAACCCGGCTTCTGCGCGCCGCGCTGCATGCCACGCCCGTCATCCACGACGCTGAGCACGAGCTCGTCGGCACCCGGAGCGGCGCGCCGCTGCAAGGATATCTCGACGCGGCTGGCAGCGGCGTGGCGCTGGCAGTTCGTCAGTGCTTCCTGGATCAAGCGATACACGGTGAGATCGAGCGATTCGCCGAGCCCGTCCAACCTGCCGTCGAACGTCAGCGAGAAGTGTGTGCCCGGCACGCGCTGGCGCCACGAGTCCACGCAGCTTTCGATCGCGGCGGTGAGCCCGAGCTCGTCGAGACCTACGGGACGGAGGCGACGGATCATGTCGCTGACGGCGGCGTGCACATGGTCCGCGCTCGCCACGATCGTCGCGGCCGACTTCACGGCGAAAGCCGGGTCGCCCGCGGCGTGATCGCGAATCGACACCGCGTCGAGCTTGATGGCGTTCAAGTATTGACCGAGCTCGTCGTGCAGCTCGCGCGCGAGATGCTTGCGCTCCGCTTCCTGGATCAGCAGGTGGCGCTGCCCGAGCTCGCGATTTTCGGCCAGCGCACGCGCGAGCCGCGCCTCGGCCTGTTCGCGCGCCGCGAGCTCGATCCGCGTGCGGCGGTGCCGCCGGTGCGAGAACCACACGAGCCCGAGCGTCAGCGCGATCAGCGCGACGGGCAGCTCGTCGAGTTGCAACGCCTCCCATTGCCGCGTGCGCGTGTACAGCCATTCGCTGAGCTCGAAATACGCCGAAACCGCGCTACTGAGCAGCGTAACGACCACGACGAGTACGAGGTCGCGTACGACGTCGCGCCGCGGCGTTGGCTGCAACTCGGCTACTGGCATGGGATTCACCTCGTTCACCGGCGGCGGGGTGCGTCGGGAAGAATTCCCGGTCGCCCCGGGAAGGGCTCTCTGGCTTGAGGGCCACCGTTCGCCGACACTCGCGGCGCGGAACTCACCGCGGGAACGCGAGCGCTCATGGCCCGATTCCGGATTTCCGCTCTCATCTGCGCATGGTATGCATTCGCGGCGCCCGTTCCTACGCTGGCGCAGGCCGCCGATGCGTCGCCCGCGCCACCCCCCGACCTGCCGACCGTCTACGTGATCGGCACGATGCCGCTGCCGGGCCAGGAGCTCAATTCGCGACTCGTGGCGGCACCCGTCCAAACGGTGACGGCCGAAGACCTCGACCGCAGTCTCGCGATCGACCTGACCGCTTACATGAACCGGCGCTTGAACGGCGTCTACGTCAACGACATTCAGAACAACCCGCTGCAGCCAGACATCAACTATCGCGGCTACACGGCGTCACCGTTGCTCGGCACACCGCAGGGGCTGTCCGTGTACCTCGACGGCATGCGGCTGAACCAGCCGTTCGGCGACGTCGTGAGCTGGGACTTGATCCCGCGGGCCGCACTCGAGTCCCTGACGTTATTACCGGGCTCGAACCCCCTGTTCGGCTTGAACACGCTCGGCGCAGCACTCGAGCTGCGCACGAAGGATGGCTACACGAGCCCAGGCAGCAGCGTGCAGACGGCCTACGGTTCCTACGGGCGCCTCGGCCTCGAGGTGCAGACCGGCAATCACACGGAGAACGGCTTCCACTGGTACGCGACGGCCAATCGCCTCACGGACGACGGCTGGCGCGACGCGTCGCCGACGGAAGCCAGGCAGCTGTTCGGCAAGTTCGGCTGGCGCCACGACAAGAACGACGTATCCGTGACGGCCGCCTACGCCGACACCGATCTGACCGGCAACGGCTTGCAGGAGCAGCGCTTCCTCGCACGCGACTACGCGAGCGCGTACACGAAACCCGACAACATCAAGAACCGCTCGGGCTTGCTGAGCCTTGCGCTGCGCCACGAATTCACCGACCGATTCTCGCTCTCGGGCAACGCGTACTACCGCGAGATCAGGAGCGCGACGTTGAACGGCGACATCAACGAGCAAGCGCTCGGCGAGGACGTCTAC
>Ga0326726_10002925_pt1 | contig 15658 bp, 9 predicted proteins | sample MHFenrmetagenome_2_FD_207603 | JGI IMG/M metagenome (GOLD analysis project Ga0326726, IMG submission 207603) | Lab enriched peat soil microbial communities from Michigan Hollow, Ithaca, NY, United States - MHF15MN | ecosystem: Environmental > Terrestrial > Soil > Wetlands > Peat | place: USA...
CCTCGGTCATGTTGAGCGTGGGCAGTTCCCACCGCGTCTTCCCGATGATCGATCCCGGCGCGTCTCCGATGCGGCGCGAGAGATTGTCCGACACCATGGTGAAGCGGAAGTTCTCGTCCTGCTCCCAGTACCAGTCCGAGGACAGCTCGGTCAGGCTGCGGAAGCGCTCCTCGCTTTCCCGCAAGACCTCGTCGGCCCGCTTGCGCTGCACGAACTGGCCGATCTGCGAGCCGATCACGTGGATCGCCTGAAGCAGATTCTCGTCCGGCTCGCGGATTTCGCGGCTGTTGAAGCCGAGCACGCCGATGATCTTGCCTCCCGAACTCACCGGAAAGACGAATGCGCCGTGCATGCCGGCTTCGTTCGCGATCGTTTTCCGGGACGCGCGCGGGTCCCGCTCGACGTCGGCGACCCAGAGCGGCTCCCCTGTTTGCCATACGACGCCGATGAGTCCGACGCCCGAGACGTAGGTGACCTTGCGCGATCGCTCGATGTAGAGGTCGAACTGCGGGCCGGACTTGGTCCAGAATTCGGCGAAGCGCAGCACGCCGGCTTCCTCGTCGGTGCGGAAGAAGCGCCCGCAGTCCCAGTGTTGCGCCTCGCACACCGTTCGAATCGCGGCTGTCAGACCTTCCGAAACGCTGTCGGCCTCGGCGAGGCAGCGTGCCACCGCGTGCTCGAGCCGAAGCAGCTGCTCGGCGCGCTTGGGCGCAACCGGGCGGCGCGGGATTGCAGGCTTTAGCCTGGCAGACTCTCTCATGTTATGGGTTCAAGTACCTCTGTGCTGCTTCACTGGGGTCCAGGGGGCGCGGTCCGCGCTACCGCATCACCCGGTTCCGCCCTGCGCGCTTGGCGCGATATAGCGCTTCGTCTGCAGCCCGGATAACCAGCGTCGGCCGGATGAGCGTGTCGTCGCGCTCCGCGACACCGATGCTTACCGTCACGGACAAGGTCTTTTCGGGAGGCCGCGCCGCGCGCAGCCGCGACCCGGTCTCTCTCTCCCTGGGCCGGTCTCCTCCGCGCACGGCTATTCTATAGTCCTCGATGTCCTTTCGCAGTCTTTCCAGGTGCGGCAGCGCCTGCTCGAGGGTGCGCTCGGAGAACAGCACGCAGAACTCCTCCCCGCCGTAGCGGTACGACAATCCGCCGCCTTCGATCTTCGCGAGGCGGGCGGCGACCAGCTTGAGCACCTGGTCTCCGACATGGTGGCCATGGGCGTCGTTGAACTGCTTGAAATGGTCCACGTCGATCATGGCGATCGCGTAGCTGGGACCGAGGTCCGCAAGCCGCTCTTCGAGCGCGCGCCGGCTCGGCAGGTTCGTGAGTTCGTCCCGGAACGCGAGACGATGGGATTCCTGCAGCACTGCAGCGAGCAGCATCACGCCCGCCGCCGTGATGAACGCGCTGAACGCTCCCGGCACGTCCATCCACTCGCACGCGAGAAAAAACGCGACCAGCGCGGAGGCGATTCCGACGTCGACCGGCCGGGGCTCCTTTCGCAGCTCCTTGGGGCCGCGGCGGGGCCAGGCCCTCACCAGGGCGACCGCGAACGCCGTCGCGATCATGACGCGCGCAACCAGGGGCGTGGGAGGCGAGCGCAGCAGCCAATGGTCGAGCACATCGCGCCACGCGGTTCCCGACAGGCTTGAGCGTCCGGCATTGGCCATCCAGATCACGATGAGGACCTCGGCCAGACCCAGAAGGAGCCAGCGGTAATTCTTGTGCTGGCGCACGCCGCCGTCCGGGAAGCTGCTGGCGAGCAGGACGTTCAAGGGAACGAGCACCGCGAACGCGGTCAATACGGCCTTCAAGGCGAAGCTCTTCGGGCCGAGGCTCGCGGCGAAGCTGTAGCCCGCAAACGCGGCAAGGAGCGAGGCCAGCATGATCAGCGCCCGGCCGCGGTTGAACCAGGCGCTGATCGTCACTCCGAGAAGCAGCACGACGTAGGGCCCGACCACGATCAGGCCCGATAGAGAATACGGAAGCGCAGGACCCGCGGCCAGAGCGAGCGCGGCGGCCAGCAGAATCACCGCCGGCACTGCTATCGGGCGCAAGATTCGGGGCAAGCTCTCCACTGCGCCCGGAATATATCCAACAATTCCTTGATTCGCCTTATCTATCGTGGCTTCCTGACATGGTTCGGGGTACTCCCGCTGGACGGCCGGCGCGCTCCCCGCAAGCCTCTGGACCTCAAGGCCGCCAATCCCTGAAAGACGTCAGAATTACAGATTCCGCCAGCGAGCACAATGGACGAGTTTGCAGAACCCCACCTGAAGCCTGGCGCCTTCGCGCGCTAGGCCGTCGCAGTTGCCGAGCGCCGGTCTTTCAGGAAGCTCCTCAGCACTTCCGCGGTGTGCCCCGCCTCCTGGGGCGCGGTCAGTGCATCCGGCGGTCCCTGCGCGACGACCCGCCCGCCCCCTTCTCCGCCCTCGGGGCCGAGGTCGATGATCCAGTCTGCCTCGGCGATGACGTCGAGGTTGTGCTCGATCACCACCACGGTGTTACCCGCGTCCACCAGGCGGTGCAGCACGCGCAGGAGCTTCTCCACATCGGCCATGTGCAGGCCGACCGTGGGTTCGTCGAGGACGTAGAGGGTCCTGCTGTCGGCCCCGCCCCGGCCGGGACGGGACGCGGCGTTCCCCTGCGCGTCGGTGCGTACCTTGGCGAGTTCCGTGACGAGCTTGATGCGCTGCGCTTCGCCGCCGGACAGCGTCGGGCTCTGCTGGCCGAGCGTGAGATAGCCCAGGCCCACGGCCTGCAGCAGTCGCAGCGCGTGATGAGTCGAAGGGTGCGCGGCGAAGAACTCCACGGCCTCGTCCACGCTCATCGCCAGCACTTCGCCTATCGATTTTCCCTTCCAGCGCACGGTGAGCGTTTCGGGGTTGAAGCGTGCGCCGCTGCAGGCTTCACAGGGCACCTTGACGTCGGGCAGGAAGCTCATCTCGATTCTCTTGATTCCCTGGCCTTCGCAGGCTTCGCAGCGCCCGCCCTTGGTATTGAACGAAAAGCGGCTCGCACTCCAGCCGCGCATGCGCGATTCGTTCGCCTCGGCGAACAGGCGCCGGATCGCGTCCCAGAAGCCGACGTAGGTCGCGGGGCAGGAGCGCGGCGTCTTGCCGATCGGCGTCTGGTCGACTTCGAGCACGCGGCCGAGGTTCTCCGCGCCGCGGATCGCGCGGCAGCCGAATAGCGGTGCGTCTGCTTTCTTTCTGTGTTCGCCGACCCTGCGCTCGAGGTTAGTGTAGAGAATGTCGCGTGCAAGCGTGGATTTACCCGACCCCGAGACGCCGGTGATTACGCTGAGTCTGGCGAGCGGCAGGCGCAGGTCGATGTCCTTCAGGTTGTGCAGCGATGCCCCGGCGATCTCGATGGAGGGCGTGTTGCGCGTCACCGGGCGCTGCGGATGCAGCGGGTGCATGAGCGGGCTCCTGAGAAACCTTCCAGTCACCGAATCGGCGTTTCGCATCAGATCGCAGGCCGAACCCTCGGCGATTACGCGGCCTCCCTGCTTTCCCGCGCCGGGGCCCAGATCAATGACGTGCGAAGCGCGCCTGATGGTGTCCTCGTCGTGCTCGACCACGACCAGCGTGTTGCCCTTGGCTTGCAGCTTTTCCAGCGTGTCGAGCAGGACCCTGTTGTCGCGCGGGTGCAGGCCGATGGTGGGCTCGTCGAGGATGTAGCACACGCCGCGCAGGTTCGAGCCGAGCTGAGAGGCGAGGCGGATGCGCTGCGCCTCGCCGCCGGAAAGCGTCGGCGCTGAGCGGTCGAGCGACAGGTAGGAAAGCCCTACCTGATCGAGGAACGCGAGTCGCGAGCGCAGCTCGGCGATAATGTCGCGCGCGATCTCGGCTTCGCGTCCGGAGAGCTCCAGGCTGCGGAACAGCGCTTCGAGCTTGCCGACGGGCAGCGCGGCGAGCTCGGAGATCGAGCGCTCCTGGTAGCGCACCGCGAGCGCTTCGCGGTTGAGGCGCTTGCCGTCGCAGGCCGGGCAGGTCTCATCCACCTCCAGCCACTCGATCCACGAGTCGAGCACGTGGTCCTCAGTGCCGGTCTTCTCGCGCTCCTCGTCCCATTCCACCTTGTCGAGCTTGAGGCCCGTGCCGTAACACTCGGGACACCAGCCGTGCTTGGAGTTGAACGAGAAAAGCCGCGGGTCGAGCTCGGCGAAGCTGCGCCCGCACGAGGGGCAGGCGCGCTTGGTCGAGAACGCGCGCAGCGGCAGCTGGAGTTCAACGCGTGCCGCCCGCGACCGCGCCGCGGCCGTCTGCAGCCGGTCCAGGCCCGCAAGCACGTGCACGACACCTTTGCCGAATTCCAGGGCGCGGGCGAGTGCCTGGCGGAGTTCGGCTTCCTTGTCCGCGCCGACGCGCAGGTCGGCGACCGGGAGTTCGATAGTGTGCTCCTGGAAGCGGGACAGGCGGGGCCACTTGTCGGTGGGCAGGAACTCGCCGTCCACGCGCAGGAAGGCGTAGCCCTTGCCTCGCGCCCACTTGGCGAGATCGGTGTAATAGCCCTTCCTGTTGGTGACCAGTGGGGCGAGCAGGCCGATGCGTTGGCTCTTGTATTCGCGCAAGAGGCGCGCCGCGATGGCGTCTTCACTCTGCGGCTCGATCGGCACATTGCAGTCGGGACAGTGCTGGAGCCCGAGCTTGACGTAGAGCAGGCGCAGGAAATGGTAAATCTCGGTCAGGGTCGCGACGGTACTCTTGCTTCCGCCGCGGCTGGTGCGCTGCTCGATCGCCACCGTCGGCGGGATGCCGAAGATGGCGTCCACGTCCGGCCGCGCCGCCCCCTGGACGAACTGGCGCGCGTAGGCGTTGAGCGACTCCAGATACCGCCGCTGGCCCTCGGCGAAAAGGATGTCGAAGGCAAGCGTGGACTTTCCCGAGCCCGAGACGCCGGTCACGACGGTGAACTCGTTGCGCGGGATCTCGACATCGATGGATTTCAGGTTGTGCTCGCGCGCATTGTGAATCCTGATCGACTGGTTGAGCCGGGCCTGCAGCGGCACGCTGGGTTCGGCCGCGCGAAGGGCGGCGGGCTTGGCGAGTGCCACCTCGTATTCGCGCAGCGCCTTGCCCGTGTGCGAGCGGGCGTGCTTCGCGACCTCGGACGGCGTCCCGGTGCAGACGATCGCGCCTCCGGCGTCGCCTCCCTCGGGGCCGAGGTCGATGAGCCAGTCGGAAGCGCGGATGACGTCGAGGTTGTGCTCGATCACGACCAGCGAATGCCCCGCGGCGATCAATTGCCGGAAGGCGGAGAGCAATTTTGCGACGTCGTCGAAATGCAGGCCGGTCGTGGGCTCGTCGAACAGGAACAGCGAACCGCGCGCCCCCTTCGGCTTGGCCGAGGCCTCGACCAGGTGCAAGGCGAGCTTCAGCCGCTGCGCTTCGCCGCCTGAGAGCGTCGGTACCGGCTGGCCGACGCGCAGGTACTCGAGGCCGACGTCGGTGAGCGGTTTCAATGCGCGCTCCACGTCGGCGTGGGCCCGGAAGAACGCAAGCGCCTCGGACACGGTCAGCTCGAGCACATCGGCGATCGATTTCGCATCCACCACGACCTCCAGCACCTCGTCGCGGAAGCGCTTGCCGTTGCAGTCGGGACAGCGCAGGTAGACGTCGGAGAGGAATTGCATCTCGACGTGCTCGAAGCCGTTCCCGCCGCAGGTCGGGCAGCGCCCGTTGCCGGAGTTGAAGCTGAAGGTGCCGGCGGTGTACTTGCGCTCTTTCGCGAGCGGCTGTTTCGCGTAGATGCTGCGGATCGCGTCCCAGGCGCCGACATAGCTCGCAGGGTTCGAGCGCGTGGTGCGCCCGATCGGCGTTTGGTCGACCATCACCACGTCCTCGATCAGGGCGTGGCCGCGCAACTCGCGGAAGGTCCCCGGCGTGTCAGTCGGCTTGCCTTTCGCCTTGCGAAGCGCGGCGTAGAGCACGTCCTGCACCAGCGTGGATTTCCCCGAGCCCGAGACGCCGGTGATGCACACCAGGCGCTGCAGCGGAATGGCGACGTCGATGTCCTTGAGGTTGTGTTCGGCTGCGCCGAGCAGCTCGAGCTTCGCCGCTGTTGCGGTCAAAGGCATTGGCGCTGCGCTTGCATCGGCGCGCTTCCTGCCCGAAAGATATTCCGCAGTGAGCGTCTTCGACTGCTTCAGCTCGTCGGGCGTGCCGAAGAACGCGATCTCGCCGCCGCGCTCGCCCGGCCCGGGGCCCATGTCCATGATGCGGTCGGCGGCAAACATGATCTGCGGATCGTGCTCCACCACCACCAGCGAGTTGCCGGCATCGCGCAGGCGATGCATCACGCCGATCACGCGGCCCATGTCACGCGGGTGAAGGCCGATCGAGGGCTCGTCGAGCACGAACAGCGTATTGACAAGCGAAGTGCCGAGTGCGGTGGTGAGGTTGATACGCTGCACCTCGCCCCCGGAGAGCGTGCGCGACTGGCGGTCGAGCGTGAGATAGCCCAGGCCGACCTCGCAGACATAGCGCAGCCTCGCGCGGATCTCGGTGAGCAGCAGGTCGGTCGCCTCGTCCAGCGGCGAGGGAAGATGCAGCTCGTCGAAGAACCTGCGCGTGCGCTCGGCGGGCAGAAGCACGAGGTCGTGCACCGTCAGGCCCGGAAGGGCACGCAGCGCCTCGTCACCGAACTTTGCGCCCTGCGGCATGAAGCGCCGGGCGGGATCGAGCACGCGATCGGCGTCCTCCTTCGTCCCGACGCGCCACAGCAGCGCCTCGGCCTTCAGGCGCGCGCCGGCGCAGGCCGTGCAAGGCGTGTAGGCGCGGTAGCGCGACAGGAGCACGCGCACGTGCATCTTGTAGGCCTTGGTCTCGAGCCACCTGAAGAAGCGCGCGACGCCGTACCAGACTCCGGGCCAGGACTTTCTCCAGCTCACCCACTCGGGCTCGCCCTCGAGCACCCAGGCGCGCTGCTTTTCCGGGAGGTCGCGGAACGGAATGTCGAGCGGCACGCCGCGCTTCTTCGCGTACTTCTCTACGTCGTCCTGGCAATCGTGGAAGCTCGGTGATTGCCAGGGCCGGATCGCGCCCTCGCGCAGGGTCTTCGATTCGTCGGGGACGATCAGGCCGTAGTCGATTCCGATCACGCGGCCGAAGCCGCGGCAGGTGTCGCAGGCGCCCAGGGGCGAATTGAACGAGAACCGCGCAGGCATCGGCTCCGAGTAGTGGATGTCGCAGTCGGCGCAGTGAAGGTCCGCGGAGAAGCGCCAGGGCGTCCCCGCCTTGCCTTCCCCGTCCAGCGGATGGAGATTGACCTTGCCCTGGCCGATCTTCATCGCCGCTTCTATGCCTTCGATCACGCGCGCCTTCTCGGCCGAGGACAAGCTCACGCGGTCCTGCACGACCTCGAGGAGTGCGCCCGAGCGCGAATGGATGCGGTCGTACCCTTGCGCCTTCAGCAGCGCCTGGACTTCCTCTTCCTTGAAGTTCTTCGGCACTGCCACGGGAAAAGTAACGACGACGCGCGGGTCGCCCGCGGCGCGGGCACGGCGGACGACTTCTTCGTATACAGAGCCGGGTGTGTCGCGCCGCACCGGTTTGCCACAGCCCCGGCAGAAGAGCTGCGCGGCGCGCGCGAAAAGGAGCTTCAGGTGGTCGTTCAGCTCGGTCATCGTCCCGACCGTCGAGCGCGAGGTGCGCACCGGGTTGGTCTGGTCGATGGCGATCGCCGGCGGGATCCCCTCGATCGAGTCGACCTGCGGCTTGTCCATGCGGTCGAGGAACTGGCGCGCATAGGGGCTGAAGGTCTCGACGTAGCGCCGCTGCCCCTCGGCGTAGAGCGTGTCGAAGACCAGGGACGATTTTCCCGATCCCGAGACGCCGGTGACGACGACCAGCTCGTTCGTCGGGATCTCGAGGGTCAGGTTCTTGAGGTTGTTCTGGCGGGCGCCGCGGATGAGGATCGCCGCGCCCGGGTTGCGGTGCTGCATCCCGCTATTGTAAGGGGGGCGTCAACCGGGGGTGGGATTGGGATCTCGGTGCGAGGTTATGCGGCATTCGTATTAAGCGGCGTCTGGTTGTCTGGTTTCGACCCTGAGCCGCCTGTCGCCTTTCTCCATACCGGACATCCACGGTTAGGACAGTCAATTCTCCGGTCGGCCGCAGTCCAGCGCTTGAACCCATCCTGAACAGCGCACATCGGGGCTTAATTGAGAGAAAGTGATCCTGGCGCTGCCCTAAGACGCTATCCTCGGGACATGAAAAAAACGAGTTTCTTCGTCCTTGCCGCAGTTTTCTGCCTTGGTCTAATAAACCGAACAGCCGAAGCTGGACGATTGCCTGAAGAATGGGATGCCTTGCCCCAGGTAGAAAGCTTCGCATTTACGAAAACCGCCATCGGCCTCGTTGCTGGAGATCACAGTTATTTCATTCTAGATACAAAAGAGGGCACCTTTAAGGCGATTCCCGAAACCGAGTTCAAACGTCAATTCCCTGCTCCAACGCAACGAGCAGCGGAAGTGGTCAACAATACCGGGATCGGCTCTGAGGTTCGACTACGAACGTCCGGCGCTCTCACCTTTTTTGTCAAAAACGCATATTGCTCCGAGGGAGAAAACATTACGCATCGACTCTCCCTCGATGGCAAGCCACTCAAGGATTTTGTCCGACCTTGCTACAGCGTCAGTGCGGTGGAAGTTGTCGGCGACCAATTGTGGCTAGGCACACGGGCAGATCTCGAATATGGAGACTATCCCGCGGAAGGCATCGTCATCCAATCGTTTGATGGAAGGAAGAAGATAGGACAGATTTCAGCTAAGAACGGGCTCACCGGTAATCTTGTACGCGCAATTCGCCTCAGTCCTGTTGATTCCCTGATCTGGGTAGCCACGAACCAAGGAATCAATGCCGTCTCGAAAAATCTCAAGGTCGAAAAGTCTATTTATTTCTACCAGGACTTTGATCCTGCTACAGGGAAACCCACCGTCTTAACTAGTCCGCGGCCCAAAAAGAATCCGGCCGTTGTCGAATTCGCAAGGCAATTACATTTGGCTGATTACAAATCCTTCTATTCGACCTTGCGAACCATACCTCCGGAAGCGATTGATAAATTCATGAATGGGATGGGAGGGCTTTACGCGCCAATCAATGCTTCGGTCGGGCGCGAGGTCTTCGCTCCGGCAGAGGTGAACAAGCTTGTTCCATTCTTTATCGAAGCCAGTCGTTCTAGCGACAAAATGGCCAGGGCCGCGTCGCTCAGTGCTTTATGCGCTACCAATGACTCCAGAGCTATTGCACGCTTCGTCGAGCTGCGTTCAGCCCCACAGGGGTATGGCAGTTTTGAGAGTGACTTCGTTCCTAGATGCCTCGACAAATATGCGTTATTCAAGCTCTTGCCTAAAGACAATGCGAATGACCTCGCTCTAAAGCTGAAGGCGGATATTCAGGCGGCGTTGAACGCCAGATCTGCCTCTGGCCAGTCAATGCAAGTGGTTCAGAACGCCATTAGTCTGAACAAGATGGGGGACCCCTCCGGGATGGACTTGATCAACGAGTATTTCAAAAGGAGCGACGGCAACGACGATGATGCTTCCTTTTACGAATTCGTGGGGCAGTTCATGACCTACGAAAACGGCATTTCTCCTGCAATGGTGGAAGGGCTGCAGAAATTTCATACTTACCACGTGACCAGGGGCTGCATGTATTTCGATATGCGCTGGAAGTTTATGCCGAGACGCTTTGACGCGGCTTACGCGAAAGCGATCTTGATAGCCGTGACCCACGCAATGTCCGAAGAATGGCGTTCTAGGCGCACGACCGCGGGCCCAGAATTTTGGTCCCAGTTGACGAAAACCTGCACGGGCGCGTTCAAATCTCAGCTCGATGATCCTGCAACGAAGGCAGCTTTTATGGGCAAAATATACGGAACCCTTTCCCCATCGGAAAAAGCCTTAGCTGACCAAATGGCAAGCGGCAAACAGCCCTCTATGCCCAGCAATTAGTTGCCCCGGGCATCAACTGGAAATATCGACCGAACGACAGCTATTGGCCGATAGCAGCCGCAATTCCGGCTCGCTTTCATCGCTTCTCGCTCGCCCTCGCGCGCTTCGTCTTGCCGCTTGCATGGACGGCATCAGACCACTATCGCAGCCGCGCGTGGGCCGCGTACGAAGGCGCTAGATCTTTCTCTGCTGCGTGAAGCGCCCCGGGTCGATCGCAGCGGCGAGGTCGCGCTCGAGCGGCAGGGGCTCGCCTTCCAATCCCGACGCGAGCCACTCCGCGCACAGCGGCGCCCACAGCAGGCCGTTCGCGCCCAGGCCCAAGGCTGCACGCACGCCCGGATACCCCGGCAGCTCGCCGTAGATCGGCAGCCGGTCCGGCGTGGTGGCGCGGAACGCCACGCGTCCGTCAAGGCGTGCGGGATCCAGTCCGGCGGTAAACCCCGGCAGGAGGGACTCGGCGCGCTCGAGGTTGGCCGCGTGGTCCGCAAGGCGGGGTTCTTTCTCGAAGTCGTCGAGCTGGAAGGTGGCGCCCAGCGCGAAGCCATCGGCCGTCGGCACGACGAAGCCGTCGCCGCTCACGGGGACGTCGAGCTTCTGTCCCTTCGGCGCAAAGCTGACCTGCCCGCGCACGGGCGTGAGCGGGAACGCGGCTCCGGGCAGGAGCGCGTTCGCTTCCGCGGCGTTCGCGAGGATCACATGCTGCGCTTCGGCAAGAACGCCTTTCGCGCCTTCGACGCGCCACGCCGAGTTCGTCCTCGCGAGGCGCATCGCGTCGGCCGAGAACACGCGGCGGATTGCGGACTGCCCGATATGCGCGGCGCACAGCGCGGGCGGCGAGACCCAGGCCGCCGACGGTATCCACCAGCCCGGACCGCGCACCGCACGGCCGGCGATGCGCGCGGCATCGACCGCGTCCACGCAGCGCGCGAATTCCGCCGGAAACGCGCTCGCGCGGGCAATGTCCTCGAAGCGCCGCATCTGCGCCGCGTCGCGCGCGACGCGCAGCACGCCGCTCTGGCGCCAAGGCAGGCTACCCTCGCGCTCGAGCGCCGAGAATTGCCGCAGCGCGTAGCCGATCGCCGCACGCGAAAGGAGCGCGATCACCGTATCCTCGAAGTGCAGCGCCGGCCGGAGGAGGCCGATCGGATTTCCGGAGGCTCCTTGAGCCAGCCCGGCCTGGCGCTCGACCAGCGTGACCGCCCAGCCGCGAGCCGAGAGCCGCTCTGCGCAGGACGTGCCCGCGATCCCCGCGCCGACGATCGCGACGCGCCGGTCGCGTGCGGCGGCGTCTTCCGCGCGGCCGGGAAACGAGCCGGCGAGCATCTCGCGCTTCCGGCCGAAGCCCGCGCGTCTTTCCACGGCAAAGCCTGCTTCGCCGAGCGCCGCGCGCACGACGCCCGCGACCGTCCAGGTGGCGAAGGTCGCGCCCGGTGTGGCGAGCCGCGCGAGCTCCTTCATGATCGACGCCGACCACAGCCCGGGATTCCTTTCCGGCGCGAAGCCGTCCAGGTAAAAGGCGTCCGCCCGCGCCTCCAGCTGGGGCAGCAGCGCTTGCGCGTCGCCCAGGAGCAGGGTCAGCGTGATGCGGCCGCGCGCCAGATGCAGGCGGTGGAAGCCCGGCATGCACAAGGGCCACCCCGCGAGGAGCTCGCTCGCCAGCGCTGACAGCTCCGGGTACCGCGCCAGCGCCGCTGTCATGTCGCGTTTCGCGAACGGCTGCTTCTCCACCGAGACGTAGTGCAGCCGCGCAGGCGCGCGCCCGTCTTCGAGAAACGCGGCGCCCGTGACGAGGAAATTCACGCCCAATCCGAAGCCGGTCTCGACGACGGTGAAGGACGGGCGAGCGCGCCAGCGTTCCGGCAGCGCGTTGCCCGCGAGGAACACGTGGCGCGCCTGCCCGGGTCCCCCGTCCGCGGAGTGATAGACGTCTCCGTAGGCTTCGGAATAGGGCACGCCGCCGGCGTCGAAAGCGAGGCGGGCCGGGACCAGAGGAAGCATTCTAGTAGCCGAAGAACTCGTCGGTGTGGATCGCTTCCTCCGCGACTCCGGCTCCGAGGAGCATCTTCTGCATGGCCTCGACCAAGCCCGGCGGGCCGGCGACGTAGTAGACGTTTGCGGCGAGGCCCTTCAGGTGGCGCTCGAGCAAGCCCTGGTCGATGAATCCGGTCTCCCCGCTCCAGGGACGGCTCGACTTGTCCATTTCGACCATGGTGCCGACGAAGCGGCAGCGGGCGTTGCGCTTTGGCAGCTCCGTGAGCTCCTCCAGAAAGGCCGCGTCCTCGGGACGGCGGTTGGAGTAGAACAGCCACAGCTCGCGCGCGAGCCGCGAGTGCGCCGCCTTGCGCAGCATGCTCACGAAGGGCGTCACGCCGATACCTCCGGCGAGGAACGCCGCTGGCCGCGCGTCCGCGGGATCGAGCGTAAACAGGCCCGCGGGGCCGCGCAGGGAGACGTGCCCTCCCGCAGGCATCGCCTTCAATACGCGCTTGAACGCGGTGTCGCGCATGCGCGTCGCGATGACGAGCTCGGTCTCGTGGGGTGCGCTGACGATGGAGAAGGTGCGCGCGTTGCCCTTGGCGTCGGTCTCGGGCGGGTCGATCAAGGAAACGTTCATCGCCTGTCCGGCCGTGAAGCTGAAGCCCGCGGGCCTGGTGAAATGAAACGCCATCGTGCCTTCGGCGACGGTTTCGCTCGATACGAGCGTGGTTTCGTATTTGGGCATTGCCGTATTCCTTATGCCGGGCTCTCCCGAGCCCAAGTGATCTGGTGATAGTCGAAGCCGCTCGTGATGGTGGGTTTCACCACTTGGAAATACGGCGATATGTCGAAGTCGCGCGGCGTGAACAGGCTGTAATGCCGGATGTGCATGACTTCGTGATAGCAATCGTTGCATCCTGGCTTGCCCGAATTCTCGAAGGTGACCTCGGGCAGAATCGGGTAGTGCACCGACTGGAACGCCTCGGCGATCAAGGTCGAACAGATTGCACGCGTCGGATCGCCGCTGCCGAAGGCGATCATGCGGCGGCGCCAGCGAACCGGGACGGGCGGCGTCGGGATCAGATAGCGCGCGAGATCGAACACATTCTTCAGGTCGTAGCGGCCGCCGATATGCGAGACGGCGAACTTGATCACGGCTCTTACGTCCTCCTTCGACAGCCCGACCGGCCGGCAAATGCGAGTGTGCAGTCCCGAGACGGCGGAAAGCGGCACGGCCTGGACCCCATGCAGTATGTCGGCTTCGATCAGGACCCGTGGTGGCTCGCCGGGTGCTGGCGAGCCGAGCGCGTCGCCGATGTACAGCGTCGCGTGCGACCAGGTCGACTGGGTCAGGTATTTGATGGCGACGCTGACCCGCGTGTTCCCCTCGACAAGTAAGACATCGCCCGGCCTGAGGGCCGCCGCGACGAGATCGAGCGAGGAGGTCGCCACCTGAGCGCCGCGCGTGGGCTTGCTCAGGTAGCGGGCAAGGCGTCCGCCCATCCATCGGAATACGGGGTTCATGTGCTTTGGCGCGCCCTCTATCGGTGTCGATCTGGCACCGATTCGACGAATCCTGGGTCGATACCGTTCCGGAATTTCGCGGACCCCATTCTACGGATTTCCCTCCTTTCCGTAGGGGCGGCGGTGGCGGGAACGCGGCGAGGGGGGCCGTCGTCTAATGGGCCGAAATCGGTGTACAACACGAGGCCGACATGAAACCTTCGACGATTCAAGCGATCAGCGACAAGACGCCCGACAGCGAGCTCGTCCGGCGCGCCGCAGCCAATGACCACGAGGCCTTCCGGGTCTTGATGCGGCGTCACAACCAGATGCTCTACCGCGCTGCGCGCAGCATCCTCAAGAACGAGGCCGAGGCCGAAGACGCCGTGCAGGAAGCCTATCTTCAGGCTTACCGTGCCATGGGAAATTTTCGGGGGGACGCAAAAGTTTCCACGTGGCTGGTGCGCATCGCCGTCAATGAGTCGATCACGCGCCTGCACAAGCACACCCGTCGTGCCGAAGTCATCCGGCTGGAAGGCGACGACTCGCAGGACCACCACTCTTCCGAGGACAGCATGAACGAATCATCCCCTGAACAACCGGAGCGGGCGGCGGTGCGCTCCGAGACGCGCCGGCTGCTCGAAGCCAAGATCGACGAGCTGCCCGACGCCTTCCGCACGGTGTTCGTGCTGCGCGCAGTCGAAGAGCTGACCGTCGAAGAAGCCGCCGCAGTGCTCGACATCCCCGAAGCCACGGTACGCACGCGCTTCTTCCGCGCGCGGGGGCTGCTGCGCGAATCGCTCTCGCGCGAGATCGATCTCGCGCACAGCGATGCCTTTTCCTTCGCAGGCGCGCGCTGCGACCGCATCATCGCCAACGTCATGGCGAGGCTCCCGGAGAGCGGGGACGCGAATGCCTGAAGCCATCGTAACGAACGAAATCAAACCTATGTCAATTGGAGAATCCATGAATCTGTCGAAAATCGCCGTCGCCCTCGCAGCCTCGCTTTTCCTCGTCACCGCCTTTGCCCAGGACAAGGGCGGACCGTCCGATCCGCAGATCGCGGGGATCGTGGTCACGGCAAACCGGATCGACATCGACGCGGGCAAGCTCGCCAAGCCGCGCACCAAGAACAAGGAGGTGTCGGATTTCGCGCAACTCATGATCACCGACCATACCGCGGTGAACAAGCAGGCCTCCGCGCTCGCGAAGAAGCTCGGCGTGAAGCCCGAGGAAAGCGCAACCAGCAAGAGCCTGAAGAGCGACGCCCGCAAAAACGTGGCGAACCTCAAGGGCCTGAAGGGCGCCGCATTCGATAAGGCGTATGTCGACCACGAGGTGGCGTATCACGAGCAGGTCCTGGAAGCGATCGACAAGGTCCTGATCCCGAGCTCCAAGAACGCCGAGCTGAAGGACCTCATCACCAAGGTTCGCCCCGCCATCGCAGCGCATCTGGATCACGCCAAGATGATCCAGTCGTCCCTGGCGAAGAAATAGCCGATGAAGCTTCGTGCGGCCCTCGTCCTGGCTTGCGCCGCCGCGGTGTTTGCGGCCGGCGCCCACGCCGGGGGGAAAACGCATGCGGTGCGCATCGAGGGGATGAAGTTCGTTCCCGAGCGCCTCGAAGTGGCCTCGGGCGACACGGTGGTCTGGACCAACAAGGATTTCCTGTCCCATAGCGTCACCGCAAGCCAAGCGCGCGTCGAATCCGGAGATCTGGCTCCGAACAAGAGCTGGCGGTTCGTCGCGCGCAAGAAGGGCGAGATGAATTACATCTGCCGCCTGCACCCCGTCATGAAAGGGGTTCTGGTCGTGAAGTAGGAGGGGTACGTAAGGCAGCCCGCAGCAGCACGCAAGCTAGATTTCGCTCGATACCACGGGGGTTCTTTGGCGGCGAGCCTGAACGCGGGCTGCGCGCCTGAGCTACTCGAGCTCGTCGATCGAGCGCGGCCAGCTCGCCTTGAGCAGGCGCGAGAGAGCACGGTCGGCGAGGATCTTGCCGCCGGTCTGGCAGCGCGCGCAGTAGTTGGTCTCGTTCTCCGCGTACACGATCCGCTGCACCGGCGAGCCGCACACCGGGCAGGGCTTGCGGTAACGGCCGTGCACGGCCATTTCCTCGTGGAAGGCGGTGACCTTCTCCGGCAGGTCCGCGCCCGCCTGCCTGCGCAATCGCTCGGTCCATTCGACGAGCGTCGAGCGCGCAGCCTCGTAGAGGCGCTTCAC
>Ga0326726_10002926_pt1 | contig 15651 bp, 11 predicted proteins | sample MHFenrmetagenome_2_FD_207603 | JGI IMG/M metagenome (GOLD analysis project Ga0326726, IMG submission 207603) | Lab enriched peat soil microbial communities from Michigan Hollow, Ithaca, NY, United States - MHF15MN | ecosystem: Environmental > Terrestrial > Soil > Wetlands > Peat | place: USA...
GAAGGGACAATTAACATCAAAATTATAATGCTGGGACAGGGCATCCAGCATCTGAAAATGATAAGTGGAACTCCGGCCTGCCCATGGGGCGATAGCCCCTTCCCTGATTGAAAGTTCGCGATCGGGAACAACCAGATTTTCATCGAAGTACATTCTGGTTCCAAGACCGTCACAGTCGGGGCAGGCACCGTAGGGGCTGTTAAAGGAAAAATTTCGGGGAGCCAGTTCTGGCATGCTGATGCCGCATTCAGGACAGGCATACTTCTCACTGAAAAGTACTTCTTCACCGCCTGCAATATCGACACGAACAAGTCCATCGGAAAGGTGTGCGGCAATTTCCAGTGAATCCCTGAGGCGCCTTCTAATACCTTCCTTTACAAACAGCCGGTCAACTACAATGTCAATGTTGTGGCGTTTATTTTTATCTAAATTTATATCATCGCTGAGTTCACGAAGTTCTCCATCAATACGAACCCGGACGAAGCCTTCCTTTTGTAATTTCTTCAACTCTTTTTGGAATTCCCCCTTTTTGCCCCTGGCGATAGGGGAGAGGATGCTGATTTTCGTCTTTTCAGGAAGAGCAAGAATACTATCAACCATCATATCGATAGTCTGAGATTTAATCTCTCTTCCGCATTGATAACAGTGAGGAACACCAATTCTGGCAAAGAGAAGTCGCAGGTAGTCATAGATCTCGGTGACCGTTCCTACTGTTGAACGTGGATTATGGCTCGCCGTGCGCTGTTCAATGGCAATTGCCGGGGACAGACCTTCAATGAATTCAACATCCGGCTTGTCCATCTGACCGATAAATTGTCTGGCATAGGTGGAAAGGGATTCCACATAGCGCCTCTGTCCTTCCGCATAAATAGTATCAAAGGCAAGGGATGACTTACCTGATCCGCTGACTCCGGTTATGATAACCAGCTTATCTCGGGGGATATCGATATTGATATTTTTTAGATTGTGCTGTGAGGCTCCCTTTATTTTTATGTAATTCATTATAAGTTAGAGTCCTTTGGAAAACTCTTGCAAGAGGTGATTCAATTAAGTCACCAATTTTTTATTGAAGTCTAATTTCAATGATGGCTTTGCTTCTCAAATCCCTAATCCATTCTTCGTATTTCTTGTCCATCTTTTCCTGCTCGATTTTGGTTTTGATTTCTTCGCGGACGGACGCGATAGGTTTTATCCCAGCGCCTCTTTTATCGATAGCTTTGATTATATGGAAACCTACAGGAGATTCGATTACCTTGCTAATCTCATCTTTTTTTAGGCTAAAAGCCACACTATCTACAACAGGAAGCATAGATCCCTTTTCGATAAAACCGATGTCACCACCGGTCGCGGCAGCAGGTTCCTGGGAATACTGTGCGGCAAGCGCATCAAATGGCTCCCCATTTTGCAGACGCTTATGAATCGCATCCATTTCTACCCTTAGCTTTGCCTTGATATTCTCATCAGCATTCTTGGGAAACAGGATGAGAATCTGCCTGATCCTGACGGCCTCTTTGCCTTCATAGGCTTCCCGGTGTTTGATGTAATAGTCACCTATTTCTTCTTCACTTACTGCAAGCCTGGACTTTATTTCACGCCTGAGGAATTTCATCCTTAGGAGGTGATCCTTTAATTCTTTCTTGTATGCCTCGATAGAGGAGTTCTCTTTGGCAAGGTCATAAAGCAGGTCGTCCATCTTCATTTTTCGCTTGGAGAGAGCATCATTGATCGTCGTCATGACTTCGTCGTCATTGATTACTATTCCTGATTTCTTTGATTCCTGATCTATTAGGTAATTGTCGATTAATTTGTTTAACATGGTCAGTTTGGATTCTGCTAAGACCTTCTCCTTGTCCGCAGCTTTGTACGATTCCTCAATATTTTTTTTGTAGGGTTCGAAGGTACTATTTAATTCTGACATGGTAATTATTTCACCATTTACAACAGCAACAATTCTTTCCATAATTTCGGCATGCGCAGAAACGGACAAAAATATCCCTGCTGCAATAACGTATATACAAAATTTAAATATTCTCATGGTCATTCCTCATTATAAGTTAAATGAATCTAGCGGAATAACTCCTTTTTTCAGAAGATTCCGGTCAATCTTTATTACTCCCTCGGGGTTGATAGATTCTTTCCGGGCAACCTTACCAAAATCCTCTCCTGTATTCAACCAATTCAAGATAATTTCAGCTTTTGCACGCTCACGGACAACGATCTGGGCCACGTTCACTTTTTTCCCCGGAACATACATCCTCCTATGGGCTCTGTGGAATGTCCCGGCTTCATTTTCTTTAACAGTAATTTTGGCATAAACATCACATGAAATCAGTTTTCCAGCATCATCCGCTTTTTGAATCCTGGCAAATGCAATGATATTTCATCAATTAATCAGCTTTTGAATCAGTTCCCGTGACTGTCTTGTGATCTCATTTGTACTGAGATCAGGCATAAAGTAAGTAAGCTTAAAATCTGGTGTCAGCTTCACTCCTTTTGCTTTTTTCCGGGATAGGTCAACGATTTTTGATGGATTCACAGGGCTGTCCCTATGAAAATCGATAAAAAGGTATTGCCCATCGTATCCCATCTTTTTTCCCCTGATAACCTTAAGCAGGTTCCTTATGCTTATGACCTCAAAGAGGTTCTCAACCTCAGAGGGGACAAACCCATAACAGTCTATAATTTCCTCTCTTATTTTTGATAGTTCTTCATCTGTAGCAGCTATGGATAATCTTTTGTAGGTTACCAGCCTGCGGTGCACATCAGACATATAGTCCTCGGGGATAAACGCCGGCAAGCCTAAATGGATTTCAGGTTTTGCTTCATCTTCGGGTATTTTTTCTCCTTTGATTTCTCTGATCGTTCTCTCCATTAATTCAGTATACAATTCGTACCCCACGGCTGCAATCTGCCCGGATTGTGATGTTCCAAGAATGTTGCCCGCTCCTCTTATTTCAAGATCATTGGATGCTATTCTGAAGCCAGAACCGGGTTCAGAAAAATCCATTATGACACGGAGACGCCGCTGGGTATCCTGCGATAACATTGACCCTTTGGGCACTAGAAGGTAGGCATTAGCCTCCGCTTTAGATCTTCCGACTCTCCCTCTGATCTGGTAAAGTTGAGCAAGTCCAAAACGATCTGCCCGATTGATAATTATGGTGTTGGCTGTAGGAATGTCCAAGCCGGATGCTATTATTGACGTGCAAACAAGAACATTATAATCCCCCCGGATAAATTTTGCCATGGCATCCTCAATATCTTTGCCCTTCATGCGGCCATGAACAACTCCCACGCTTGCCTCAGGAATGAGTTTTTCAACAAACCGCGCCATGCTGTATATGGAATGAACCCTGTCATGGAGAAAAAAAACCTGACCGCTTCGGCCTAGTTCCTGCCGGATCGCATCTCGTATTATGTCTTCATTAAATTCAAACACATATGTTTTAATAGGAAGTCTGTCCTCAGGAGGAGTATTAATGATGGATAAGTCGCGGATACCGACAAGTGACAAATGCAAAGTCCTTGGTATGGGTGTTGCTGTCAGTGTGAGAACGTCAACAAGTGTTCTGAGCTTCTTGAGCTTTTCCTTATGGGTGACTCCGAAACGCTGTTCCTCATCTATGATCACAAGTCCCAAATCACTGAATCCGATATCATTCTGCAATAGCCGATGGGTCCCAATCACGATATCAACAACCCCTTTATTCACTCCTTCTACAATTTTTTTCTGTTCCGCCTTTGTTTTCAATCGATTTAAAACTTCCACGCAGACAGGATAGTCTTTCAATCTCCTGGAAAATGATTGAAAGTGCTGTTCAGCTAATATCGTTGTGGGGACGAGAATGGCCACCTGCTTCCCGTCCATTGCCGCTCTGAAAGATGCCCTCAGGGCAACTTCTGTTTTGCCGAATCCTGCATCGCCGCAGACCAGCCTGTCCATGGGCTTGTCGTTACCCATATCAAGAAGAACATCCTCAATGGACCTGGATTGATCAGGTGTTTCTTCATATTCAAAGGTGGAACAAAATTCATCATAAACAATGTCAGGTGGGGAAAATGAATATCCGCCCATCACCTCCCTCGCTGCGTAAATGGAAACCAGCTCCTCGGCGACTTCCCGGACAGATTTTTTGACTTTCTCTTTTACCGTTTCCCACGAAGAACCTCCCAACTTGTCGATTCTCGGTGCGAAACCTTCCGGGCCGATATATCTCTGGATCTGATCAAGACGATCTATCGGTATGTAGAGTTTATCGCCGTCCATATATTCAAGAAGGAGAAAATCGTTCTCAATATCGCCAATGGTGAGTTTTTGAAGCCCCCGATATATTCCTATACCATGGTCTGTATGGACTGCATAATCTCCCTCCTGCAAATCACCGAATGATTTCAGAAAGAACCCTTCCCTGATATGTCTTGTTCGCCTTCTGGTCACCTTCCTGCCGAAGATTTCCTCCTCGGTGATCACAACCAGCTTTAAATCAGGCAGACGGAATCCTTCTTTTATCCTGCCTTCTCTTATCACCAGTCGCCCTTTACCGCTATGCTGGTCGATATCAGCGGGAAAAGGGATGTTCGCCCTGTTTACGGGAAGACTATATTCTTCCAGGAGGTGGCATAAGCGCTCTACCTCTTCCTGCCCAGTTCCTAAGAACGTCACTAGATTTCCTTCCTGAAGCCATCCCTTAATTTTTTCTACGACAGGTTTGAGTAATCCGTCTCCCTCGCCCAATTTTTGCAATGTCGGAGTCGGCATCACATTTGAATCCGTTTGAATTTTTATGTGTGAAACAAAAAAATCATTTTCCTCGGGAGTTTGCCTATTGATATGTAAACCTTCCAGGTATACTTTTGGGAAATAATTGCAATGTTTAAGAAAAGGTTCCTTTGTTAAATAATAGGAATCCTTTTCTAAATAAAATTGCTCCTCATTGCGGGCTTTCAGTAAAAAACGGTCAATCTCGTTTTCAATATTCTCCTCAACCATGTCAATAGCCGGAAAATCATCAAAAATAAGTATACAGTCCTCAGATATGTAATCAAAGAACGTTCCCAGGGCATGCTGTAAATCATCTTTCTCTATCTTGGAAGGAGTTTCAGAGGACAACCCATCAAACGATCCATAGAAAAGGGATAGGAACATGGGATTTATCGATGATATAAGGTCATTTTCGATCATTTCGATAAGTCGCATCCTGGTCATCCGGGGGAGTTCCTGTTCGAGGGCCCTGTACTTTATGTTCTCAATAGCCTGGTATCTCCTGTCTTCAGAAAGTATCACATCCCTGGTCGGGGTCAGTGTAAAGTCAATCAATTCACCCGTGGATCTCTGGGATGCAGGATCAAACTGACGGATTGACTCCAGTTCATCCCCCATGAATTCCATCCGAACGGGTTGTAATGAGATGGGTGGGAAAACGTCTATCACATGTCCCCTTAAACTGAATTGGCCCTTTTCATCCACGAGTGTAACCCTGTTATAGCCCCCTGCAGACAATTTTTGAACCAGATCATCCCTGTTTATGACATCCCCGATGGAGATTGTTTCAATATAGGAATCAAGGACCTTTCTCGGTATTACCTTTTGCATCACGGCCTTCAGGGGAATAACCACAACAGGAGCTTTTCCGATAAGCAAGCGGCAGAGGACCTCCATTCGCGATAATTCCACATCCCGTTGGAAAGTAAACATATCTGTTGAAAGGAAGTCCCAAGACGGGTAGATGAGGGCCTTATTTTCATTGCCAAGGAAAAAAGTAATATCTTGATGGATATCCTTGGCTTCCTTCTCAGATGGGGTGATTACGATCAATGTCTTGTTTATGCGTCTGGAAATCAATGAAAGGATGAATGACTTTGCTGAACCTTGAAGACCACTGACAGATACTTTTTTTTCTCCTTGCGTTATCCTGTCAAACAAAGCGATGAAGGGGTGACTATCCAGACTTTTTTCTTTATTAATAATTTTTCTCACGTACACAAAGCTCTATATTTCTCTCTCCTTAATGGGAGGAACTGAAGGATCAAAACTTTTGTATAATATGCATCCTTTCACGAAATAGCAAGCACCCTCTTGTAAGCTTCAGACCTCTATTGCGGTTCTCAGTAGTAAAAAAAACTCACCTATATTATACATAACCATTATTCAAGGACAAAGATGCTTACCTTATTTATTGACAAGGGAAGGCATTTGGGATAGCTATTTTAAAAATCATACCGAAATGTCAGACCATGATCAGTGTTGAAGATGCTTTGAACCAGATTCTTGAAGTTATTGTTCCTTTAGGACGGGAAAAGATCAGCATTCTGGATTCTATTGGAAGAGTTATAGGTGAAGATATATATGCAAACCGGAACATCCCGCCCAAGGATAACTCAGCAATGGACGGGTATGCAGTACATTGGGAAGATACACGTAGCGCTTCAATAAGTAAGCCCGTTATTCTCAAAGTGATAGAAGATATACCTGCTGGAACTATCCCCCGAAAAAAAATCGGCACTGGTGAATCATCCAGAATAATGACCGGCGCTCCCATACCGGTCGGAGCCAATGCAATCGTAAGGGTGGAAGATACGGAAAAGGACGGGCGGAGAGTCAAGGTATTTGTTAAGGCGAAAGAAGGGCAAGATATCAGGCCTGCGGGAGAAGATGTCAAAGAGGGAGAACTTGTCATTTCTCGGAGAGATGTTATCAGGCCGGCGGAGATCGGTATGCTGGCCGCACTGGGACGGTCCTTTATCAGTGTATACCAGAGACCTTTAGTTGCCGTCGTAGCGACTGGTGATGAACTGGTTGACATTGATGAAAATCCGACATCGTGGCAGATAATCAGCAGCAACAGTTATTCCCTCGCCGCGCAGATCGTTGACTGTGGCGCTATTCCCCTTCAGATCGGTATCGCAAGAGATAAGAAAGACGATCTTGTTTCAAAATTCAAAGCAGCTCTGCGTGCTGACATTATTGTCTCCTCAGGTGGTGTGTCGGTAGGAGATTATGATCTTGTCAAGGATGTCATGAAGGAAGTGGGGAATCGGATGAAATTCTGGCAGGTTGCGATGAGACCCGGGAAACCGCTTGCCTTTGGCTCCATGGATGGCATTCCAGTGTTTGGACTTCCCGGCAATCCCGTATCATCAATGGTCTCTTTTGAGCAGTTTGTCAGACCATCCATACTTAAGATGATGGGCCATAAAAATTTGTTCAGAAAGGTTGTTCGGGCAACTGTCAATGAGGATATCACGAAAGGGAAAGGGGCGAAGCATTTCGTCAGGGCTCACATCAAATATGAAAATGGGAAATTTACCGTAACATCGACTGGAGAGCAGGGATCCGGTATACTAAAGTCAATGGTAAGGGCAAATGGGATGATTATTTTGCCTGAAAATAGAACATCAGTAAAAAAGGGTGATGAGGTGACAGTTCTATTGATCGATCGATCTCTTGAATTTATATCGAAACCTGAACACCTTTTTCAGGGTTAATTTTATTCCCACATAATGGTAAGCAATATACAAAAGTCTGTGCGGAAGTGCCAAGGTCACTGGTGGGCCTCCTGGACTTCAAATCCAGTGCGGGGCGCTAGAACCGTCTCGGGTGGGTTCGATTCCCATGCACTTCCGCCATTTTATTAGCAAATTACGAATTTTTTACAGCAAAATTTTTTAACCAGGCATTAACTTTCGTTAACCTGAAGAAATTTTCGTCAAATCACTACAGATAAAAAAGCATCTTTCTTCCTGAACTCCTCAAATCTTCAACAATGACTGATAGGCAAGATTTCATGTGGTAATGAGTAAAGCGTGTCTGGTATGATATTAAAAGAGCAGGAGAGCATAGAGGGCAAAATAAGTCCAGACCGATACTTGACCGGACAGTAATTAAACTCACACGCCAACTAAAAGCAAGGTGGTCATCCCAGACATGGTTTAATTGAGAAAGTTATGAAAGGAGGCGCCATGTATCCAACAGAACATTTTTGGTGGGGAGGATGGTGGATGTTCCCTATGGTAATGCCGTTCATATTTATAGTCATCATGGTAATTGTCCTATATTTCATCTTTGTCCGTGGAGGATGCAGACCGCCCTGGTGGGATAGATACCCGGGCAAAGAATCAGAGACCGCTTTGGATATATTAAAAAAGCGTTATGCCAAGGGTGAGCTCACCAAAGAAGAATTTGAGCGGATGAAGAAAGACCTGTTGGATTAGAAAGCGGCCTTTGATAGAGAAATATTGATGAAAAAGTATCCCGCATACATAGCGATTTCTCTTGCATATATATTTGGCGGCGGTTCATCGGTTTTGTTCGCCGTGTTTTGCTATGTCGGTTCGTTGCATCTGGTCAGGTTGGGCTTAAACGAAACCGGCGTATTATTCTTTGATTTCTTTCTCTCTATGGCTTTTTTTCTCCAGCACAGCGTCATGGTACGAAAACCGTTTCGCCGGTATCTGTCTCGGTTTGTCCCGGAGGCATACGTGAATGCGATCTATGCGATCTCCTCAGGCATCGTTCTATTCGCAGTTATCGTCTTCTGGCAGGAAACATCCAGCACAGTTGCTACAGCTAAAGGTGCCCTTCGTTTATTACTGAGGGCGACCTTTGCATTATCTATAGCGGGTTTTTACTGGGGCACGACGGCCCTGGGCTTTTTCGACGCATTCGGCGTCAGGGCAATATTAAACCGCCTCCGCGGCAGGAAGCTGAAAGAGATGCCTTTGTCCATCAGGGGTCCCTACCGCTTTGTGCGCCATCCCCTTTATCTCTTCGTTCTGGTAATGATCTGGTCGAGCCCTGATCTCACTTTGGATAGGCTTCTTTTCAACGTCCTCTGGACGGCATGGATTTATATTGGTGCGTTCCTTGAAGAACTCGATCTGGTGGCAGATTTCGGGGAGACATATCGGCAGTATAAGAGGAAAGTACCTATGCTTATTCCGTGGAGGATTTACCCATCCTGGCCTGAATGATTCGATTTCAGCATATTCACCGATCATCCTCCACTCCTCATTGAATCATATCTGTAACACTCCTTCAATCTTGCTCTCATCTTTTCTTTCATGGGAATAACAGAAAAGATCACTTTCAATGGTCCCAAGGAGTACTTCCGTACTCTTCAAATCTCTTTTTTGAATAAAACACAAGAGTACAAACGGTAATCAATAACTTGAATTTTGGGAAATTAAGTTGTAGCAGATTCTTAAATTATTAATATAGGCATTTTCTTGTTGGCAACGGCAATGTTATTAATTATAGTTATGCAAGTTGATGCAAGGTTAGCTATGGAGGATTTTTCATGAGAGAAAAAAAATGTTCCAGCTGCAGGATGAGATCATATTATGATAGAAAACAGAATTCTATAATTAGCAAAATTTGGAAATGGCATACTACCTGGTGTCCAGGATGGAAATCGTATCTTAAGTCTCTACCTGCAAATGAAAAAAATGAAATAATTAAAAAATATAGCTGATAAAATATCGGATGCTATAATTCAAATGGCAATCCTCAATTTTTTTCTCAAGTAGCAACTGTGGACTCGTAGTGTACTAAACAGCCTCCTCTTTACCGCTTACTTTCTGTAAGCAATAATTGACTGATTTTGAAAGGTATTCAAGATTACAAATGTTAATAGTTGAATTAATGTTGCACCGACGGGAAACAGAGAAAATAAACATCAACCTGGTTGGAAAAGAATGTCATCAGTCGATTTCAAAAAAATTCACAATGAGTTCCACCCTCGGATTTTCCACTACCTGAGCAGCATGGCAGGTAGGGATAATGCGGAGGATTTGACGCAGGTGGTGTTCGAGAAGGTCAGCCGCGGCTTAAATAATTTTCGGGGGGAATCAAGCCTTGCCACCTGGATTTACCGTATCGCCACTAATGTCGCTCTAGATCATTGCCGTTTGGCCGCGACACGACAGACGATAATTTCCTTGGATACCATTGACGCCAACTGTGATTGTAATATCTTAAGCGATGAGAATCCGCCTGACGCCGACCAGGGCCTTATGAGGCGTGAAATGAATGCCTGCATACACCGTCTTGTTAAGCAGATGCCCGAAAACGAACGCGCCGTGCTACTCCTTAGCGAATTCGAGGGAATGAAAAACCGTGAAATTGCAGATATTCTCGACATCAGCCTCGACGCAGTGAAAATCAGGCTGCACCGAGCACGCGCAAGATTGAGAACGGATATCAAGACCGAGTGCCACCTGGATCGGGACAACAGGAGCAAACTCGTCTGCTACCCGAAGTAATGACACGATAACCTTTAATACAACCCATTAATAAATAACCCCTGCAACCGGCGCTCTTCCACATTTTCTAAAAAACCGAGCGGAACAATGTATCTTTTTGGACTCTCTTACGTCTATACGGGCAAGAGGATGTACGATGGCTAAAATGAAAACAATCAGTATTGAGGCAAAGTTGGATGAAAAATTTAAAATTGATGTAAAAGTAGGAGATCATACATAGTATTAATTTATGCTTATTTTTTAATGTCTCTTGGCTTTAATAAAAGCCCCCATGGACATAAACGATAGTAACCATCATTGAAACATCCTATGGCTGTCATTAGGTATGCCAAAACAAACAAACGATAAGGAGGAGATATGGCTGATACGCAGCAACTGGATCGCACCTATCATTTCATTCTGGAAACTTTCGTAAAACGGGGCTATGCTCCGCACTATACTGAGATTGCAAAAGTGTTTTCTGTACGACCGGAAGAAGGCAAAAAATTTCTTCATGAGTTGATGGACGTCAAACTACCCATCTGGCTATACCCCAATACCGATTTAATTGCTTCTTATGCTCCATTCAACAACCTGCCCACGCAATATCGCATTACTGTTGATGGACAACAAAAATGGTTTGCTCAATGAGGTTTTGAAGCCCTGGCGGTCTGCTGGGTCTTTCCAGGAAAGTCGATTCAAATCGATGCGCCATGTCTGGACTGTGGCGAATCCATGCGAATAATTGTTCGTGACGGGGTCATTGAAAGCAAAAGTCCGAACGAAATACACGGCTATATTGATATCCCCGTGAAGAATTGGGCGAAAGACTGGCCTTACACATGAAGCCGGATTCATCTCTTCCGGTCGGAAGGGCATGTAAGAAACTGGTCGGAGTTTCGCGCTGGAACAGATGAGGCTATTCTTCCGCTTTCGGATGTCATGGCGATTGTAAGCACGCCTCGTCACCAGGCGCGGTTGAGGGGCAATTACGTCTCGTCCACGCCGAACTATGCTCCGCTCTTCATCGCGAATCTAAAGAAAGTAACCCGTAACGCGGCATTTTGGGATCCAACCTCGCCATAATCCTTTGGCGGGCTTTTAACCTAAAGGGAGGTGCAATTGTCATGGCGGACGAAATAGTCATTTACGGCAAAGCGGGTTGCCCTTTTACCGATAAAGCCCTATCGGCCTATGGAAAAAACGCAAGATACATTGACGTGGAGGTGGATAGTGGGCAATTACAGATAATGCTCAAACTCACTAACGGCGTCAGGCAGGTTCCCGTTATCGTGGAAGAAGGCCGGGTAACAATCGGATATGGTGGTGTCTGAGGGGTATGAATAGAATCCGATAGTTGATCGGAATTGAAAAATCCGAAACACCCCACAGGTTTTCAAAACCGCTATATCTGTCCTCATACCCAGCACCATACTCCTTCTCGGTTCCGGCCTACTCGGTCTTCTGGGCTTCAGGAAGAATTTAAAAATGTAAATCTATATTCAATTGTCAAAAAGCCAAGGCAGTATTTTTTCCTCTTTCTTTTTATGTTGTTTTTCTAATTCTGACAGTCAATACAAAATTTCAACCAATTATCTTTATTCAGAGAAATAAAAAAGGCAGGAACATTTCTGACCCTGCCTTTCTATCTTTAAATTTTGATTTAATCTAATTCTTAAACTTTCTCCTGATACCTGCCAATCCAACCAAACCAAGACCAAGAAGGAGCATGGTGGATGGTTCGGGGACCGCTGTTGGGGTAGATTGTGAAGTATATGCTGCCTGGGTTGTTGTTTTCTTTTCTTCATTACAGGCTGAGATTAAAGCAACAAATGATATAATTATAACCAGCTTCTTCATAGATTAAACTTCCTTTCATAAGTAATTGTCTTGATAATCGCTACTTGCGTATGTTGAACATTCATGTACGCGTCCCATTTTTTCTCTATGCAAGTAAACCATTTTTTCATAAGATCTCTGACAATGCCTGAATTTATATTTACTACTGGTGCATCTAACTAAAACAAAAAAACTGTAAAATATGAATGATGCTGTTCAAATTGTTATATAAGTATAAGCAAGCATTATACCAAATATATAACTATCAGATATTACAATGAATTATAAAAATGTGACTTTGTAAACAATATCAAAATCGTAAAACAATCCGACAGTATTAATACTAATTATAAGGAAGAATGCTTTGTATTACAATATTTTACATTTATATTGCCTTTTGTAAATAATTCCGACACTAAACACTTGATATGTGGGTATTTTTGGTAAATTATGTAAAACATTATAACAAGATATGTAATTTTTTAAAAATGTAAAGAATATTGATAATTTTGTGATTCTTATCAAAAATACTTATATGTGATAAATGGCAATTGATACTTTATAGTATTCTGAAAAGTGAGAACTTGTAAGTGAGAGTAATATGACAAAGACCTTTACTGCTTTCCTTCCAGAAATCTCCTTTTCGCCTCAATATGCACCTGTATACCTTTTAATACTTTCATTTAACAATCTTTGTTTGGTAAATCAGATTCTTAAATGCACATTGTTGCAAAAATAACAAATCTGCCGATATCTAGACAATATTTATACTAACTTTAAATCTTTTCTTTTTTGCTTGACAAGCACAATATGTTGTGGAATAAATTCCAAACTATACTATATATTGAAATATTTATCAAAAGCTTGCATAGTTATTCGCTGAACCCAAGCCATGTAAGCAGCGACTATTATTCTTGAACACAGATTTTATTGGTGGCGCTATGAAGGTACCAGGATTAAATGACGGAAAGCTAACAAAGTTTTTTCTGAGACCATCAAAAGTAAGCATGGAACAGGTAACTGAAGTAGATGTTGCCTTTTATAGTGCAACCCATTTTCACCATATGCTCCGGATTGAACAGAGAAGAACTGAGCGGTCCAAAAAGCCCTTCCTAGTCATGCTTCTTAACATTTCAGGACTGAATACAAAGCTCAATGGTTACGTGAATGAGAAAATAAAACCGATTCTCACTTCTTGTTCAAGGGAAACAGATATAAGAGGATGGTACGAGCATAATGAGGTCATGGGTGTAATCTTCACAGAAGTGGCATCTGTTGATGAAAGCTCGATAGAAAGTATCGTCCAAAAGCTCCGTAAAGGAATTAGTAAGACACTCGATGCAGAGGAAATAAAAAGGATCAAAGTATCCATCCACGTATTTCCTGAGGAAACCGTAAATTCCACAATCAACGATGGACTGTTCAACATAGCACTTTATCCGGATCTTTCGAAGCCAAGTCTGTCCAGGCAGGCAGCATCGTCCATAAAGAAGCTTATGGATATCACAGGAAGCTTTTTTGCCCTACTGGTTTTTTCCCCGATCCTCATGATCATTGCAGCAGCGGTTAAACTGACATCCGAAGGCCCTGTATTTTTCAAGCAGGAAAGGATGGGTCTTAATGGTGAGACCTTCACCTTCCTGAAATTCCGCTCCATGTATACGAACAGCGATCATAACCACCACAAGGATTATATTAAAAAACTTATCAAAGAGGGGAGAGATGACACGAATGCACCAGGGGTTTATAAATTAAGCAATGACCCGCGCATTACACCTCTCGGCAGTTTCTTAAGAAAAACCAGCATCGACGAACTCCCGCAGTTCATCAACGTACTGAAGGGTGAGATGTCACTTGTCGGGCCACGGCCCCCTATCCCTTACGAGTATGAACTATACGATATCTGGCACAGGCGGAGGCTGCTCTCTGTTAAGCCAGGAATTACGGGGTTGTGGCAGGTCACAGGCAGGAGCATAACCACGTTTGACGAAATGGTGCGTCTTGATCTCAAATACATAAATGAATGGTCCCTGTGGCTCGATATCAAGCTTCTACTCCAGACTCCATGGGTGATAATAACCGGTAGGGGAGCGTATTAAAAAATTTATATGATGATTGCTTATTTGTGCCTCCGTCTGATCATGATTGCAGGAATCAGAAAATTTAAGACTTAGACCAAATGTAAATATCAAAACAAAAGGCAAAGTCAGAAAGGGATCTCCATTTTTTATTTCCGGGATAATGCTGGATACTAGTTGTAGTGATAGCACCTACAGAAAATAATCAATGCTTAACCTAGCATTGTTCCCAGTCTGTAAGGTCAAACCTTAACTTTCACAAGAGAACATCAACGAGATTTACCTTCTAATAAAAATTAAAAATATGATTAATGCCCATAATGGCAAACTCAACAAAGAGGCGACGAATGCCCCTTTTACGGTATTAGCAAATTCCACGTACTTGTCTGAAATTCTTCTTAAAAGAATTATATTTCCTTGATCTTTTCGGCTTCTCCTGTCTGGATTGCTTCTACGTTCTTGATTGAATCTCCTTTCAGATCCGTATCCAGGGATGAAATCCCTTCGTCTATCAATTCCTGAACGTCTACCCCAACTGTCTTTTTTATCAGAAATGGAATAGGCACAACACATTGCAATCTACCTTTATCAATTCAGATCAAGAATTGATGTTGAAATAATTGGACATTTGGAGCAGAAGAATTATCTATAGTAATATATTGATTAATGTCAAGTAATTTATATAAATATTATTTAATTTTGCATAATTTTCAATCCAATTGGCAAATAAAAAAGGTTTATCCCTTAGCTCTATGTTGTGCCCACGAGCGTTCTCTGGTCTGACTTGGATAAATTAGGGAAATCAGTAATTATTTTTGCATGGCCTGGGAGGCAAGGCATGATCGAAATTGCTTGATCTGTGACTTCAGGAAGCGCAAATCAGCACTTTAATAGACATTATCTCTATTTCTCTCTTATACATCTTTTTAAAACTTCGCTAGATCCAAATTTTTTAACTTGTAGAGCTGCACCCATACGATGTTCAATATATATTTATGAATGAGATGGGTGATGGATAAAGGACTTGAAAATGTCAGCAACCTCTAAATCTTTCCTTTCATACATCCACAGCGCAACACGTCATTTCTGCCGACTATAATAACACGGTTAAGCCCCTTCTTCCCATAAGCAACTGTCAGATGAAGAATGACACCATTACTAACTATCGTCGTTGATAATCCATGGGGTAAATTAATAGTCACAAGTAGAAGGCTTTCTATCTATGACGAAATAGTCCTGTTGAGTCTTCTCATGCTATTGAAGAAACATGACAGACGCATCTCTCACAAAACACAATATGAGCTCTGTAATATCCATGCATGTCATGCCAGATTAACTTTTAAGTTTGACGAGCTTTATTTTTAATTTTTTGTTATATTAAATAAATAAGTCATGCGGCGAAGCTATGATGGAAGATGTCCTGCTAGAGGAGGAAAATTAGAAAAGCTATGTGTGAGCTGGAAGTGGGGGGATATCTGAAACGCTTCATTCTGCC
>Ga0326726_10002927_pt1 | contig 15649 bp, 8 predicted proteins | sample MHFenrmetagenome_2_FD_207603 | JGI IMG/M metagenome (GOLD analysis project Ga0326726, IMG submission 207603) | Lab enriched peat soil microbial communities from Michigan Hollow, Ithaca, NY, United States - MHF15MN | ecosystem: Environmental > Terrestrial > Soil > Wetlands > Peat | place: USA...
CGTCTGTTCATCGATGGGCTTTGCGGGTCATGGTACGGCAAGTCGTACTGACTCTGGTGCTCTCGTCTGCTGCGTTGACCCACCCGCAAAACGCGCAAGCCGTGCTGAGTGCGACAACAGGAGTGGAATCCCGGCCCCTTCGCGCGGTCGATGACTCGCTACGCGCGGAGATCCGCGTTCTTCTCGTTGAGGGGAAACGCTTGAGGTTGCAGCAGACCGCGGCCTCGTTCGATTCCGCCGCTGTCCTGCTGGATTCCGCCCGAGTCCTGGCTGAAGCGCGCTTTGGTCACGCCGACAGCGCTGTGGCCGCCGCACTGTTCGGTTTGGGGAATTGCTACAGTTGGCGCGGCGAGGCGGCCCGCCGAGATTCGGCGCTGCAAGAGGCACTGACGATTTGGCGCCAGGTTCTCGGTGACCGGCACCCCTCCGTGGCGCTGGCGATGTCGGGCTTGGCATATACCCTGCCGCCACAGGGCAAATACGTTCAGGCCGAAGATCAATTCCAACGGGCGATTGCCATCTTGAAGGATTGGCCGGAGCCGCACTATGAGGATTTGGCCAACGCCCAACACGGTCTGGGATGGGTGTACCTAGATCTCAACCGATTTCCGGAAGCGGATTCGCTGTTCCGCGACGCCTTGGAGAGCTGGAGACGGTCCGGCTGTGAATGCTGCTGGGGTGCGGGAGCGGAATACCTGGAACTCGGGATTACCGCGCGAGATGTGGGTCGTTACCCAGAGGCTGAGAAAAATCTCCGACTGGCGCTCGACATTTTCGAGACGGCGAGCGGCCCCGACCATCGGCTAACCGGCATCGCGCGCAGCGAGATCGGCCTGCTGCTGGAAGCCCAACAGCGATATCGTGAGGCGCGGCCGTTCTTTGAGCGCGCTGTCCAGACCACCGAGATCGCCTTTGGCACCAGCACCAGCCAATTGATCCAACCGCTGATTCGTTTGGCGCATCTCGATTTCGTGATGGGAGAGTTCGCCGATGCCGAAGGGCAGTATGAACGGGCGCTCGCGATCAGCCAAAACTCGGGCGTCACTCCCGATCAGCCGCTACAAATGGGGATCGTGGCAGGGTTGGCTGATATTGAGTATGCGCTCGGTCACCTGGAGAAAAGTGTCAACGACTACGCCCTCGCGGTCGCATCCACCCGTGAGTTTTTGCGCGAGATCTTCCCATCCGCACCCGAGGACCTCAAGTTGTGGCTTGCTCGGCAAGAAAAGCCGATTAGTGATCCGTTGTTGACGCTCGCCGTTTCAGGGCGCTGCGCACAAGCGGTCCGGCCGGCCTTCGAGATGCTGCTCAAGGGAAAGGCGCTGGTCCTTGACGCGCTGGCGGCACAGCGCTCAGCAGCCTACTGCTCCAACGATGTCAGCCTCGTCGAGTTGGAGGACCACCACGCTGGCATCTGTGAGCAGATCGCGAGGGCGACCCATCTCGCGTCGCGGGAAGTGGCTTCCATGCCTTTGGCGGACAGTCTGAAACTGCTCTACCACGTCAAGGACAGCCTGGAAGTGTTGCTTGGAGAGCGGTGCGCGGCCTTCCGGGACGCAAAGACGGAGAGTGAGTTCTCAATCGAAGACATCGCGCGGGCTCTGGGAGAAGGCACATCACTCTGTGAGTTCATCACGTACCATCCGACCGCCTTCCCACAGCCGGCGAACGCACAGCCGACCGGTCCCCATTATGCCGCTTTTGCGCTATCGGGTCGCGGCGAACTACGGGCCGTAGATCTGGGGCCGGCGGCACCGATCGACTCGCTGGTGCGCGACTGCCGTGATCAGATTGAATCCGTTGCGCTCTCTCAGTCGAGTGCTCCGGAATCCGTGGCTGAGGACGAACTCGGGGAGATCACCGCCGAATTGTACGATCGCCTCCTCTCCCCGTTGTCGGAATGCATCGACAATTCCAATCGCATCATAATCAGCCCCGACGGCGAACTGGATCTACTGCCGTTTGAGAGCCTGCGCATGCGTGCCGGTCGCTACGTCGTCGAACAGTACGAGATCAGCTACGCCGCGACGGGCCGCGATATCCTCGAATTCCAGTCGCACCGAACGCCTCAGGGCAACTACGCCCTTGTTGTCGCAGATCCGGATTTCGATGTCAGCTCACCCGTGACTTACGCGTCGGCCCCTCCCCACGCTCTGGAACCGTCTAAGAATCCGTTGAGTCGCCTTGCGGTCCGAGGGCAATGCCTCGATCAGCCGTTCTTGCGGTTAGCGGCAACGCGCGAGGAAGGCGGGGAAATCGCGGCATTTCTGAAGCAGACGATGCGGATGAATGTCGAATTCATCACGGGGCCCGACGCGACCGCCAGCAGGCTGCGAGAAATGCCGAAGGCACCGCGAGTTCTGCACGTGGCAACGCATGGTTTCTTCTGCCCACGATCGGATGCATCGGATACCAGTGAACTTGCCTTGAATCCTCTCCTGTACTCGGGGCTGGTGTTGGCGGGCGTGAACCGACGGCTCGGTTTGTCATCTCCAGCCGGAGATACCACCGATTTGAATCCTGACGACGGAGTCTTGACCGCCTTCGAAGTCTCAGGAATGGACCTTGTTGGCAACGAACTGACCGTGCTGAGCGCCTGCGAGACGGGCTCCGGAACGGTCATGACCGGCGAGGGGGTCTTTGGGCTGCGGCGCGCTTTGCAGCACGCGGGAGCGCAGTCGCAGATTGTCAGCATCTATTCCGTTCCCGACAAGACCACGCGGTTACTGATGGCGAAGTTTTACGGGTACTGGGCGTCCGGGCTGACCAAGGCCGCGGCCCTGCGTCAAGCCCAATTGGATCTCTTGCAGGAACGGCGCCGTAGTGTCGGGGCGGCGCATCCCCTCTACTGGGGCGGTTTCGTCTTGATCGGGAATCCCCATTAGCCGTGCAGCCGCGCACCTAGCGAGTGCTTTTCAACTCGAATGGGAACCTCGATTGGGTGGATTCCGACGGCGTTGATGTGGGGATCTCAGACACAATCACCACATAATTCCCATCCGGCAGTGTCTGAGTGTCCAAGTCTACAGCGATGTGATCAAGCTGTGTCAAATCGGGATGGAGGCCGGAAAGCCAGACCTTTGTTTCTCGAGCGTCGCTGACTCGAACCTGATACTCGCATGATGTCCGGCGGATCGTGTGCACCAACGCAAGATGCACGACACGAGTTCCGGAGCGTCGCTCGATTGACAGAATGGCTTCCTGCCCGCGCATGAGTTCATGGAGGTTGTAGACGACAACGGTCCCCCCCACAGGTCCACGTTCCGGATGAGGAACTGCTTCAAAGAGGATCAACATCAGCCCCGCAAGAACGGCGGCGGCCACTGAAAAAGCCGGCATCGGGCGGCGGAGCCAGCCGGCGAGTCGCGGCCACGCCGACCGCGTCACCGCCCGCTCGGGAACGGACAGCAAGCCCTCGAGCCCCTTTAAGAAGTCCATTTCGTGGGCACAGTCGCCGCACTCGCGGAGATGCTCGTTGATTGCCTGTCGCGCGGCCGGGTCGACCCGCGCCGGGTCCTCGTAGTATTGTGTCAACAGGCGAACGGATGGGTGCGACTGGCTGCCCGTCTTCCGGGCCGAATTGCCACCTTCGGATAGAAGCACCATGACATCCAGCGACCTGCGGCATTCCTCGCAGACGGCGAGATGCGCGACCACACTTGTTCGGTCCGGCTCATCGAGATGGCCGGAGACATAGTCTGGCAGCTTTAAGGAAATCGACTCGTCAGAACAACTCACGTTCGCCCCTACCCGTTGACTAAAGTGCCGATCCCACGAGATCTGTTACAGTATTCCCTGGAGGCAGTCGAGATTACGAGCTTTCTGGATCGCACGACAGATCGCGGTGCTCACCGCGTTCTTGGTCATTTGCAAGTGCTCAGCAATTTCCTGATCGGACCACCCCTTAATGAACTTCAGACTTAGGAGTTCTCGGCTCCGCGGGTCAATCTCGGCCAGGATTTTGGCCATGAGTTCCCGCGCGCTCGCGATGGTCTCGGGATTTTCCGTGGTTGCACCATCCCGGCGGAGTTCGCAATCTCCCGTCTCCAGCTTCCCCTCGCGCCTCGCAAGCTGCGCCGCGCGCAAGGTTCTAAAGCGAGCAATCCCGTAAATGTAGCTGTTCAGCGTTCGCAGACTCCCCCCGCGGAACTGACGGCTGCGGAGATTCTCAAGGAGCACCTTGAGAATCTCAGAAACCAAGTCCTGTCCTGCGGCCAGCGGCGCCTTGAAATGAAAGGCAACGTATCGCGCGATACGCCCTCGCAGCGAGTTCCACAGCGCAGCATCCCCCTCCAAGAGGGCGTCCAGAACCTTACTCAATTGATCGCGGTCTGATCCGAGATCGTCCACGGCTGTCTACCCTGATGTCGAAATGCTGCGGTCGCGAAGGACGGATGTCCGAAACGAAGATACGTCAGAAACTCACCCACACAAGGTCGGGATTGAATCGTCGGCGCCCGGCGACCAGTGAGCCTTCACCGCACCTCAGGTCATGCCGAGCCAGGGACAGGCGACGCATGACCAGGCAGAAAAGCCCGTGGAGCCGCAAGGCTCCACGGGCATTCTCGTTGGGTCCGAGGACCGATGGAGCCGGCCCCAACCAGTGACAGTCCCCAATTTCGCGCATGGGTTGTACCGCGTAGGCGCCCTCAATGCCCGAGCAGCGCGTCAAACGGCGGGTATCCACGCAGGGGATCGTACTCAGGGGCGAGGCGCAGGTAGACGGGCGTCACAAGCCCCGCCGGCAACGCCAGCAGCGTGTCTAGAGCGCTGACCGCCGCGTCTTTTTCGCCAATGGTCGCGTAGATCCGTGCAAGCGCCTCGAGATTCCGCGGGCCGCCCCAGTACGCGTCCTTTTGAGGTGGCAAGATTCCCAGCGCCCGCTTCCCTTCCCTGATGGCGTCCGCAGCGCGACCGAGACCGGCATAGACGATTCCAAGGTAGCTGTGAAACGATGCGTAGTTCGAATCCTCATGCACGAATCTTTCAAGCAGCACACGCGCTTTCTCAAACGATCTGCGAGCGGAGGCGGTATCCTGCTGCAGCTGACTGATAGCGCTACGTTCAATTTCGAAGTAGGCCGTGTCGTCGTCGACAACCATCAAATTCTGCAGGGCACAGTTGGCGTCGCGTCGCAAGACGCAAACTGAGACCCGGTCCTCGGAGAGTCGCTCGGCCGGGATTGACGAAGGTGCTCGCGCGAAAGTCGCCCAAGCGCTGTCCGTGTTCCCGAAACCGTAGATTTGGGCTTGAGCCAGGATGCGGTAGGGGTCCGGGGCCTGCGGATTGAGTTTGTGTGCCACGTCCGCGTATTTGATGCTCTCCGCCCAGTGTCGCAATCTCAGGTGTGTGTTCGCCAACTCCCACGCCCGCTCCGCGAGGCGTGGAGACTCGATTCTCGCGCTGCGATCCGGATCATCTTCAAGAGCCGTGGTCAAGTGCGCGAGGGCCTCTTTGAACTCTCCGCGGCGCCGCAGCACGTACGCCAAGGCGGCGTGAACCTCATAGAATTCGGTCGACTTGGACTCACTCCTGACGATCTCCGTGAACTGCGTCAGCGCCTGGTCAAAGTCGCGCTCAATCCAATAGTCGTAGTAGCCCGACGCCAGCTTCGTTTCCGGAGCCGAGGCGTCAATCAGCTCCGCGCGGGTCAACGCTTGTTTTGCCAGCGACTTCTGGGTTGAAAGCGTGTCATCTCCCCAGTACCAGACCATCTTGGCATGGGCGCGAGACAGCCGCGCAAAGGCATTAACAAAGTTGCTATCCAGTCGAGCCGCGTCCTCGTAGTCGAAGATCGCCGCCGAGATCTCGTCGCGACCGCGTCCCGTGCGAAAGTGCGCGTTTCCCTCGATGAATGCGACAATCGCATCCCCGTTGGTGCTGCCGCCTCGTACGAGGTTTTGTCGATCGCTGTCCAGAAGCGAAATGTGCAGAGTGTTCGCGGTCTTGGTGGCGACTTCCGCCTGCAGATTCAGCGCATCCGACATGGAACGGTCATAGGCAACATCCCAGAGAGGCAGTTCGCTTTTCACATCCACGAGCCGTGTGGTGACGCGCAGTCGATCCGGTCCGCCCGGATTCCTGCTCCAGTTGACGCTGCCCTCCATGATGTAGTCGACGCCAAGTTCGTCTGCGATCTGAGGAATGCTCTTGGAGGCTTTCTTGTAAGCCATGGCGGTGGTCCGGGAGATCACCCCGAGCCCCGAGATCGAGCTCAACTTCGAGATCAACTCTTCGGTGAGCCCGTCGGCGAAACTCTCTTGGTCCGGTGTGCCCAGATTCTCAAGAGGCAAGACCGCCAGCATCTTGCGCTCTGGTCCCGATGAATTGCCGCCCCCGATGATCGCGCGAATGGCGAACACGCCCCCGACGGCGATGATGATCAGCAGGGCGCCAACTCCAACCACACGTGGGTATTGGCGGCGCTTCTTTGTCGGGAGCTGCCCAGCTTCGAGGTGTTCACCCAGCTTCGTAAGATCGGTGATCAACTCGGCTGTCGACTGATAGCGCGCCGCCGGTTTCTTCTCCAGACACTTGAAGACAATGCGTTCGAGTTCGTCTGGGACATTGGCGTGGTAGCGGGCCAGAGGATGAGGATCCTCGTTGGCGATGGCATAGGGCAAGGCACCGGGATGTTCACCCTCGAACGGATGGCGTCCGGCCACGGCCTCGTAGAGAATAATCCCCAGCGAGAATAGATCGGAACGCGCATCGGTCTCCCATCCGTGCGTCTGCTCTGGGGACATATACGCGAACGTGCCGAGCACATCGCCGGTGCGAGTCATCCGTGTGGCATCACCGATCTTGGCAATACCGAAGTCAACAATTCGCGGACGCCCCTCGGAATCGACGATCACATTCGAGGGTTTGAGATCGCGATGGACAATTGTCTCCCGGTGCGCCGCCTGCAACCCTTCGGCAATCCCGACCATGATGGTGATGATGTCCGAGAGGGGCCGCTTCGCTGATTGCATCCAGAGGTCAAGCGACCGTCCCTCGATATACTCCATCGCGAGGAACGGAATGCCATCGGCCTCACCGACTTCGTAGAATCTGACTATGTTAGGGTGGCTCAGACGCGCGATCGCGCGGGCGCCTCGCAAGAATCTCTCGCGTGCATGCGGGTCGCTGCGTTCCTGCTCGGGGAGGACTTTGAGTGCGACCCTGCGGTTCTGGGCCCGGTCGTTGGCTAGGTACACCTCGCCCATCCCTCCGGATCCAAGCTTTCCGGTAATCTCGTAATGGGCGATGGTGCGTCCGATCATCGTATCGGAAAGCAATCTACACCATCGTACACCGCCGGGGCAACGAGGCAGATGTCAAAGCGCGGCCAGGATCACACTTCAGTGCACGGGCCGGCGTAAGGCACCGCGGAGTAGTACCGCTTGGTCGTCCAGATCTCAGGATGCCAAAACTCCTGAACATTCATAGTCATATCCTCCCCGCGAAAAACCGCCCAATGATACTGCCGTATCGGAGAGACAGTATCATCGTACCCGAGTCGGACGCATCGCCCGAACACATTGTTTTCTTCCGCGGCGTTCCAGAATGTCCCGGCATTCTCCGACTCAGGCTCTGGCAGCGATTCTCGAAAGAGCGCATTGAACGTGGCGACGAACTTGCCTGCCGGCTCCGCCAGCTCCGGGTCAACTCTCCAATCGTATTCGATCTTCGGTGGCGCTTCGGCGGCCATCGCTACGACCTCCGCATAGAGCACGACCGATTCGCGCAGCGCGGTGAGCACAACCGTATCGCGGACTCTTGCAGCCAGACCAACGAGCGAAATGTCCTTGGTCTCTCGCGTTACGGCCTCCGCAGCCTCCGTCAATCTCTTCAGGTTCCATCCCGGCGCCGTATCGAGCAGTGCCTGCGACAGGGGATCGCGACCGAGTGGGAATAACCCGCCCTGCTCCACTGCGACACCGAAGATTGGCGAAGATGCGACCTCAAGAAGACGCCTAAAGTCAGGCAAGCCATCGATCATGGGCCGGGAACTGACATCAACATCCTGGAGTGTCCGCATCAGGAGAAAGTACTCAGTCAGCTGTTCGTCCTCGGGGTAGTACCCTTCCACCGGATAGTTCCTCTGCGCGACACCCAATGCTGAAGCAACTCTGCGGGCACATTGCCGCAGTTCGCCGCGCTCATGACGTTTCATGACTCCGCGATAGAGACCGTCGAGGCCCAGAAGAAACGTTCGATCGTCGACAACACGCCTGATCACAGGCATTCTGCGCCTCCGCTGTTCGGGGATCGTTCTTCAGATGTGTTTACTCAATGCTCCGGCATCCCACCCGCCGTCGCCAGAGCGGGAAATACATGATGCCGTTCTCGCAATCGGTCTCAAACTGAATTCTGCCAAGAAGGACATTATCCACCGGATGTGCCCCGACAGCATGTGCTGCTTCTGAAGTTGGTCCCGCCATCGCCGGAACTCCGTCGCCAGCCAAAAGGAGACTCCCTGAGTCCACCATTGATCGACGGTAGAGATTGCGAATGCCGATTATATTTGTCACGTTGATGGCCTGCTATCAGAACGACTCTTGTTCTGTTAGCCTCTTGACAGTTGGCGCGCCAGTCCCATCTTTCCGTTTGTCTAACCTGAGCACGGCCATCTGGGCGCAGTACTCTACTTGAGTGAGCGCCACTCGATGGTGCTGCTCTCTGTTCTTGGCTGGGTCCCTGCGACCGGCCCCCGTAGTTGACTCGCCGGACTGATTTCTCTCCGCTGTAGCTGTAACAACCGAGCTGTTTGAAGGACCTAAGTAAGGACACCGAGCCTTCGCGGTGGTGTCTTTATGGCAACCGCTCCCCTCGCCTGCCGCACCGCCAGCGGCACCCCTAATCCAATCTCCATAGACAAGTCAGCAATTCGTAACCACCGCAATTCACCCCCTCTGCGGCGGAATCCGGTTCTGGCCCATCGGAAACCCTACCCCAAACACGCCGATGCCTCAACGCCACTCGACCAGCAATTGGCCCGACCATGATCAGCAGAGGCGACTTTGCTGCGACTATCAGTGCGAAGCGATTAGTGGCAATCCAATTTGTTTCACTTGATACTGGGCCGGTCGGGAAATAACTTCTAAGTGCTTTCGGAATCGTCTCGGGCAGAGATGTGAGTTCGGGAAGGGCTGCTCCCGCTTGGCTGCAGCCAGAGGGACGTCACCCCAACCCTGCGTCTGCGTTGTCATGTGTCTGACGCCGCACTCCCGTCCTTGGCGTCCGGGTGTTCTGTCGTAACTGAGAATATGCGCGCATCGCGTCGCGGTTTTTTTGGTGACGATGTGTAGCCCTAGCGAATTTCACAGATCGTGCGAGTGTCGGCCGGACTCAGCCGACGGGAGGAGTCGCAATGTACCGACGTGATAGGGCGTATCGAGTCGTGATGGCTGCCTTGCTCGTGGGGCTGGCAGTGGTTCCGTTCTTGCCAGAGCTCTCGGAGTCTTCGGAGGTCCGGCTGCGCTCGCCGAAGACACATAAGAATGACGGGCGACCACAAATCGAGCCAGCAGATACCTCGTCGCTTGATCCCATGCATCTTCAGAGCAAGTGGATCGGCGGAGAAGACGGTCGTGTCTCGCAAACAGCCGTGCCTGCGGCCGTGAATCCGGAGCGATCAGCCAGCAATATGCAGGCCTGCCTGTCACCCGGCCTCCCGGTGGCAACGACGTATTGGGAATACCAACACAATAATTCCGGTGGACACCAGATTGGCAGAGTACCGGGGAGCGATGTTGTTCACTTCACTTGGACCGAATGGGATCACATCCCAGTATCACTCACGGATCTGGACAGATTCGTCCACTACGGCTCGTACTCGATTGGCGCAGCTACTCTAAATCAGGGATTCGGCGGCGCGGCTGTCAGTATAGACGCACAGGCGCGCGGGGGCTTCTCCAATCTCGCGATCGATCCAGACAACACGGCTCATGTGGCGCTGCATCAGCTCGAAATGCTTCCTGATTCCAGATCGTGGGCACTTTGGTTCCCGATCCCAGGGGTCTCTCTTCACATTGACGACCAGTTGGGCGAGACGCCGACCCTTAAGAAACTTTGGTGGCCGAAGATTGAGGCGCAACGAAACACCAGCGCGGATGACATCGTTCACGTGATCAGCCACGCCGCGCCGCCGAACGCCGACCTGGTCTATTGGCGCTACAATGGCTCGGTCTGGCAAGGTCCCGTGTTGATTGACCAAACCCCCACGTTGGGATATGTAGTAACCGCAGATGAAACCTCGAACCGCTGCGCTATCGTGTTCCACTATGTCCCAATAGGGGGCCTCAACAATGTCGCGTACTACGAGTCGGCGACCGATGGGACGGGATGGCTGACGGGGACGGAACTGGGATCTGGAAACCGCAAGCTCATCACGAACTACAATAGCGTCGGTGGCCCGCAGGCGTGGGTGGACATCGCGGCCGCGTACGACCATAACCATTTCCTGCATGTCGTCTGGGACGAGCAGAGAATCGCCGGCTTTTCCGAGGAAACAGCAATCCAGCATTGGACCAATGCAACCTCCGTAATCCGGCCCGTCACCTATGGCTACTGGTCGACCCCGTTGCACAATAGCGCCTTTGATCTGTCGTTGTCGAAGCTCTCAATCGGAATCGGGGACGGGAGCACACTATGCCAGGGTGGCGCGCAGTCTAACAACAACTACGTCTACGTGCTTTACACGAAATTCGGAGGCAAGACAGCTGCGGAGCAGAACGATGCGTCCAGCGCGAGCTTCTATAACGGAGAATTATGGCTGACCTCATCGAATAGTGGCGGCAACACCTGGTCGCCTCCGACGAATCTGACAAACACCAAGACACCCGGCTGCGACCCAACGACCGGCAGCCCGTGCTGCTCGGAAAATTGGGCAACAGTCGGCAAGGATGTCGGCGATCTCGATATCCTCTATGTCGCCGACAAGGACGCTGGCTCGGTCGCGCACGGCGAAGGGACATGGACCAACAACGACGTCCTGTACCTTCGCCTGCCTGGAGGGGCAACGAACGCACAGTACGTTTGTCCGGTGATCGCACCTGTGTACTTCGGCGAACTCACCTATATCCCGGGCTGCCCATTCAGCGCTTCCACGACAGGGTCCGCTGTCACAACACTGACCATCCGCAACGTCGGGAACGCGACGCTGACCGGGAGCATTTCGGTTGTGGATTTCCCAGGCCTGCCGACCCTGACAATTTCCGGTGGCGGCGCGTATTCGATAGTGGCGGGTGGACCAGACCTCGTGAAGACAGTGACCATGGCCGCGAATGGGGCCGGGCCCCTCACTTATTTCGGGGCAATCAACGTGTCGCACAGTGATCCCACCCAGACAAGCCCTGATGTGTTCCCCGTGACGTTCGTCGTTTCCAACACCTATATCTGCAACCCGCTGAGTCCGGCCCCAGTCTCTATGGCGACCAATGTCGCGAGCCCGGGATCGCTCCGCCTGGCGGTCACGGACGAGGGACGCTTTGGAGCTCAGGAGGAGACAGGAGGACTGTGGCGTTCCAGCGACGGTAGTTCAGGTCTCTACGATGGGTCGCTCTTGGTGGCGCATGGGACTCAGATCCCCGGGGGAGAAGTCGTCTTCCACCATGTCTACGATGCTCCCGACCCGGGTCAATCCGGATTCCGTGCCCGCGAGACGATGCAGGTGGACAGCAGCGCCTACCACACCGGCCACGGATACGCGCGCACAATGTCTCGGCTGCTCACCGCCGACTCGGCCATCGGTGTCGACGTCACGTGGTATTTCCCACAGCATCCTGATTCGGACGAGTTCATCATCGCGTCGTATAAGCTCTATACCCTCGGTGCCTCTCCCGCTACCGATGTCCACGCCGGTGTGTACGCGGATTTTGATCTGTTGCCCGCGGAGCGGTACGGGAGCGTCCAGCATGGCGTCGCGAATACACCTGGCTCTGATGGCGCACGGAATCTCGTCTGGCAGCAAGGTACTGATACGGCCGGACACGTGGTGTCCGGGTCTCCGCCGAATACCGCCACGCGATACCGCGCGGGCATCAGGGTACTGACTGGAGCGAATCTGATCGGAGCCGAAGTGGGGGTCGATTCATTCTATTTCGCCGGTGACCCTCCTGGAGGCGATGTATCAAGTCCGCAGCCCAAGAGCGGACAGGGGGTAACGAGCAATTTCCTGTATGCTTCGCTGAATACGCTAGCGGGGATCAAGTCGTTCACTGAATCCGCCACCGATCTCTATACTCTTGTCGTGCTGGCACGAGGGCAGACGGTAAATCCGGGTGAGACTCTGTGTGTCGCAATCGCCGTCGTGTCGGACACTGTGAGTGAGTCCAGCTTCAAGGCCACTTCTGACGCGGCGCGTGAGTACGCGCGGGCACTCGGTGCCTGCGGGCTGTCCAGTTGCACCTGCCCATGCAAGTACGATCCAATCTGCGACGGAATCGTTAGCGACGTCTTGGATGTTGTGAGCACGATCAACGTCGCCTTCCGTGGCCAGCCACTCGTTCAAGACCCGGGATGCCCCAATGAGCGCACCGACATCGACGCATCGGGAGCAACGGATGTGATTGACGTGACCAAGGTGATCAACGTGGCATTTCGTGGCCAGACCGTCGCGACCAATTACGTAGATCCCTGTCTTTAGTCGGAAGTAGAGCGACAGGAGTCCACTCACAAGCCCGTGGAGTCGAAAACTGACTCCACGGGCTTTCTGTTCGCCATCGACCCCGACGTTTGCTGATAACGATGCCGTATGAGTACGGTTTGCAGTATTCATGTCAGTTCAGAAGCCCCAGCAGTATTTCTTCAATTCACACTAAAATCCTCTTGACTTAACGTACGAGTCGGTGCATCTCCTAACATAGGTTCGATCCCACAGAAAACGGACTGACTCTCTCCGCCACTGAGTCATTGCCGTCGTCTTCAGAGTAATCTACTCCGCCCGGCCGTCGGCCAGGTTCGAGATAGTGTTGTCATTTGACGTGCAGGGCAGCCGCATTGCGGCCGAGGTGTGCCGTTAAGCGGCCTTCCAGGCCCATTTCAGTGAGGCGAAGTTCCGTCCAAGAGGAACCCAGCCGGCCCGGAGTGGCCGTTTCGATCGTGTTTCTGTCATGGTGTTAGCACACAAATGAACGATTTACCTCTTTACCCAGCGCCGTGGAGCGCTCGACAAGGAGTAACTCCATGCTCCTACACACACGTCTAGCTGCGGCATCGATGCTCCTCGTCGTGATCGCCGCGACCCTCACGCTGGGCACGATAGACGGTCTTGGTGCGGTCCCTGATTCGATTTACTTCCAAGGCATTCTCAAGAGCAGTGGCGGGAATCCTGTCCCCGATGGCAGCTACTCCGTCACAGTCCGCATCTACGACGCTCCCAGCGGAGGAACTCAGCTCTGGAGCGAGACACGATCCGTTTCACTTCCAGTGGCCTGTTCACCGCCCTCCTGGGCGGTGTGACCCCGCTGTGACTAGAGTCATCAGTGTCGCGTTTCGTGATCAGCCCCTGTGACGAACAACTATACCGATCCGCGTGCGCCTTAACCTTGATCTGCATCGGATCGCAAGAGCCTGTGGAGTCGAAGTGGCACCAAGGGTTTAACGCCCATCGTGGCCAGTGGCCACTGGAGGTAAGTCATGTCCAAGCGCTTCGTGGTTTTTTCGGTTGCCGTGTCCGCCCTTATGCTTGCATTTGCAATTATAGCTGGTCGGGAGTTACTCCTCGCTAAGAGGGTTGCGATCGCAGCGAACCCGACGGCGATCCAGCAACAGCTGCTGGGGACCCCCTTGGCGTTCACCCGAAACGACGGCCAGTGGGACGAGCGGGTGCGGTTCCGTTCCGATGCTGGTCACGCGACGATGTGGTTTCTTGGCGATGGTGCCTACTACCAGTTCACTCGGCGGATTCTTCGATCACCGGACCGGTCGGGCGGGGCGCAGTTGTCAGCCAACCAAGGCGTGCAGCACACTCCCGTGGCGCGGCCGGGAGAGATGCCGGACAGCATTGACTGCCTGGTAATCAGGGCCTCTTTCGTCGGCGCCAATCCCAGACCCCGGGTGGTTGGAGATGAGTTGCTGGAGCATAAGTCCAACTACTTCCTCGGTAATGACTCCTCGAAGTGGCGCACCGCTGTCCCTAACTACGACGCCGTTGTGTTCCCGGAGATCTACTCCGGGATCGACTTGAAGTACTACGGGAACGGCGCACAGATGGAGTACGACTTCATCGTGTCCCCTGGTGCAGACCCGTCGCAAATCGTGGTGCACTATGATGGTGCCAAATCGGTGACCGTGAATGGTGCCGGCGAGTTGGCCGTCGAAACCGACTGGGGGACTGTGATGGAGCGGACGCCATCGGTCTTTCAAGTCGACGGCGACAGAAGAATCGCTTTGCACGGTGAATACGTCCTTTGCGGAGACGACTGTTTTGGTTTCCAGATTGAAGGTGGTTACAACCCGGAACTGGCGTTGGTGATCGACCCGGTCCTGGGGTACAGCACGTATCTGGGCGGCAGTTATCTCGACGAAGGCAGAAGCATCGCCGTGGACGCGGGCGAGAATGCCTATGTAGCAGGGACGACGGAGTCATTCGACTTCCCTCCCGCTACCAGTTCCATTGGTCCCCTCGGCGGTACTCAGGATGTCTTTGTAACGAAGCTCAATAGCACGGGCGGCATAGTATATAACACCTACTTCGGGGGAGGGCAGCCTAGTTCCAATGGTAACGATAATGCATATGGTATCGCCGTGGATGGGAACGGGTACGCCTACATCACAGGGGCTACGGGCTCGACCGACTTCCCGACTCAGACCCCTTGTCAGCTGTCAAACGCGGGCTTCGCAGATGTCTTCGTGACCAAACTAAGCCCTGCTGGGGACGCCTTGGTGTACAGCACTTACTTGGGCGGATCTTACGACGAGAGTGGGGCCAGCATCGCCGTTGACGGGAGCGGCAATGCCTGCATCACAGGGATTACACAGTCATCCAACTTCCCCACGACCGCGAGCGCATTTCAGTCGGTTCTCAAGGGCAGCAACGAAGCTTTTGTGACCAAGTTGAACTCTGCGGGGAGCCCCTTGGGAGTAAATGACCTGGTGTATAGCACATATCTGGGCGGCTCGGGTGCTGACCAAGGCAATGGCATCGCCGTTGACGGGAGCGGGAACGCCTATATCACAGGTACTACGTACTCTAACAACTTCCCAAAGACCAACCCTGCCATTTACAGGGGCAATGGGGATGCTTTCGTGATCCAGCTGAGCCCTACAGGGGCAGAGACGTTTAGCACGACCTGGGGGGGCGACGGTACCGATAATGCGTGGGGCATAGCCGTGGACGGGAGCGGGAATGCCTATGTTGGCGGGGCGACGAACTCAACCTCCTGCTTCCCACCGTTTACCAATTCCTTAGGCCCCGTGAGCGGTTGGGATGTTTTTGTGACACAGTTCACCAACACGTACATTTTTGGAATATTTGGATATAACACCCGCCTGGGGGGCGGCGGTGTCGACGGGGCCGCCGCCATCGCCGTCGACGGGGGCGGGAACGCCTATGTAACAGGGTCGACGGAGTCAACCAACTTCCCGACCGTCATCCCATTTCAGCAAAACTACGTCGGGATCTACGGGGATGCCTTTCTGACCAAGCTGAATTCCAGCGGCA
>Ga0326726_10002928_pt1 | contig 15646 bp, 13 predicted proteins | sample MHFenrmetagenome_2_FD_207603 | JGI IMG/M metagenome (GOLD analysis project Ga0326726, IMG submission 207603) | Lab enriched peat soil microbial communities from Michigan Hollow, Ithaca, NY, United States - MHF15MN | ecosystem: Environmental > Terrestrial > Soil > Wetlands > Peat | place: USA...
TTGGAATGGCGCGTGCTGCGCTGGCGCGATCTTCGTACATAACAATGGGAGGGTTAAATGAGGGCGCTTCGGACTGTTTTGACGTTCGCATGCTTGCTGCTCTTCGGTCTGCCGGCGGTAGCCGTCGCGGAGCCGACCAAAGTCGCCATCGGCTATCCGCCGGCAACCGACTTTCTCGCTGCTTACGTCGCGATGGATCAAGGCATCTTCGCCAAGCACAATATCGAGGCGACGATGGTGAAGATTCCTGTCGTGTCCAATATTCCCTCGGCAGTCGTCTCAGGTAGCATCCAGATCGGGATGACCACGATCCCCGTGGTGCTGCAGGCCAATGACGGCGGGCTTGATCTTGTGTTGGTTGCCGGAGCCGCTCGGCATACGAAGGAGCATCCATTCATCAGTCTGCTCGCTCGCAGCGACATAAAATATACCAAGCCTGACGATCTGATCGGCAAGACTGTGGGCGTGCCGGGCATCAACAGCGTTATCGATGTGATGTTCCGCAAATGGCTCGTCAACAATCACGTCCCGCTCGACAAGGTAAAAGTGGTCGAGGGTCCTCTGCCGCAACTGCCCGACATGCTCAAGAGCGCAAGCGTCGATTACGTCGCCATCGTCGATCCGCTGCGCACGCGCATCGTCGCGACCAAGACCGGAGATATCGCGGCCGAATATTTCGCCGAGGTTAATCCCGATGTGCTGGTCAGCGGCTGGCTAGCGAGCGGTGACTGGGTGAAGAAAAACCCCGAGGCCGTGAAGGGTTTTCGGTTGGCGATCGACGAGGGTTTGGACTTCATCCGGAAGAACCCGGAAGAAGCCAAGGTCATCGAGAAAAAATATATTGGCTATAATTCCCCCAGTTTCCCGACCTTTAACAATAAAGCACGCCCGGATGATCTCACGTTCTTTCTGAACGTCGGGAAGGAGTTGCATCTCTACCGCAGCCAACTCGATCCGAAGAAGATCGTGGTGCCGTAACGGTTGGATCGGGGACAGAAACTTATGGCAGAAATGACACGGGCAAGGCTACCGGAAGCAGGTGATCGCCTTCCGATGCATTATGATCGCCCACCCACTCATGAACGAATGATTGCGCAGAAAGACGTCGCCGTGCCGATGCGCGACGGCGTCAATCTTTCGGTCGATATCTATCGTCCCGATTCGACCGAGAAGTTTCCAGCGCTGCTCGCGTTCTCGATCTACAACAAGGATCTGCAGGGGCCGGAGGTCGCCGCCTCGTTGCCCCCGCAACCCGCGTGGTCCTCACTCTGGGCCGGCCTCCTGGAGGCGGGCGACACCCGGTTCTTCGTTTCGCGGGGCTACATTCATGTCATCGGGTCGCCGCGCGGAATTTTCAAATCAGATGGCGGCGGAAGCCGCCAGTGGGACAGCTACGATCTGATCGAATGGATCGCCCAACAGCCATGGTGTGATGGCAACATCGGTATGGTCGGCATTTCCGGTTTCGGTGCGGAGCAATTCCACGCGGCCAAACAGAATCCGCCCCATCTGAAGGCGATATTCCCATTCGATCCGCGCGGCGCGTTGGGCACGCTGGGCAGCTTCCGCGAGGAATATCCAGGCGGCGTGCTCCACTTCTTCCGCTATCTGATCATGCATTTCGCCGCTTTGCACCAGAACAAGGGCAAACCGGGCGAGCTACCGGGCGAACGCGAAGTGCTCTGGCGCGCGGCCATGCAGAATCCCGATTACCGGATGTACCCGCATGTCTTCAACGTGCTGACCCAGAAGGGCCAGCATATGCCGCCGTATTTCGATCTTCTGATCGACCCGTACGATAAAGAGTCGGTGGTCGAGGCGGCGGAGAAGGCAATCGAACAGATCAAGGTGCCGAGCTATACGGGCACAGGTTGGTACGCATACACGTACAAGACGCACCTCAATGGCGCCCAGAATTATTTCGAGCGCCTGCGTGCGCCGAAGAAGCTAACCTTTGCCGGGCCGGCGCACTTAGAACGGCCGTTCCATTCGCTGCACAGCGAGATCCTGCGCTGGCACGATCATTGGCTCAAGAACATCGATACCGGCATCATGGATGAACCGCCGGTGCGTTACTGGGTCATGGGTGCCAATGAATGGCGGTCCGGAAGCGACTGGCCGTTGCCGGAAACGCAGTGGACCAAGTTCCATCTCAACAGCTGGGAACGTCTGCAGACCACGTCGTTCACCCCGTCGAGCGCCGACGATGAATTGCCGGCGGATGCCTTCGTACAGATGCCGCCGACGCAGACGAACGCGGTTCAGAAACTGCGCTATTTGACCGACCCGTTGCCGCAAGATCTTTTGATTGCCGGGCCCGCGGTGCTGAACCTGTTCGCCGAGATTGATCAGGACGACACCAATTGGGTCGTCAGCCTCAAAGACGTCGGACCGGACGGCTCAGTGCGGACAGTGCGCGAAGGCGAACGTGAAATACCGCACAGTTTGCCCGAGCGCGAGGTGACGCGCGGCTGGCTAAAGGCTTCGCATCGCGCGCTCGATCCCCATCGCTCGAAACCGTGGAGGCCGTGGCACCCCTTGACCCGCGAGGCACAGAAGAAGGTCACGCCCGGCGCCATCGAGAGCTACGCGATCGAGCTCATGGCAACGGCCAACCTTTTCCGGCGCGGGCATCGCATCTGTCTGGAGATCATGAGTGCCGACATGCCAACCGGGGTCGGTGGTGCGACGAATGCCGAATATGTGCCGAACCACATCGGCAACAGCCGCACCACGCTGCACAAGATCTACCGCGATGCGCAACGGCCCTCGCATCTGCTGCTGCCCGTCATCCCGCAATAACCCTCATTTGGAGTTCTCATGAGTGAAGCCCGCCAAACCGCGCCGGTAAAGCCTGGACCGGAGATCAAGCGCTTCCGGCGCATCGTTACAGGTCACGACGCCCAAGGTCGATCGATGATCCTGTCTGACCACGCGTCGCCGCATGTGATGCCGATCATGGGGCAGCCGAACTTCGCGGTGACCGACTTCTGGAAGACCGCTTCCACACCGGCCGACAACAGCGTCAAAACCAGTGAGGACTCGTGCAGCCTGCCTATCCAGGTAGCGCCGCCGGCGAACGGCAGCGTGTTCCGGGTCGTGCAATTTCCGCCTGACGAGGATTGGGCGGCCAAGGCTGCTGCAATGGGCGGATCGGTCGCCATCGATGAAACCGCCAAGGCCGCGCACACAGGCGGGCCAGTCCGCCATGCACACATGCACCGCACCCGCTCGATCGACTACGCCATCGTGCTGTCGGGGGAAATTTGGGCGGTGATGGACGAAGGCGAAACCAAGATGGCTGCGGGCGACGTTCTGATCCAGCGCGGCACCAATCACGCCTGGGCGAACCGGTCGAATGTACCTTGCGTGGTCGCTTTCGTGCTGATCGATGCCAAACCGCTCGATTGAGAATTTGCAGTTCGCAGAAACATTCGAACCTTGGAGATGCCAATGAAGCCCCACCCCAAGAATATCGGCGATCACCTGTACGTGGCCGTGCTGCTGCCTTTCGATCGACAAATGAAGATCGATGAAGCTGCCTATCGCAGTTTCCTTCAGTACTTCTTGAAAAACGAGAAGTTCGTGCGCATGGGCGGTGGCCTGTGCATCAACCCGGAGGCGGGTGAGATCTTCTATCTCACGCAGCAAGAGAAACGCCGCGTCCTCGAAATCGCGATGGAAGAGGTGAATGGCAAGGTGCCCGTCCTCGCAGGCACCTGGGCGATAACGACCGACGAAACTGTCGAGACCGCACGAGATTGCAAAGCAATGGGCGTAAACGGGATTTTCGTCACTCCCCCCGGCGGTGCACAGGACGTTACTTCTTGCTGGGATGCCGACAACTATCCGGAGATTTGGCTCGACCAGATCATCGCGCAGGACCGCGCGGTTGACCTACCCATCGTAACCCATCCGGTCGGCGGCGCCAAACCGCCATTCTATCCGGGCCTGCCGCTCGAAGCGACGCTGCGCATCTGCCGCGAGGTGCCGAATGTGGTCGGCTGGAAGATGACGTACATGTACGACGGCTTCCGGCTGATTGCCAACGGCTTGCGCGGACTCAATCATCATGTCGCGGTAATGGGCGCGCTCGCCTCACGGTTTCATGAATACAAGGCGACGGGGATGTTCGACGGCACGCTGTCGGGTTTCTGGAATTTCGCGCTTGAGCCGATGCTCGATCACCTGGAGGCGTGGGACGCAAAAGACATCGACAAAGCGCGCCGGATCTGGGACGGCGGACTTGTACAACTGCACGAATACGTCGCCGACATGGGTCGCCTGCACATCCGCTACAAGACAGCGACGTGGCTGCGCGGGCTGATTCCCAATCCGTATATGCGCTCGCCGATGCCGAAGCCGAAGCAGCAGGAAGTCGACACACTGTACCAACTCCTGAAGAGCTTGGGGGTGCCGGTGATAGGCAGCAAGGAAATCAAGCTCGCAGCCTGACTGTTCACGAGTCGCAACCGGGCGACCGGCCGGCATCGCAGCTAAGGATCGCATGACGGAAGATTGGTGTTGTTCGACGGATGGCATGACAAGACGTTCTGTCTTGTCGCTCGGCGTATCGGCAGCCGCAAGCCTACTTGCGCCAGGGCTCGATAGCGGCGCGTCCGCGCAACCTTTAGGCGGCGGAGCGTTGGGTATCATCGACGTGCATCACCACGTCTCGCCGCCCGAATTTGTTACCGCGCTCGTCAAGCATCAACTGGGCGAACGACCGATGCTTGATTGGACGCCTGCGCGGTCTATTGAAGACATGGATCGAGCAGGTGTAGCCCTGTCGGTGACTTCCATAACGACCCCCGGCGTCTGGTTCGGTGACCGCGAGGAAGCCAGGCAGCTCGCGCGGGTGTGCAACGACTATGGCGCGAGACTAAAGGCTGATTTCCCGGGGCGGTTCGGTCTTTTCGCCTCGCTGCCGTTGCCCAACGTTGATGATAGCTTGAAGGAAATCGAATACGCCTTTGATCAGCTGAAGGCGGACGGAGTCGGGCTTATGACGAGCTTCGGCGATAAGTGGCTCGGAGATGATTCATTGACGCCCGTGATGGAGGAACTCAACCGGCGCAAGGCGATTGTGTATACCCATCCGACCGTCGCGAACTGCTGTCGGAACGTGCTTCCAGACGTACACTACTCGGTTGTCGAACTTTCGACCGATACGACGCGAGCGATCGCAAATCTGCTGTTTTCCGGAACGGCGGCACGCTTTCCCGACATTCGCTACATTTTTTCGCATGCCGGTGGGACGATGCCGTTCATCTACCAGCGGTTTGTTGCCTATCCTCGTTTGGACCAGGCCCTGGGACTGAACAAAGGCGTTCAAGGCAAAGTGCCCGAAGGTGTCCTGAAGACGCTGCAATCGTTCTATTACGACACTGCGCAGTCGGCGCATCCCATGGCCATGAAACCCCTGTCCAATCTCGTCTCGGCAAAGAAGATCGTCTTTGGGACTGATTTTCCGTTCAGAACCGCTGGCGACCATGTCAAAGGTCTTGCCGGCTGCGAGTTCACTACGGAAGATCTCGCGCTCATTTATCGCGGAAACGCCCTGCAGCTGATGCCGCAACTCGGCAGGTCCTAATCGTTCGGATCCGAGAGAGATGTCCGCTATTGGCACAAAGCGGACATCGCCTAGTGCACTGCACATGTCCGCTTTTGACCCAAAGCGACATCAGGTCACCAGTGCTCCGGGAATGCTCTCCGAGGACGCCCGCAATTGATCCCGAGGAAGACAACGGCGATTTCTTGGTCTGCGTCGGCCTTCCGACTATGAAGTTGGCACTTGAGGTCCGACCCAGGTGCCAGGCGGCAATATCGGCAATTCCGTCGCTAACCCGTCGAGAAGTCCCTGCACGAGTGTGTCAGCCAGCGCACTAGATTTTTTCTTCGGGCCGACAAGTCCATCCGCCAGCAGCAGCGTGAGTCCATGCACGAGGGACCAGCACGCCAGAAGCGCACCGGCAATCTTTCGTTCGTTGCGGGGGGTATGCGGAATGGCTCGTCCGAGGCCCCCCGCTATGATAACGCCGGCAAGCAGAGCCTTGGTCTTGTCGGCCTCGGCCAATTCGATGGGGGGCCGCTCATGATCCGGACCGCTCAGGTAGCCTCCGAACATCAGGCTATAGAGCGCCGGATTTTCAACACCATGATCAATGTAGGCGCGCAACATCGCGAACAATTGCTCGCGAGGATTGCCGAGGCCCGCGATTTCACGGGCCATGCGCTTCGTCAGTATCTCGAACCCTGCCGCCGAGACGGCCGCCAATAGCTCACGCTTGTCAACAAAGTGCTTATAAGGGGCGTTGTGGCTGACGCCCGCTCGCCGGGCTAGTTCCCGCAGCGAAAACTCAAGGCTCTGCGTTTCACGCAGGATTTCCAGCGCGGCCTTGACGATTACGCGGCGCAGGTCGCCGTGGTGGTAGGCGCGCTCGTGGGGTTGGGACCTAGGCATCGCTCGACAAACCTCTGAGTTCCCTCACCTTTAGCCCTCCAAGTTGGCAATGTCAACATTTTGCATACCAGCCATCCTCGCAGCAATGTAGACAGCGCCAACTTTCACTACTATGAAGTTGGCAACGTCAACATTCAGTCTATTTTTGGAGTCCGAGACATGCGGCCCTGCATCCTTCTTCTCACCCTTCTGGTGGTGCTTGCCGGCTGCAAGCCAGAGGACACGCCGGCGGCACTCCGGATGGTCCGCACGCTCGTCGTCGAAACCAAACGTATCAACGACGACCGCCAGGCGATCGGCGAAGTCAAGCCGCGATACGAGAGCGATCTGTCGTTCCGCGTCGCCGGCAAGGTGCTCTCCCGGCTCGTGGACGTTGGAGCTTGGGTCAAGCAAGGCGACACGCTGGCCACGCTCGACACCCAGGACTATCAGAACCGCCTGCGTTCAGCGGAAGCTGACGTCAGTTCCGCCGAGGCGGCGCTCGTCAATGCGCAGGGGACGGAGGCGCGCCAAGCCAAGCTTTTGAAGGATGGCTGGACACCGAAGGCCACCTACGACACCGCGCTGCAGAACCTGCAGGCCGCCGAGGCGCGGCTCAAAGCTGCCAAGGCCATTCTCGACCTCACCCACGATCAGCTCAACTACACCACGCTCAAGGCCGACTTCGACGGCGTGATTACTGCCGTCGGTGCGGAAACAGGTCAGAATGTGAATGCCGGGCAGATGGTAGTGAAGCTGGCACGACCGGATGACAAAGACGGTGTCTTCAACATCGCCGAGACAGCTTTCACTGATATCAGCAAGACGCAGCTCGAGGTCGTCGTTTGGCCGCTGTCCAACCCAGACCTGACGCTTGAGGGAGTTGTGCGGGAGATTTCTCCCGTTGCCGATCCGGCAACGCGCACCTACACGGTCAAAGTCACGCTGAACAACCCGCCACCGCAACTCCGCTTCGGCATGAGCATTGGCGGCCGGTTGAAAGGAAAGACCGCTCTCGCGGTTGCGCTTCCCCTCTCGGCCATTTTTGAAAAGAACGGTTCACCGGCTGTCTGGGTGCTCGATCAGCAATCGAGCTGTCTCACTCTGAGGCCCATCACGGTCGCGCGCTATGAGGCTAATACCGTCGTCGTCGCCAGCGGCCTGGCCAAAGGGGACATCGTCGTCACCGCAGGGGTGAATAGTCTGACAGTCGGCCAAAAGGTGCGGCTTGCCGAAACAAACTTGGTCAGGAGTGACAGCCAATGAAGTCGTTCAACCTCTCCCGCTGGGCGCTCGAGCATAAGAGCTTTGTCGTCTACCTGATGCTGCTCGTGGCGCTCGCCGGTATTTTCGAGTATCGCCGGCTCGGGCGTGACGAGGATCCGCCCTTCACCATCAAGACGATGGTGGTGAAGACGTTGTGGCCCGGTGCCACCACGCTCGAGACGATGCAGCAAGTCACGGATCGGATCGAGAAGAAGCTCGAGGAGCTGCCGAACATCGACTATCAAAAGAGTTACACCAAGCCCGGCGAGTCGGTGGTCTTCGTCTATCTGAAGGACTCCACCCCTGCTTCGGAGGTGCCCGATCTTTGGTACCAGGTGCGCAAAAAGGTCGGCGATATCAAGCAAACCTTGCCACAAGGCGTGCAAGGTCCCTTCTTCAACGACGAGTTCGGGGATACTTATGCCCTGATCTTCGCGCTGACTTCGGATGGCTTCTCCCACCGCGAGCTGCGCGATTATGCCGAGCGTGTTCGAGCCGAACTGCTCAGCGTTCCCGACGTTGCGAAGATCGACCTGCTCGGCTCCCAGGACGAAAAGATTTATCTGGAGTTCTCGACCCAGCAACTCGCTGCCATGGGGCTCGACATTTCCGAGCTAATACAAACTTTGCAGGCGCAAAACGCGATCCAGCCAAGCGGGACCGTGGATTCAGATGCAGAGAAGATCGCAATTCGCATCTCCGGCCAGTTCACGACCGAAGAGAGCCTTAAAGCTATCAACTTCCGTTTCAATGGCCGATTCTTTCGGTTGAGCGACATTGCCAAGGTGCAACGAGCCTACGCTGACCCACAGCAACCGATATTCCGATACAACGGCCGCTCGGCCATTGGCCTCGCCATCTCCATGCGGAAGAACGGCGACGTCCTGGCATTCGGTGAGCACCTCAAAGAGCGCCTCGCCAAGGCAACAGCCGACCTGCCGGCCGGCATCGACTCCCATCTGGTGGCCAACCAGCCGGAGGTCGTTGAAGAGGCCGTTGGCGAGTTCATCAAGACCTTGATCGAAGCCATCGCCATCGTCTTGGCCGTAAGCTTCCTTTCGCTCGGCTGGCGCCCCGGCATCGTCGTCGCAATTGCGATTCCGCTGGTCCTTGCGATCACCTTCGTCGCCATGAAGCTTGCCGGAGTGAGCCTGCAGCGTATCTCGCTCGGCGCACTCATCATCGGGCTTGGGCTCCTGGTCGACGACGCGATGATCGCGGTGGAGATGATGATCAAGAAGCTTGAAGAAGGCTGCGACAAGGTCACCGCCGCAACATTTGCCTATACCTCGACCGCCTTCCCGATGCTGACCGGCACGCTGGTCACCATCGTAGGTTTCGTCCCCGTGGGCTTCGCGGCGAGCAGCGCCGGCGAGTATTGCTACACGCTGTTCGCGGTTGTCGGCATTGCATTAACCGCATCGTGGTTCGTTGCGGTGCTATTCACGCCGCTAACAGGTGTTTTCATCCTGCCTAACAAGATGCAAGGGCACGGCCATGAGCCGTCGCGCTTTGCCCGCGCGTTCCACACCGCGCTCGATCGAGTGCTACATCTGAAGTATTGGGTGATCGGCACCACGGTTGCGCTTTTCATTGCTGCTCTCGTCGGCATGCAGTTCGTGCAGCAGCAGTTCTTCCCGAGCTCAGACCGTCCAGAATTGCTTGTTGACCTGACGCTGCCGCAAGGGTCCTCGATCAATGCCACGCGCAAGGTGGTTGATGAGCTCGAGACAATCCTGAAGGGCGACCCCGAGATTGAACACTGGTCCTTCTACATCGGCAGCGGCGCCATCCGCTTCTATCTGCCGCTCGATCAGCAGCTAGCGAATGACTTCTTCGCGCAAGGCGTCATAGTCACAAAAGGATTCAAGGTTCGCCCGGCGGTGCAAGCGCGCATCCTCGCCGCATTGCAACGCCCCGAATTCGAGCAGGTGCAGCCGCGCGTGAGCCCCTTGGAGCTTGGACCGCCGGTCGGCTGGCCACTCAAGTTCCGCATCAGCGGTCCCGAGCCCGTGAAGGTCCGTGAGATTGCGCAGAACTTCGCTTCATTGCTCGGCAGGACGCCAAATGCGCGAAATGTCAATTTTGATTGGAACGAGCCGTCCAAGGTCGTCCGCGTTGAGGTGGATCAGGACCGGGCTCGGGCGCTGGGCATCAGTTCGCAAGCACTGAGTCAGACCATCAATGCCATTTTATCCGGCACGACCGTCACCCAGGTGCGCGATGATATCTACTTGATCGACATCGTCGCCCGCGCCATTCCCGAGGAGCGCGCGAAGCTCGAGACCCTGCGCAGCCTCATGATCAACGTGCAGGGCGGGCGGGCGGTGCCGCTTGAGCAGGTCGCTAAACTCTCCTACGGGATCGAACCGCCGTTGGTCTGGCGCCGCCACCGTCTGCCAACAATCACCGTGCAAGCCGATACGGCGCCTGGGCTTGAGGCAGCGACTGTTGTCAAAGTCCTCTCTTCCGAGATCGCCGCATTTAAGTCGCAACTGCCCGCAGGTTACGACGTGGTTGCCGGCGGCACGGTCGAGGAGAGCGCCAAGGCCGAGGCCAGCATCTTCGCGGTCTTTCCGATCATGATCCTAATCATGATTACGATCCTCATGGTGCAGCTGCAAAGTTTTCAGCGGCTGTTCCTTGTGCTTGCCACCGCACCGCTGGCTGTCATTGGTGTTGCGGCCGCGCTGCTTATCGCAAGAGCACCCATGGGGTTCGTTGCGATCCTCGGCATCGTCTCACTGATCGGCATGGTGATCCGCAATTCGGTGATCCTGATCGGCCAGATCGATACCGAAATTGCCGCGGGTCAGCACCCATGGACCGCGGTGATCGTGGCGACGGAGCATCGGCTGCGCCCGATCCTGCTGACTGCCGCCGCTGCCATTCTGGGCATGATTCCGATCGCGCCCACCGTGTTCTGGGGACCGATGGCGTATGCGGTGATGGGCGGGCTCGTGGTCGCGACGCTGCTGACCCTCGTATTCCTACCGGCGCTGTACGTTGCGTGGTTCCGGATCGAGCCGAGATCCGCACCACAGTCGACAATTCCTGCCGGCGTTCCCGTCCTCGCCAACGCTTGAGAATGGAGCAGGGAGCGCATGCGCGCTGCCCGTGTCTACAAAAGGAGAATGATATGGAACAACTTCCCTCTGCTGCAATCGCCGCCATGGCGGCAAAAGCGCGCCGCGTACGAGAGCGCCCCCCGTTCGATCGCATTGCTCTCCTGCTGCAGGGCGGCGGTGCACTCGGCTCCTACCAGGCCGGCGTATATGCCGCACTCGCGCAGGCTGAACTGCAGCCGGATTGGGTTGCCGGCATCTCGATCGGTGCGATTAACGGCGCGCTCATCGCGGGGAATGCGCCGGAGCGGCGCGTCGAGCAGCTCAGGACATTTTGGGAGCACATCACAGAGGCGCCGTTCGGTCTCGATGCTTGGTTCTCGCCGCAGTCAGAAACTAGCGACATCATGCGTGGCTGGATAAACCAGACGAGTGCCGCAAAGGTACTGTTTGGTGGCGCGTCTGGATTCTTCGCCCCGCGCCCAATCGCGCCGTGGCTCATTCCGGCCGGTGGCGCGGGCGCCACGAGCTACTACGACACTGCGAAGCTGCGCTCGACCCTTGAGCGGCTTGTCGATTTCGACCGAATCAATTCGGGTTCGGTGCGCTTCACCGTGGGCGCCGTCAATGTGCGTTCGGGCAATCTGGTCTGCTTCGACACCGAGACGCACCGTATCGGCCCCGAGCACGTCATGGCGAGCGGCGCGCTGCCCCCCGGGTTTCCCCCTGTCGAGATAGAGGGGGAGCATTATTGGGATGGCGGCCTCGTCTCCAACACGCCACTGGAATGGGTCGTCGAAAGCGTGCCGCGGCAGGACACGCTTGCCTTTCAGGTTGATCTCTGGAGCGCACGAGGCGATTTCCCTCGCGACATCGCCGAAGTCGAGACGCGCCGAAAGGAGATCATTTATTCGAGCCGAACTCGCGCCAGCACGAGCAGCTTCAAGCGCATGCAAAGGATGCGCCGTGCCGCAGCCAAGCTGAGCACCGACATGCCCGAGCATGTGCGCAATAGCCCCGAAATGGAGGAGCTGCAGCCGATGATCGAGCACAAAGCATACAACATCATCCAACTCATCTACCGCGCAAAAACCTATGAGGGCCACTCGAAAGATTACGAATTTTCGCGCCGGAGCATGGAGGAGCATTGGCGCTCCGGCTACCACGATGCCGTGCGTACTTTGCGTCATCCGGAGGTGCTGCGGCGGTCCAAGACCCCTGACGGCGTCTTCACTTTCGACCTGCACAACGACGGCCGAGAATAGACGGAGAGCACCATGACCGAAGAAGAGATCCGGAAACGCGCATTTGCGATGCCGCTTACCAGCCCGGCCTTTCCGCCGGGACCTTACCGATTTGTCGACCGCGAATACTTCATCATCACCTATCGCACCGATCAGGAACGGCTGCGCGCGATCGTGCCTGAGCCACTGGCACTCGACTCCCCGCTAGTGAAGTACGAGTTCATCCGCATGCCCGATTCCACCGGCTTCGGCGATTACACTGAGAGCGGACAGGTGATTCCGGTGTCGCTCAACGGCCGCCGAGGCAGCTATACGCACTGCATGTTCCTCGACGACGAAGCCCCGATAGCGGGCGGGCGCGAACTCTGGGGTTTCCCGAAGAAACTCGGCAACCCGAGCCTCAAGGTCGAGAAGGATACGCTCGTCGGCACGCTCGACTACGGCTCGGTGCGCGTAGCCACGGGCACGATGGGTTACAAGCACCGCACGTTGGATGCCTCGCAGATCAAGCTGGCAATGCGTGAGCCGAATTTTCTGGTCAAGGTCATTCCGCACGTTGATGGCACCGCGCGCATCTGCGAGCTCATTGAATACCGGCTGGAGAACATCGAGGTACGTGGCGCCTGGGCGGGGCCTGGCTCGTTGCAGCTTAACCCGCACGCGTTGGCGCCGGTCGCCGACCTGCCGGTGCTCGAGGTCGTCTCGGCCGTCCACTGCGTCGCCGATTTGACCCTCGGCCTCGGCAAGGTCGTGCACGACTACCTGCGACCGGCTGCGACGCGCGCGACTGAAAGGAGACTGGCATGCGTCTCCTAGGCAAAGTCGCGGTCGTCACCGGCGCCGCGAGCGGCATCGGCAAGGAGATCGCGCGCGCCTTTAAGCGCGAAGGCGCCAAGGTCGTGATCGCCGATCTCAATCAGGCCGGCGCCGACGCCGCGGCCGCGGAGCTCGGCGGCAACGATGCGATCGGCATCGCGATGGACGTAACGAGCGAGGCAGAGGTCGATGCCGGCATGGCCAAGGCGGTCTCCGTCTTCGGCCGCATCGACGTGCTCGTGAGCAATGCGGGCATCCAGGTCGTAGCGCCGCTTGAGGATTTCGATTTCGCGAAATGGAAGCAGATGCTCGCGATCCATCTCGACGGCGCGTTCCTCACTACGCGGGAGGCGCTGAAGCACATGTACAAGCAGGCCACCGGCGGCAGCATCATATACATGGGCTCGGTGCACTCGAAGGAAGCCTCCCTGCTGAAGGCACCCTACGTGACCGCCAAACATGGCCTCCTCGGCCTCGCTAAGGTCGTTGCGAAGGAAGGGGCCAAACACGGCGTGCGCGCCAACGTGATCTGCCCGGGGTTCGTGCGCACGCCGCTCGTCGACAAGCAAATTCCCGAGCAGTCTAAAGCGCTCGGGATCAGCGAAGAGCAGGTGGTCAAAGGCGTGATGCTGAAAGACACGGTCGATGGCGAGTTCACGACGGTCGAAGACGTGGCCGAGGCCGCTGTGTTTTTCGCAAGTTTCAATACCAACGCGCTCACGGGCCAATCGCTGATCGTGAGTCACGGCTGGTCGATGCAGTGAGGAGGCTGAGCAGATCGCTCTGGGACTAATTTATGAAACCGTTGATCTGGTCGGCCATAATATTCGCGTTGACGCTTTGCGGCATTTGCCTCGGCACGCTGCTTCGCCGGACATCGCTGGCGCCGGCGCTTTGGCAAATTCTTCCCGGAAAGACGTCAATGTCGGATTCAGCCGCAAACAAAGACCCGCATGCCCGAAATTCTGTCACGAGGTTTTTATCGGCTGTATTTCCCGTCGTTTGTTTATTCGGTTTTAGCATTACGAGCGCTCATGCCCAAGCAGGTGGGGACGAGCCTTTTGGACTCTCCACCGTTTCGGTGGCAGAAGCAGCAATGGCAGCGACATGGAAAGAACTGCTGGTCGAGATCAACAACGATCTATCCATCGTCGCCAAGTGTCGCGAACAGTTTCAGTCGTGTTCTTCACCTGCCGCAGTTATATTTGCGACGATCGCAAAAGAAGGCGATCGATATGAAGGCCTGGCTCGGATTGGACACCTTAATCGAGCAGCAAACTTTGCAATCAGGACGCTCGATTCAGCTCACGCAGATGACGAATGGAGGTCACCTCTGGCGATCCTCTCAAGGGGCATCGGCGATTGCAAACATCATGCACTGCTCAAGTATGCAATGCTTAGAGAGATCGGCGTTTCACCTGATGCCCTAAAGATTATCGTTGTCGAGGTCAGATCAACTCATCAGCTGCACGCCATACTTGCCGTTCGCGCTGAGAAAGGCGGTTGGCTAGTTCTTGACAATCGCACGCTCGTGCTGGTCGAAAGTTCCATGGCGCTCAATTACTATGATCCTCTGTACGAACTCGACCAGAATGGAGTCCGGGAATTCGCGTTGCCGTCGCGCCCGCCCCAAGTAGCTCAGTCGCTGCGAGCTACTCAGACTCGTTAGAGAAATCATTCGGCACTCAGAGACAATGCGGGCCTATGGGTCAGCCTTGCTGTCCGTGGTGTCCGCTCCCTCTTCCTTGATCATCTTGACATTGGAACCAGTGCTGCAGGCAGGAATCGCAAACTCGGTTAGACGGCCTGCTCTGGAGTTGACGCATATCAATGCGCGTAAGTCGACAGACAGCTTGTATCTAACAATCAATTCACAAAACCCAGAGAGGTACCCAAATGTCTCAGCACAGCGCCATTCATTTTTATCTGAATTGGGCGAAAGAACGGATCGATGAAATGGACGCCACACTGGCTTCATTTGAGTCCAAGGTCAGTGAGCTCCAAGCTGACGCCCGCACCAAAGCCAACCAAGCTCTCGCTGACATGCGCAAAAAGCGTGATGACTTCCGTGATACGCTGAAAAAGCAGGCGGATGCCAACGAGGCCGTATGGGTTAAAGAGAAAGCACGACTCCAATCTGAATGGAACGCGTTCGAGGCCGACGTCGAGAAGTATATCGAAAGCTCCAGCCAAAAAATCGAGCAACAGCAGGAGATTTTTAAAAGCCAAGCTGAAGCTCAAGTGAAGGCGTGGCGCGAAGCAGCCGAAAATCTTCGCACCGTCGGCAAAGAGTTCGCAGCTGGTCGTCGGAGCGAGATAGAGGCCACCCTAAAGCAAATGGAAGCCGACGCCGCCGTGGCTGAGAAAAAACTTCAAAAGATCAACGAGGCGGGCAAACAGTCATGGTCTGCGTTGGTGACTGCATTGACGGAAACTCGTGGTGCGTTCGATCGCGCCAATCAAGCGGCACAGGAGGCATTCAAGCAGGCCGTTTGATCGGTCCGAGATAGTCCTTTGAAGGAGAGACCGCCGCGAGGCGGTCTTTCTTTTTTGGGGGGCAATGTCCGCTATTGGCACAAAGCGGACATCGCCTATTGCACCGCACATGTCCGCTTTTGACCCAAAGCGGACATCAGCCGGCCCAGGAGACACGGGACAGGGAGAGCGATAGTCCGATGGGATTTCGTGTTAATGCTATCGTTCATGCGGGTTCCTGGTCCTCGGGGGGAATGTCGGCTGATCTCACCAAGGGAGAAGACCCATGAAAAAAGTGCTCGGGTTGTCCGTTGTCCTGGCCGTTGCGCAGGTTGCAC
>Ga0326726_10002929_pt1 | contig 15646 bp, 16 predicted proteins | sample MHFenrmetagenome_2_FD_207603 | JGI IMG/M metagenome (GOLD analysis project Ga0326726, IMG submission 207603) | Lab enriched peat soil microbial communities from Michigan Hollow, Ithaca, NY, United States - MHF15MN | ecosystem: Environmental > Terrestrial > Soil > Wetlands > Peat | place: USA...
TCGGTCACGAGCTGCAGCACGGACTTTGCGTCCGCGCTCAGCGTGCGATCGAGCCGGAACTGGCCGCTGAGATTGGTCGTCCCGATCCCGTCCACGTGCACGCCGAGTTTCTCGAGCGTGCGCTGAAAGGTCGGCACGACGGCAAAGATTCCGATCGATCCGGTGATGGTGCCGGGATTGGCAATGATCTCATCGGCGCCGGCCGCGATGTAGTAGCCACCCGAAGCAGCCACGCTGCTCATCGATGCGACCACCGGCTTGCCGGCGTCGCGTAGCGCCATCACTTCGCGATAGATCTGCTCCGAGGCGAATACGCTGCCGCCGGGACTGTCGATGCGAAGCACTACCGCCTTCACGTCATCGTCGAAGCGCGCGTCGCGCAGCAGCTCCGAGGTCGAATCCCCGCCGACGGTGCCCGGCGGATGGTAGCCGTCGAGAATTTCGCCTGAAGCGACGACCACGGCGATCTTGTTCTTCGAGTGCCTGCGAAACGCGTGCTCGGCACGCGTCGCCTGCAAATAGTCCTCGACGCTCACCTGGTTGTAGCTGTGCGTCGAATCGTCTTCACCGACCCGGCCGATGAGAATCTTCTCCACGGCGCTGCGGGTTGCGACCGCCGTGACGAGGCCACGATCGAGCGCGACCTTGGCCGTGTCACCGGCAGCAGCTTTGAGCGCTACCGGCAACTCGTTTGCGTACGCGGTCAGCGCACCCGCCGCGAGCTTGCGCCGCCCGCCAACGTCACCCTGAAACTGCGTCCACAGGGCGCCGAGCCAGACGCGGCTTTCCTCGCGCTCTTGCGGTGACATGTCGCTGCGCGAAAATTCATCCGGCGAGCTCTTGTATTCACCGACCTTGAAGACATTGACGTCGATGAGGAGCTTGTCGATCACTTCCCGGTAGTAGGTGCGATAGCGATCGAACCCGTCGATGAGCACGAACCCCATCGGGTCGAGATAGATCTCATCCGCATGCGCGGCCAGGTAGTACTGCGGCTGTTCGTAGTACTCGCCGAGCGCGACGATGCGCTTGCCGCTCTTGCGGAACTCGTCAAGGCTCGCGCCGAGCTCGCGCAGCTTGCCGAGGCCGCCGCCGGAGAGTCCCGACAGATCGAGCACCACAGTCGCGATGCGTGCGTCGGTTTTGGCGCGGGTCAGTGCTTCCTGGACGTCGCGCAGCAGCGTTTCATCCTCGAAGCCACCCGTCAGACGGCTGATACGACGGCTTATCGGATCGCCAGAGATCTCCTCGACCAACGTGCCTTGCGGAGCAATGACGAGCGCCGCCTTGCCCGGAATGATCGGGAGCGAGGGTTGCGTTGCGCTGATATAGAGAGCGACCAGCACCAGCAGGACCAGCAGGTGCAGCACCTTGCGAATGGCGTCGAGCACGCCCCAGCAGAAGCGCAGGATGATGCCGATCCCGCGAAAAAAGGCCATGCGCTTTTATGCCCCTACGTGATCATCGATGGCGGCCCGCGTCCAGCGGGCCGCGGCCCGGCTAGACTTTCTCTTCGATGCGAGCGGCCTTGCCGGAAAGATCGCGCAGGTAATAGAGCTTCGCGCGGCGCACGTTGCCGCGGCGCTTGACCTGGATTTCCGAAATTGCCGGGCTGTGCGTCTGGAACACCCGCTCCACGCCTTCGCCGTGCGAAATCTTGCGCACCGTAAACGAAGAGTTGAGCCCGCGATTGCGGATCGCGATCACAATGCCTTCATAGCCCTGCACGCGCTCGCGGTCGCCTTCCTTGACCTTCACCTGCACCAGCACGGTGTCGCCCGGTGAAAATTGCGGGACCTTGCGGGTCGCGCTGCGTGCTTCAATGTCTGCGATGATCTTGTTCATGGCTCGGCCTCACTCTCGTCCAGTTTCGCTTCGTTCTGAAATTCAGCGAGCAGCTTGCGCTGCTCAGTATCGAGCGTCAGACGCTCGATCAGATCCGGTCGTCTCTGCCAGGTCCGCCCCAGCGCCTGCTTCAGGCGCCAGCGCGCGATCTCTCGATGGTTGCCGGACAACAAGGCCTCCGGCACCCGCAATCCCTCAAAGTCCTCTGGCCGCGTGTAGTGCGGCCAGTCGAGCAATCCTTCCGTGAAGGATTCTTCGAGCGCGGAACGCTCATCGCCGAGCACCCCGGGAATCAATCGTGTCACTGCGTCGATCAATGCTAGCGCCGGAATCTCCCCGCCGCTCAGCACATAGTCGCCGATCGACCACTCTTCGTCGATTTCGCTCTGAAGCAAGCGTTCATCGACCCCCTCGTACCGCCCCGCAACCAGCACGAGGCCCGGCAACGCCGAAAAGCGCCGTGCGGCCGCCTGGTCAAAAGGCCGACCTTGCGCCGACAGGTACACTCGCAAGGCGCCTGCCGGAATCCGCTTCGCCGCCGCGCGTATCGCGGAGCGCAGCGGTTCGACCTTCATCACCATGCCGGGGCCGCCGCCATAAGGCCGGTCGTCCACCGTTCTGTGCACGTCCGTCGCGTAGTCGCGTGGATCGACACATTCCAACTCCATGAGACCCGCCGCGATGGCTCGGCCGGCGACTCCGTACCGTACCGCCTCGCGGATCATCGCAGGAAAGAGCGTGACCACTTCGAAACGCACTGCGCCGGACTCCCGACTCTTGCTTCAAGCTTCGGGCTGACCCGCGGGCTCCTGCCACTCGATCCAAATAACCCGGTCCTTTAGATCGACCCTGCGCAGGTGCTTCGCTGTGGCGGGCACCCAGAAATCGCGTTCGCCCCGGACCACCATGATCGCGTCCGAGCGCGTATCGATGAAATGATCCACCGTCCCGAGCAACTCGCCACTCTCGCGGCGGACGCTCATGCCGATCAGGTCCGCGCGGTAATACTCACCGGCATCGAGCGGCTTCAATGCGCTGCGCGGTACCTCGATCGTCTCACCGGCCAGCCGGGCCGCCTGGTCGCGATCCGTGCAGCCCGCAAAGCGCACTGCGAAGTGCTTGCCGTGCGGCCTCGCCTCTTCCACGTGCGCCGGGCGCCGCTCTTCGCGCCTGCGCAAGCTCCAGTCCGTGTATTCGAAGAGTCCTTCGGGAGGTTCGGTGAAGGATTCCACTCTCACCCAGCCACGAACACCGAAAGGTCCCAGCACGCGCCCGAGTTCAACCCAGGCCTCGTCCGAAGACTTTGTGATCAGGCAGCAGCCGCCGGCTGGCTCGCGGCAGACTTCTTGTAGTCGCCGACCAGCGTCCGCACGCGCTCAGAAAGCTGAGCGCCTTGACCCACCCAGTGCTCGATGCGAGCGATGTCGAGCTTGAGCTTCGTATCCTGGCCACGGGCGACGGGATTGAAGAACCCCACGAGCTCGAGGTTGCTGCCACCCTGGCGTTTGCGGCTGTCTGTGACGACAACGTTGTAGAACGGGTTGCGCTTGCCGCCGCGCCGAGTCAAACGAATCGTAACCATGCTGTTTAAGTACTCTGAGGGGCACCGGAATCGGGCCCAAAAAAGAGGCGCGGATTCTACAGAAAGTCCTGTGGAAATGGCAATTTAGCGCGTATCGGACGCCTCCGGCACGCGCCTCATCTGCCGGGTGGGCCCGGCGGCATCCGCCCCCCCATGCCCCGCAGCATGCCCCTGATGCCCCCGCGCGAGACCTTTTTCATCATCTTTTGCATGGTCAGGAACTGTTTAAGGAGGCGATTTACCTCGGGCACCGCGAGCCCCGCCCCCGCGGCGATGCGCCGCTTGCGCGAGCCATCGATCACCGCCGGGAAACGCCGTTCCCGCGGCGTCATGGAATTGATCAACGCGATCTGGTGCTTGATCGATTTCTCGTCCATGCCGCCCGGGATCCCGCCTTTCGGGGCCATGCCAGCCGGCAGTTTGTCCATGATGGCGCTGATGCCGCCCATGGAGCTGACCTGCTGCAGCTGATCGCGCAGGTCGACGAAGTCGAAATCCTGGCCCTTCTTCAGTTTCTTTGCGAGTTTTTCGGCCTTGTCACGATCGATCTTCTGTTCGACCTCCTCCACCAGGCTCAGCACATCCCCCATCCCAAGGATGCGTGTCGCGATGCGGTCGGGATGGAAGAGCTCCAGGGCGTCAGTCTTCTCGCCCGTGCCGAGGAACAGGATCGGCCGGCCGGTCACCTGCCGAACAGAGAGCGCAACGCCGCCGCGCGCATCGCCGTCGGCCTTGGTGAGCACAACGCCGGTCAGCGCCACCGCCTCATTGAACGCACGCGCCGCGTTGACCGCGTCCTGGCCCGCCATCGAATCAACCACGAACAGCCGCTCCGTTGCGGGAATGGCCTGCTCGATCGCGCGGATCTCGCTCATCATCTCGGCGTCCACATGCAGGCGGCCCGCCGTGTCGACGATCAGGACGTCATAGAGGCCGCGCCGCGCCTGATCGAGCGCCAGGCGCGCCATCACCGGCGGTTCACGCGAATCGGGCGATACCCAGTAGGCGACGTCAATGTCCTGCGCGAGCCGCTCAAGCTGCAGCATCGCGGCGGGCCGATAGATGTCGGTGCTGGTGAGCAGCGCCCTCTTCTTCTGCGTGGCGAGCCAGCGGGCGAGCTTCGCCGCCGTCGTCGTCTTGCCCGCGCCCTGCAGACCGGCCAACAGCACGACGACCGGCGGTTCCGCGCGAAGATTGAGGCCACGCGCGGGTTCACCGAGCACGGCAACCAGTTCAGCATGGATGATCTTGACGAACGCCTGCCCCGGAGTGAGGCTGGCATTCACTTCCGCACCGAGCGCTCGCGACTTCACGCGCTCGATGAAATCCTTCACTACGGGCAAAGCGACATCCGCTTCGAGCAGCGCCACGCGCACCTGGCGCAAGGTGTCGCTGACATTGTCCTCGGTGATGCGCCCGCGGCCGCGCAGCGCGTTGACGGCCTGGGTCAGCCGTTCCGAAAGCTTGTCGAACATGAGCACCGCCGCTGGTCGGGATCGGGAAGTCGATTATAGGGCCGGCCGCGTTCCCCTGGCTCCGCCGGCATTTCTTGACACTGGCGAACGGCCACTGCTGCAATCGCGGTCCTCCGAAGCTGCGAGGTGCGCGCATTGAAGGATATATCGCCGACGGCACTGTGGGTGGCTCTGGGGGTTCTGCTGTTCGCGGCAGCCTTCTTCGCGGGCACTGAAACCGCACTCATGAGCGTCAACCGCTACCGATTGCGGCACAAGGCCGCCGCGGGCAATCGAGCGGCACGCATCACCGAGAGTCTGCTGAAAAAACCAGACGCGCTGATCGGCGTCATTCTGCTTGGCGCTACGCTGGCAAACGTACTGGCGCCCGCGGCGCTGACGGTGCTCGTTCAGCATCTGGGGGGCGATGACCGCTGGGTGTTTGCGGCAGCGCTGGCGCTCGGGACTGTCATTTTTGTTTTCTGCGAGCTCGCGCCCAAGACTTATGGAGTATTTCACGCGGAACAGCTGGCGCTGCCGTCCGCGTACATCTATCGCCCGCTGCTCATTCTGTTCACCCCCATTATCTGGAGCGCCAACAAAGTCGTTCGCGGCCTCCTGCGCATCGTCGGCATGTCGGCGGAGCAAACCGCCAGTCACTCGCTCAGCGCCGATGAATTGCGGACCGCCGTCGCCGAAGCCGCAGTCAGCATTCCCCAGCGTCACAAGCAGATGCTGACCAGCATTCTCGACCTCGAGCGCGTGACCGTGGACGACATCATGGTGCAGCGAAACGAAGTCTCCGGCATCGACATCACTGACGACTGGGATCAGATCCTCGAGCAGCTGCGCCAGACCCAGCACACGCGCATGCCGCTCTATGAAGGCGAACTCGACCAGATCGTCGGGCTCCTGCATATGAAAAACGTCGCGCGCGAACTCGCGCGCGGCAAGCTGACCCGTGAATTGCTGATCGAGATCGCGAGCGCGCGCGAGGCCTATTTCGTCCCGGCGGGCACGACGCTCAACACGCAACTGCAGAATTTTCAGCGTAACCGCCGGCGCCTGGCCTTCGTGGTGGATGAATACGGCGACGTACAGGGAATCGTCACGCTCGAGGACATCCTGGAGGAGATCGTCGGCGAATTCACGACCGACACGGCGACCCAGATGCACAAGGACGTACACCGCGAGGCCGACGGGAGTTACGTCGTGAATGCCACCGCGACCATCCGGGCGCTCAACCGCGCCATGCATTGGAAGTTACCGACCGACGGGCCGAAGACCCTGAACGGACTCGTGATCGAGCACCTGCAGGCCATCCCGGAGGCAGGCACCGCGCTCAGAATCGGCGATTACGCCATTGAGGTCATGCAAACGTCGGACAATGTGGCGAAGACGGTGCGGCTGCGGGAGATCGCCGCCCGGGACGAGAATCAGAAGTAGCGTTTGAGCGCCTCGGGCAGCCGACGCACACCCAGGATATCGAGCCCCTCGATCTTCTGCTTCGGCACATTGGCCTCGGCAACCACCGCCCTGCGAAACCCGTGCTTGGCAGCTTCGCGCAGGCGCTCCTCGCCGAATGGCACCGGCCGCACTTCGCCCGCAAGTCCAATTTCGCCGAACGCGACGAGATCGGAAGGCAACGGTCGATCGCGCAGGCTCGACAGCGCCGCGAGCACGGCCGGCAGGTCCGCCGCTGTCTCACTCACACGCACGCCGCCCACGACGTTGGCGAATACGTCGTAGTTTTGCAGCGACACGCCCGCGTGACGATGAATCACGGCTAGCAGAAGCGCCAGGCGGCCACTGTCGAGACCCACAGCGACGCGGCGCGGATTGAGCGCCGGCGTCTCATCGACGAGTACCTGTACTTCAACCAGAAGCGGCCGTGTCCCCTCGCGCGTAACTGTGACGACGCTGCCTGCAACCGGCTCGGGGTGACGCGAGAGGAACATCGCAGAAGGGTTGCGCACTTCCTTCAGACCCTGCTCCGTCATCGCGAACACGCCGATCTCATTCGCCGCGCCAAAGCGATTCTTGACGGCGCGCACGATGCGAAACCGGCTGCCGCTGTCTGATTCGAAGTAAAGGACTGTGTCCACCATGTGTTCGAGCACGCGCGGTCCGGCAATGGTGCCTTCGCGCGTGACATGGCCGATCAGAATCACGGCCGCGCCAGACTCTTTCGCGAATCGCACCAGAGTCGCCGTGGTCTCGCGCAGCTGCGTGACGGCGCCCGGACTCGCATCGAGCGCCTCGGTGTACATCGTCTGGATTGAATCGACGACGATCACCCGGGCCGCCGTCGCGCGAGCGATTTCCAGGATCGCCTCGACGCTCGTCTCCGCAATCAGCTGGGCACGATCCGACGCGAGACCCAGGCGTTCAGCTCGCAATCCCACCTGATCGAGCGACTCCTCACCCGTCGCATAGAGCACAGCGGTGCGCTCCGCGAGACCGGCCGCGGCCTGCAACACTAACGTCGACTTGCCGATACCCGGTTCGCCGCCGAGGAGCGTGGCAGAGCCGGTGACCAGACCGCCACCGAGCACGCGGTCGAATTCCTCGAGCCCCGTCGTGGTCCGGCCCGCAGGCGCACTGTGAGCGGCCGCAAGTGCCTTGGGAGTCGCCGTAACTGACGCGGCCGTACGCTGTACAGATCGCGGGCGGCCAGGCTGCTGGAGTGCGGCCAGGGTATTCCAGGCGCCGCAGTCGGGGCACTGGCCCTGCCATTTCGGGGAGTCCCCGCCACAGCTGGAACAGACAAAGACGGTATGCGGCTTGGCCAAGTTCACATTCCGGGCGCACGGGTAAGCGGCGGATGGTAGCACGCGATGTCGCGCACACTGACCCTGCGTAACTGCTCACAATCCCCGCAAAACGGCTGATAGAACAAAAAGATGTCGTCTATACTGCGCGCCGCTTGTGACATAAGGCCCGGCCATTCGTTGCGCTGGCCGGGCTGCCGTTCGAGGAATCTTGCGAATGAGGAAAACGGTGCCAGCGAGCGATCACGGACACCGCAAAGGTGGGCCGTTGACTGCTCTCGGCCGCTATCGGATCGACCGCGAGCTCGGACGCGGCGCCATGGGCGTCGTGTACCTCGCGCGCGATCCAAAGATCAATCGCACGCTTGCCATCAAGGCGATTGCACTGGCGGCCGAATTTGGCGAGCTCGAACTCGCCGGCGCGCGCGAGCGCTTCTTCCGTGAAGCGGAAATGGCCGGCCGACTGAATCATCCCAACATCGTGGTGATCTACGATGCCGGTGAAGATCAGGGACTCGCCTACATCGTCATGGAGTATCTGCGGGGCCACCATCTGAGCGACCACACGTTGCCTGGCAAGATGCTTTCGACCGCCATGGTGATCGACATCGGCGCGCGGGTTGCCGACGCTTTGCATTTCGCGCATCGGCAGAACGTGATTCACCGCGACATCAAACCCGCTAATATAATGTTCGATGCGGACAGCAACGCTCTGAAAATTACGGACTTTGGTATCGCGCGACTTACCGATGGCGGCAGCACCAAGACCGGCATCGTGCTCGGCACACCTTCATTCATGGCGCCTGAGCAGCTTGAGGGCCGTCAACTCGACGGCCGTGCGGATCTGTTTGCGCTCGGCGTCTCCCTCTACCAACTCACCTGCGGTCAACTGCCGTTCCGTGCCGATTCCATGACGGCGCTCATGTACAAAATCGCGAACGACCCGCACACGCCGATTGGGACGATTCGACCGGATCTGCCGCGGGCGGTGGACAAGGTGATCAATCGCGCCCTGGCCAAGCGACCCGAGGAGCGCTTTCAAACCGGAGCCGAAATGGCGACGGCGCTCCGCGCGTGCGGCGTTTCGGACGCCCACTAGGGCGCCCCCTGCATGGCAGTCGCAATGGTCCCTAATCTTCGAGCCAAGATGCGGTCCGTCGGTGTCACAGACACCGGACGCGTGCGCGAGCACAACGAAGACACGATTCAGTTCGACGTCGACATCGGGCTGTACGTGCTGGCGGACGGCATGGGCGGATATAACGCGGGCGAGGTCGCGAGCGGCATCGCGGTCAAGACCATCGTCAATCTGGTGCGCGAGGCGCTCGCGCGCGAAACGCTCGACCATCCGGATCGCGAAACGGGGCTCAACCGGCCAAGCATCATCCTGCGCGACGCCATCCAGCGCGCCAACAAGATCATCTATCAGACGTCGAAGACGCAGCCGCAATGCGAAGGCATGGGCACGACGATCGTCTGCTGCCTCTTTTACGACAATCACATCACGATGGCCCATGTCGGCGACTCGCGTCTTTATCGCCTGCGGGCGGACCGCTTCGAGCAGCTCACGATGGATCATTCGCTGCTCCAGGAGCTGGTCGACCGCGGTTTCTACTCGCCGGAAGAAGCGCAGCGCGCGACCAACAAGAACTATGTGACCCGGGCACTGGGCGTCGAGCCGAATGTCGATGTCGAAATCCACGAGGAAGTCGCCACAAAAGGCGACTTTTATTTGTTGTGTTCCGACGGTCTTTCGGACATGGTCGAAGATGAAGACATACACTTAACAATAAATACGTTTAGTGCTAATCTCGATACTGTCGCTAAGCAGTTGATTCAATTAACGAATGATAATGGTGGCCGGGATAACGTGTCGGTGCTCATCACGCACGTGGTCGATTCGTTCCCCGCTCGCAAGCGGGTCTTAGACAAGGTCTTGGGCTGGTTCAGCTAAAGGAATCGAGGGCAGGACATGGCACGTTTAATTCTAAGCCTGGATGGACAAGTGCTCGCCGAGTACAACATGAACAAGGAGCGCTACACCATCGGGCGCTTGCCGGATAACGACATCCGCATCGACAACCCGGCGGTGAGCGGCCACCACTCGCTCATCATCAACATCCTCAACGATTCGTTCCTCGAGGACTTGAACAGTACCAACGGCACTTACGTCAACGGCAAGTTGATCAAGAAGCACGCGCTTCAGCACGGCGATCTGATCACCGTGGGCCATCACCAGCTCCGTTTCGTCGACGCGCAGGAAGCCGACGTCGAACAGGACGAATTCGAGAAGACAATGGTGATCACGCCCTCGAGCCAGGGCGAGCACAAGATCCGCCGCGTCGAAGCCGCGACCGATCAGGCCGCGAAGGCCGAGAGCGCACGGCGACCGCCGGAAGGCGCCACGCCGATCCAGAAAGCTAAGCTCCAGGTGCTGAGCGGCGCGTTCGCCGGACGTGAGCTTGAACTTACCAAGGCGTTGACCACACTGGGACGTCCGGGCGTACAGGTCGCTGCCATCACGCGCCGCGCGGAAGGCTACTTCATCGTGCACGTCGACAGCGGCAAGGAAGGCGACTATCCGCTTGTCAACGGCACACCGATCGGACCGCAGGCACGACGCCTGAATGACAACGACGTCATCCAGCTCGCCGGCGTGAAGATGGGATTCTTCGAGAGCTAGCGAAAAGGGGACAGTCCCCCATTTCCCGACACCCCTGCGGCAGCAGTCATGTGCCGAGATGGTGTCTGGCAAGCCGGTCTGGCGATGTTTGCGGGCAGGACATCAACTGTTCGGGAGTCTTCGTCGGGAGGTCCTTTCGGGACCGCCGTGAATACATCCCTGTAGGCTTCGGAAAAAACATCCTGTTTTTTTACGATCCCGAAAGGACCTCCCGACGAAGACTCCCTTCGCGTTGGGGCCGGCGCAGCCACGGCACCTCTCGGCACATGACTGCTGCGCCCGACAAGGCTGTGAAATGGCGGACTGTCCCCTTTTCGCTAGACGATTTCGTGCAGGACGCGCTGACTCACGCCGCAGAGGAGTTCGTAGGCGATCGTGCCGGCTTGAGCGGCAACCTCTTCGATCGGCAGACCGCGGCCCCATAGCACAACTTCGTCGCCGATCTTCGGTGGCACACCCTCGGTGGCATCGACCGCAATCATGTCCATCGATACCCTTCCGACGATCGGTCGCCTGGCGCCGTTGATGAGCACCGTCGTTCCCGAAGAAATATTGCGCGGATAGCCGTCGCCGTAGCCGACAGCAGCGATGGCGACGCGCGTCGGGCGCGCAGCCGTCCAGGCGCTCGCATAACCGACCGTCTCGCCGACCTTGACATCGCGTATGGCAATGAGGCGCGTCACCAGAGTCATGGCGGGAACGAGGCCGAGATCCTCGGCGCGCGTATCCGCGAACGGGGAGACTCCGTACAGCAATAGCCCCGGACGAATCCAGTCGGCATGACTTGCGGGCCAACCGAGGACACCCGCGGAATTGGCAATCGAAGCTTCGGCGCCAAGGTTCGCCACAACCGATCGAAACGCTGCAAGCTGCGCCTGTGTCTTTGCATCCGATCGCATATCGGCATTGGCCAGGTGCGTCATGATGCGCGCGCCGGGCGCAACGCTCGGGAGAGCCGTAACGCGCCGCCACGCGTCGGGAAATTCCTCGAGCCGGAAACCCAGCCGGTTCATGCCTGTGTCGACTTTGACCCAGATGCGAAAACGGTAGAGGCCGGTGTAAGCAGCCAGCATCTCGATCTGATCGCGGCTGTGCACGACCAGATCAAAATCCTGATGCGCGGCCTCGGTCAGTTGCACGGCGTCGAGCACGCCCTCGAGCAGCAGGATTGGATGTCGCAGGCTGGCACGGCGCAGTGCGATGCCCTCCTCCAGGCGTGCGACCGCAAAACCGTCGGCGTCGGCGAGCGCGAGCGCGGTGGGCACCAGGCCGTGGCCATAGGCGTTGGCCTTCACCACCGCCATCACCCGCGATCGCGGCGCGAAGCGACGTACGGTTTCGAGGTTTTTCCTGAGCGCCCGGGTATCGATGACGGCGCGAACCAGCTGGGTCACGATGAACTCTAGAAAGCGCCTTCGCCGTAGGAGTCGGGAACGAAGCTCTCGAACTTCGTGTACTTGCCGAGAAACGTGAGCTTCACTTCGCCGATGGGGCCGTTGCGCTGTTTCGCAATGATGATATCGGCGATACCCTTCTTCGGAGTGTTCGGGTCGTAGACCTCTTCGCGATAGATGAGAAGAATCACGTCCGCGTCCTGCTCGAGCGCGCCGCTCTCGCGCAGATCCGACATCACCGGTTTCTTGTCCTGGCGCTGTTCGACACCGCGATTCAACTGCGACAGAGCGACTACCGGGACTTTCAGTTCCTTGGCGAGCGCCTTGAGCGAACGCGAGATCTCGGAAATTTCCGTCGCGCGGTTTTCCTTCGTGCCCGCGACCTGCATGAGCTGCAGGTAGTCGACTACGATGAGATCAAGCCCCTTCTCGCGTTTCAGGCGCCGCGCGCGCGCCTGCAGTTCGGTAGGCGTGAGCGCGGGTGTCTCGTCGATGTAGAGCCGTGTCGATTGCAGCTGGCGCATTGCGCTGTCGAGGCGGTTCCAGTCATCGTCGGCGAGCCGTCCTGAACGCAGATGCGTCTGATCGATCCGCCCGATTGAGGAGAGCATGCGCATGGTGAGCTGCTCGGCGGACATTTCCATGCTGAAGATTAGTGCCGACTTCGACTCGCCCACCACGGCGCTTTCGGCCATGTTGATCGCGAGCGTCGTCTTGCCCATCGATGGGCGCCCCGCGACGATGATCAGATCCCCCGGCTGCAGACCATTCGTCAAGCCGTCGAGGGTCGCAAAGCCGCTGCCGATACCCGTGAGCTTGCCGGGATTCTGATGCAGCTCATCGATGCGATCGATCACCGGGCCGAGCAAAGCGCTGATCGGCACGGCGCCTTTCATGCCGCGCGCGCCGCGTTCGGCAATTTCGAAGACGTGTCTCTCCGCGTCGTCCACGAGCTCGCGCGTTTCGCGTCCTTCCGTATTGAAGGCGCTCGCGGCGATCGAATTGCCGACGGAGATGAGCTGGCGCAGCACCGAGCGTTCGCGCACGAGCTGCGCGTACGCGCGCACATTGGCGGCGCTCGCGGTATCGCGCGAAAGTGTGCCGAGGTAGCCGAGCCCGCCCGCTTCTTCCAGTCTGCCCTTGCGATCCAGGTGATCGGAGAGCGTGACCGCATCGCAGGGCTGATTGCGGCCCGCGACCTCGGCAATGGCCTCGAACACGAGCCGGTGATCGGGACGGTAGAAGTCTTCCGCGGACAGCAGGTCCGCAACCGCATCCCAGGCTGCGTTGTCGAGCATCAACGCGCCGAGCACCGCCTGTTCGGCTTCCACCGAATGTGGCGGCACGTGCAGCGAATCGAACGCTGCGGAGTCTTTCGAGTTGCGGACCGCGCCAGGCATACGGGGCCGCTCCGGCGGCTACTCTTCGGGAACGACGGTGACCAGGAGCTCGATATTAACGTCAGCGTGCAAATGAAGCGTCACTTGATGCTCGCCCGCGACCCGGATTGGCCCCTGCGGCAGCCGGACTTCCGAGCGTTCGATGGCGTGGCCGGCACGGGTGGCCGCCTCCGCGATATCCACTGTCCCGATCGAGCCGAAGAGCTTCCCTTCGGAGCCCGCCTTGGCTGCGATCGTGAGCTTGAAATCCTTGAGCGCTTCGGCGCGCTTCTGCGCCTTCCACAGCCCTTCCTGCGCCACACGCTCGAACTCCGCTCGCCGCGCTTCGAACTTCTTGACGTTGTCGGCCGTCGCCATGGTCGCCTTGCCCTGCGGCAGGAGGAAATTGCGCGCGAAGCCCGGCTTCACCTTCACGCGGTCGCCGATGCCGCCCAGGTTTGCGACTTTCTGCAGAAGAATGACGTCCATGAGGGTATCGCTCGCTTGACTCAGTGCTGATCGGTGTAGGGCAGGAGCGCGAGAAAGCGCGCGCGCTTGATCGCGAGCGACAGCTGGCGCTGATAGTGCGACTTGGTGCCGGTGATCCGGCTCGGCACGATCTTGCCGGTCTCGGTCACGTAGCTCTTCAAGGTCCCGAGGTCCTTGTAGTCGATCTGCTCGACGTTATCGGCGGTAAAGCGGCAGAATTTCTTGCGGCGGAAAAAACGGGCCATGTTTGCTCTCTACACTTGGGTATTTGCTTGGGTATTTGCTTGGGTACTTGGCGCTCAGTAACTGGAGGACCGATCGCGATCGCCACGCCCGGAGGGCATGGAATCATCGTCATCGTCGAAGGGACGCTCACGCTCGCGTTCGTTCTCATCCGCGCCTTTCGCCATGGGCGAGGGTTCGGTGATCGCCTTGTCCATGCTCGTGACGAGGTGACGGAGCACCGCATCGCTGAAGCGGAAGGCGCCGGTCAGCTCATTGAGGGTCTTCTGATCGACCTCGATGTTGAGCAGGATGTAGTGGGCCTTGTGGACCTTGGCGATCGGAAACGCCAGCTGGCGCCGTCCCCAATCCTCGAGCCGGTGCACGTTGCCACCACCCGCTGCGATCATGCCCTTGTAGCGTTCGAGCATGGCCGGTACCTGCTCGCTCTGGTCAGGGTGGACCAGAAACACGATCTCGTAGTGCCGCATGGCAGTCGAAGTCTCCCTCTGGATGTAAAGCCACCCGAAACTTGCGGTGTGGCAAGGAGTTATGTCTGCGGACAGCCCAAGGGCGGTCGCGCAGGGGCGGGAAGAATATAGAAGCGCTGGCGCTATCGCAAGGCGCGCTGCCGTTGATAATGCCGACTTACTCTTCCCTCTCCCCTTTCAGCGGGCAAGAGCGGGGTGATGGGATCCACTTCGTGAGCCGCCGCTGTCGCCCAACCTCGTACAAGAGAACTCCGGCCGCAACCGCGACATTCAGACTCTCGACGGTTCCGACCAGCGGCAGCTTCACCAGGAGGTCGCAGGTGTCACGTGTGAGCCGCCTCATACCGTCGCCTTCGCTGCCCAGGACGACGGCCAGGGGCCCATCGAGTGCCGCGGCCTCCGCCGTGACCTCAGCCTGCACGTCGGCTCCGACCACCCACAGGCCAAGCTCCTTCAGCTGTTCGAGACTGCGAGCGAGATTCACCACCGACACAACCGGAATATGCTCCGCAGCGCCAGCGGCGACCTTGCGCACAACCGGAGTCACAGGCGCGGCGCGATCGCGCGGAATGACAATGGCATGCGCGCCGAAGGCATCGGCATTGCGCAGACAGGCGCCGAGGTTGTGCGGATCCTGTACGCCATCGAGTACCAGCAGGAGCGGCTTGCCCTCGATCGACTGCACCAGACTGGCGAGATCCACTTCCGCGAGATCGAGCGAGGCCCGCACCTCCGCGAGCGCACCCTGATGAACGGCGCCACGAGTCAACTGGTCGAGGCGGGTCGAGCTTGCCTCGCCCACCTCGATGCGATTGCGCTCAGCAAGCGCGATCAACTCGCGCAATTTCCGATCGTCGCGTCCGGCCAGCACCCAGAGCCTGGCGACGCGGCCCGGATTGCGGCTGATGAGCGCACGTACCGCATGCAGGCCATAGACGATGCGATTCGGATCCATTGCTTGTCCCCTGGCTTACCGCTTGCGTCGGCGCGCTTTTGGGCCTGCGGGCCTGACACTCGTCGACTGCGCCAGCTCAAAGTCGATTTGGCGATCGTCCATGTCCACATTCGCGACCCGCACCCGCACGGGTGCGCCAAGCTGATAGCGGCGTTTGCCGCGCCGGCCGCACCAGGCCTGCAGCCGTTCGTCGATGTAGTACTCGTCATCGCGCAGCGAGCTCACATGCACAAGACCGTCGATCTGCAGAGCGCTGATCTGCGCGAAGAAGCCGAAATCGACGACGCCCGTGATCGTGGCGTCGAACTCTTCGCCAATATGGCTCTTGAGATAGTCGCACTTCAGGTACTGCAGGACGCTGCGCATCGCTTCGTCAGCGCG
>Ga0326726_10002931_pt1 | contig 15642 bp, 6 predicted proteins | sample MHFenrmetagenome_2_FD_207603 | JGI IMG/M metagenome (GOLD analysis project Ga0326726, IMG submission 207603) | Lab enriched peat soil microbial communities from Michigan Hollow, Ithaca, NY, United States - MHF15MN | ecosystem: Environmental > Terrestrial > Soil > Wetlands > Peat | place: USA...
GCTGAAGGCCGTCGCGGGCAAGATCGCCGTCCCGCGGAGCGTCGCCGCGCTGAGCATCGCCGCCGGCGTGTTGCTCCTGGGCGTGGCGGCGACCAAGGCGGCCGACCTCATCAAGGATTCCTGGCGCAAGAAGATCGAGGTCGCCCGGCTGGGGACGGAAGTCAAGATCAAGACGGCGTTCCTGGAGTTCAAAAAGGAATGGTCCGCCCAGATGGAGAACAAACGAGCCTTGGGCATTATTAGCAATGAGGAGACCCTGACCTCGAAGTCCGCAAGCAAGGAGGCGGCAGCCGAACTGGACAGGGCGATCCTCGATCTCGAGGAAGCCAAGGCGTCCGGAGAGGCCCCGCGCAACGAGCTTTATGCTCCGTTGGTCGAGGGGCGCGACTTTGTCAGCGAACGTCTCGAGATCGAGAAGAAATCGTACCAATTCGAAATGGAGCTGCGCCGGGAGCGCATCGAGCCCGCCCTGCGCCATCGAGTCGAACTGGGGCTCATCCCAAAGAGCGACCTCGACGACGTATTGGCCTGGCTTTCCGTCGATGAGGCGGGGATCAAGGACATCGAGAACCGTCTGGCCTTGCGGCGGCGGTTCCTCTCGGGCGAGATCTCCGCCGGAGAGCTCGAGATCCAAACCCGGATGAGTGCGGCCGAAAAAGACCTCCGCGAAGCCCAGTCTGAGATCGATACGGTGGGGAAGGGCCTGGAAGACCTCCGGGCCAAGGAAGCCGTTGGCCTCATCGCGAACAGCGTCCTCAAAGCCGCGCAGCTCGAATTGAGCGCCGCGCAAGCTCGGGCCGACTTGGCTCTTCGTGAGATCGAGATCCTGAAAAAGATCAGATAGGGGTGCGAAACGGCTGTTCCCAGGCCACGGCGTAGCGCTTGACCTGGGGAATGCCGGCTTCGTTCTCCGAGATGTCCGGCGCCCGCCATTCCAGCAGCCGGGAGAAGAGGCCAATTTCCGTTTTTCTGGGGTTCCCGCGACCAAAACTTGGTAGGATATAGAGATGATCCCGTTCCGGGCCAAAGCGGCTTTTTCTGCCGTCGCGATCGCCGTCTCCCTGCTCGCAGGGTGCCGGACGGCCGCCCGGACCGCCCCGCCTCCGGTTCCCAACCCAGCCGCCCCTTCGCCGGCCGTCGCCGAACCGGCGGACCGGACCGCGGCCGAGGCCACGCTGGCCCGCATGGGCTACACGATCCAGGTGGGCGCTTTCGCCGTCCTGGATAATGCCCGGGCTTTGGCCGGCGCCTTGGCTGCCGCGGGCCTGGACGCCTTCTACTTCCCGACGGAGTCCGGGCTCTTCAAGGTCCGTTTCGGGAACTTCCCCACCCGGGACGCGGCGGTCGCAGAAGCCGGGAAGCTGAAGGCGGCCGGGCGCATCGGCGACTATTTCATCGTCGGCCCGGCCGATTACGCGGTGTTCAGGCCCGGCCCCGCGGGACCCGCCGCGCCGAAGCCCCTTCCTTCCGGCGCGGGCCTCCGGGACCGGCTCGTGGCCACGGCCGAGAGCTTCATCGGGGTGGACTATGCCTGGGGCGGGACGACGACCCGTTCCGGCTTCGATTGCAGCGGCCTGGTCCTCGCGGTCTACCAGCTGAACGGCCTGGCCATGCCCCGCTTGGTCAAGGACCAATTCCAGGCCGGAACGCCGGTCGCGGGGGACCAATTGAGGAAGGGCGATCTTGTCTTCTTCTCCGCTTCTCCCGGCGGCGATCTGACCCACGTCGGGATCTACGCCGGCGACGGCGCCTTCATCCACGCCCCGGGGAGGGGAAAGCAGGTCCGCCGGGAATCCCTCGATGGCGCCTATTTCAAGGCCCATTTCGCGGGCGCCCGGATCTATGTCAAGTAGACGTCGCCCGGTTCCCTCCCCGTCCGCCTCCGTCCGGCCGTTTGACCGGGCCCGTGCCGGCGGGGATAATAGGTCCCCCATGGACGTTCTCTCCATCCGCCACGCCGCCGAGAACAACCTCCGGGACGTCGACGTCGACATCCCGCACGGCCGGATGACCGTCGTCACCGGCGTCTCCGGCTCCGGGAAATCCTCGCTCGTCTTTGACGTCATTTTTCGAGAGGCCGAGCGGCGCTACCTCGAGACGTTCTCGTCCTACGCCCGCCAGTTCATGGGCAAGCTGCGGCGGCCGGACGTCGGCCTCGTCACCGGACTCTCTCCCGCCGTGGCCGTCGGCCAGAGGGCCTCGACACCGGGCCCCCGGTCGACCGTGGGGACGCTGACCGAGATCCACGACGACCTCCGGCTTTTCTTCGCCAGGCTGGGCGAATCGCCCGACGGCCTGCGCCTGTCACGGCGGATGTTCTCCTTCAATTCGCCCGAAGGGGCCTGCCCCGTTTGCCGGGGTCTCGGGGTGGAGGACCGCATCGATCCCGATCTCCTCATCTCGGACCCGGCCAAGACCCTGCGCCAGGGCGCCCTGTCCCTGACCACGCCGAACGGATACATCATCTACTCCCAGGTGACCATGGAGGTCCTGGACGAGGTCTGCCGGGCCCATGGATTCTCGGCCGACGTGCCCTGGCTCGACCTCAACGATGTCCAGCGGGACATCGTCCTCAACGGGAGCGAGAAGGTCCTCATCCGCTACGGCAAGCATCCGCTCGAATCGCGTCTTCGCTGGAAAGGCATCGTCGCCAAGCCCCGGGAGGAAGGATTCTATAAAGGCATCCTGCCGGTCATGGAGACCATCCTCAGAACGAAGAGGAACGACAACATCCTCCGCTTCGCCCGGACGCTCCCCTGCCGCGCCTGCGGCGGCCGCCGGCTCAGACCCGAGTCGCTGCGGGTGACGGTCGCGGGCCGCTCCATCTCCGATCTCTCCGCCATGAGCGTCCGCAGCTTCGCCGAAGACTTCCGCCGCATGACGTTTGACGCCTCGTGCCGGGACGCCGGCGAGGCCGTCCGCGCGTCCCTCCTGGCAAAAACGGACCTGCTCGAGCGCCTCGGGCTCGCGTATCTGCGCCTCGACCGCGCCGCGGACACGCTCTCCGGAGGGGAGATCCAGCGCATCCGGCTGGCCGCGCAAGCCCGGAGCGGATTGAGGGGCGTTCTCTACGTTCTCGACGAACCGACGGCCGGCCTCCATCCGGCCGATACGGCGCGCCTGCTGGGCCTTCTCCGCGAGCTCCGCGACAACGGCAACACGGTCCTCGTCGTCGAGCACGACGAGGACGTGATGCGGGCGGCCGACAACCTCATCGACCTCGGCCCGGGGCCGGGAGAGGCGGGCGGCCGCGTGCTTTATCAGGGCCCGGCGTCCGGGCTGTCCGGTCTCGAGCCGGGAAAGAGCCCGACCCGCGATTTTCTGACCGGCGATAGGGCCCCCGCTTTTCGTTCGCGGTGCCGCACCGGTACGGGGCGCCTGCGCGTCCGGGGGGCCCGCAAACACAACCTCAAGGCCGTGGACGTCGAGTTCCTTCTCGGCGCTTTGAACGTCGTGACCGGGGTTTCCGGCGCGGGCAAGTCGACGCTCGTCCGCCGCGTCCTGGCCGAGCGGCTCCGAACCGGGCGGTTCGGACCGGGTCCGGACGCGGACGGCATCTCGGCCGAGGGGACCGTGGGCCGGGTCGTCGAGATCGACCAATCCCCCATCGGCCGGACGCCGCGATCCAATCCGGCCACCTACACCAACGTCTCCGACCGGGTCCGCGACCGGTTCGCCGCGCTGCCCGAGGCGCGGGACAGGGGCTTCGGCAAGGGACGGTTCTCCTTCAATGTCCCGGGCGGCCGGTGCGAAAGGTGCCAGGGCGCCGGGCTGCTGCAGATCGGCATGCATTTCCTGGGCGACGTCGAGATCGTCTGTCCCGATTGCGAAGGCCGCCGCTTCAACGACGGGACGCTGGCCGTGCGGGACCGGGGGAAGAATATCCACGACGTCCTGGAGATGAGCGTCGCGGAGGCGGCGGCGTTCTACGCCGGCTCGCCGCGTCTCGCGGCAGACCTCGAGGTCCTGAAGCGGCTCGGCCTCGGCTACCTCAAGCTCGGCCAGAGCTCGACGACGCTTTCGGGCGGAGAAGCCCAGCGCGTCAAGCTCGCCGCCGAGATGAGCCGGAGAGCGGCCGGGCCCGCCCTTTACATCCTGGAGGAGCCGACGACGGGCCTCCACCGGGCCGACATCGAGGACCTCCTGACCGCGTTCCGGGAGCTCGTCAGCCGGGGCCGAACGATCATCGCCGTCGAGCACCATCCGGACGTTATCCGGGCCGCCGACCGCGTCGTCGATCTCGGCCCGGGGAGCGGCGAGGACGGGGGCCGCGTCGTCGCTTGCGGCCCTCCCGACACGATCGCGGCCTGCGCCGCCTCCCTCACGGGAGGGGCCCTCCGGGGAGAATATGCCCCGGGAGGGAGGCGCGATGCTCCGCGGACGGGCGCCCCCGAAGCGGACGGACCGATCGTCCTCGAGGGGGTTTCGACCCACAATCTCCGCTCGATCGACGTCCGCATCCCGTTCCGCAAGTTCACGGCCGTCTGCGGGCCGTCCGGCGGCGGGAAATCGTCGCTCGCTTTCGACACGCTCTTCGCCGCGGCCCGCCAGAGGTATATCGAGAGCTTTTCCTCGTATGTCCGGGCGCTGATCGACAAAGGCGGCCGGGCCGACTTCGCCGCCGCCCGGGGCCTGACGCCGCCGATCGCCGTGGCCGGCTCGACGTCGGCATCGAACCCCCGTTCGACCGTCGGGACGATGACCGAGATCCACGATTACTACCGGCTGTTGTATTCCCGGGCCGGGACCCCTCCCCCGGACCTTCGCGGCCGCCCGCTGACGGCGTCGATGTTCTCTTTCAACCATGAGCAGGGCGCCTGCCCCGAGTGCAAGGGGCTCGGCACGGTGACCGTGACCGATCCGGAGCGCTTGATCACGGATCCGACAAGATCTCTCCTTGACGGGGCGATGGATGGAACGAAGACCGGCCGGTTCTACGGCGACCCCCACGGCCAGTTCGTCGCCGCGCTGAAGGCGGCCGGGCGGGCGGCCGGAATGGATTTCTCCGAGCCCTACCAAGGTCTCACCGGTCCCGAGCGCGAGGTCGCCCTCCACGGGACCGGCGACCGGGTCTACGATATCGTCTGGTCCTACGAGCGAGGAAAGCGGGCCGGGGACTTCAGGTTCCGCGGGCCCTGGAAGGGATTCTCAGCCCTCGTCGCCGAGGAATACGTGCGCAAGCACGCCGACCATAGGGGCGAATCGATGCGGGCGCTGATGAGGGACGATCCGTGCCCCGCTTGCGGCGGCCGGCGGCTCAAGCCCGCGTCCCTCGCCGTCACCTACCGAGGGCTCAGCATCGCGGACCTCTCGGCCCTCACCGTGGCCCAAGGCCTCGATTTCTTCGGGGACGAGGAAAGCGGGGCGCCGATGGACGCCCGGGCGGCGGCGGTGACGGCGGCCGTCCGCGGCGAGATCTCCCGCCGGCTGGGTCTCATCCGGGACATCGGCTTGGGTTATCTCGGGCTCGACCGCGCCTCCGCGACATTATCGGGCGGCGAAGCCCAGCGTTTGCGGCTGGCCGGGCTTCTCGGGGTCAAGCTCACGGGGGTTACGTTCGTCCTCGACGAGCCGACGCTCGGCCTTCACCCCCGGGATACCGCGAAGCTCGTCGACCTCATCCGCGGTCTCACGGCCGAAGGCAATACCGTCGTCGCCGTCGAGCACGACCTCGACGTCGTCCGGGCCGCCGATCACGTCATCGACCTGGGGCCGGGCGCGGGCCGTGCGGGCGGCCGGATCGTCGCCGAAGGCCCGCCAGGCGATGTCGAGCGCTCCCCCGGCTCGGTGACCGGTCCCTATCTGGCGGGGCGCGCGAAGAGGCCCGGACCTCTCGCCGGATCGCCGGGGCCCGGTCTGGAGATCACGGGGGCCCGGGCGAACAATCTCCGGGAGATCGACATCGCCGTTCCCTCGGGCACGCTGACGGCCGTGACCGGGGTGTCCGGAAGCGGGAAGACGAGCCTCGTGTTCGAGGTCATTCAGGCCTCGGCCGTGGCCGGACGGGCGATCTCTTGCTCGAAGATCCGCGGGCTCGATCGCTTCTCCACGGTCGTCGCGGCCGGGTTCGAGGCCCCAGCCGGAAGCGCTTCGAGCATCCCCCTCACGTACTTGGGGCTCTTCGACGCCGTCCGGGGCATCTTCGCGGCTTCGGAGGAGAGCCGGGCGAAGGGATTCAAGAAATCCCATTTCTCGTTCCTGACGCCCGAGGGCCGCTGCGACGCGTGCGGCGGCACCGGCCGGAAGACGGTCAGCCTGGATCATTTGGCGGATGTCTCCGCGCCCTGCGAGGTCTGCCGGGGCAGGAGATACGGCCCCGGCGTCCTCGAGGTCCGCGTGTCCGGCCGGACGATCGCCGACGTTCTCGAGCTGACCGCGGCCGAAGGCACGGACGTCTTCGCCGGCCAACCCAAGATCGCGGCAGGTTTGGGCCTGCTCGCCGGGATCGGGCTGGATTATCTGCAGCTCGGCCAGCCTCTCGATACGCTCTCCGGCGGGGAAAGACAGCGGCTGAAGCTCGCGGCGGAATTGATGGATCCGCCTCCGGGCCCCTCCCTTTATCTTTTCGACGAACCCACGTCGGGACTCCACCCCTCGGACATCGACCGGCTGCTGGGTCTATTCGGGAAGCTCCTCGCCGCGGGACAGACGATCGTCGCCGTCGAACACGACCTCGATCTCGTCTCCCGGGCCGGGCACGTCATCGATCTGGGGCCGGAGGGCGGGGACGAGGGCGGCGGTCTCGTCATCCAGGGAACGCCGGAGTCCGTCGCGGCCTGCCGGGCCTCCCACACGGGCGCCGCACTGCGAAGATATTACGGCCGCGGACCTACTCGGCGTCCTTGACGCAGCGGAAGCCGACGGTGGCCACGCGGTCGAGGCCGGGGGAGACGAGGAGAAGGATCTGGACCCGGTCGACGGCGAGCGGTCCGCTCTTGACGTACCATTCGCTTGTCTCGGGCGCGTAGAAGCTGCCGCCGCGGATGATGCCGTAGCGGTAGACGCCGTTGTCGTAGACGTCGTCCAGGACCTGCCAGACGTTGCCGACCATGTCCAGGACGCCGAAGGGGCTTGCCCCTTTCGGATAGGCCGTGACCGGTGTCGTCCGGTTGAGCTTGGCGTTGCAGCGGCCGGACTCCATCGCCTTCCCCCACGGGAAAGGCCGTCCGTCCGTGCCCTGCGCGGCGTACTGCCATTCGGCCTCCGTCGGCAGTCGCTTGCCCGCCCACTTGGCATAGGCCCGGGCGTCCTCGGGCGAGACCCAGCGGACCGGATGGTCTCCCTCGCCCGCGGGCGGACGGGCGTCGACCCAATGCTTCAGGAAATTCGACCGGTCGGCGGGCGAATACCCTGACGCGTCCAGGAAGGTCTTGAAGGCATCGTTCGTGACCGGCGTGCGGTCCATGAAGAAGCGGCGCATCGCCAGAACGCGGGGCTTGGTCGTGTCCGGGTACGGGATGATCGGGTTGGCGTCGTCCGGATTGCCGGCGGTCTTGAAGACGAAGGTCCCGGCCGGGATCTCGACCATGCCGCGCGGCGCCGTCCGGGCCGGGACCGTCCGCTCGACGCGGGTGATGAGCCGCGGATAGGCCAGCGCCAGGTGGACGACGCGCTCGTCGATGATCTCGCCGCGAGGGTCGAAGAGCTGGACGACGAACTTGTCCTCACGGAAGCCGAAGTGCTCATGGAGGGCGATCGTCCGCCGCTCGGTCCCGAACAAGACGGGCATCTCGCCATAGGAGGGATTTCCGGCCGAGACGGCGATCCGGCCCCCGGCCGGCGCGCCCGGGGCCTCGAACGTCACCCGCTCGCCGTCGGCCTCGACGCGAAGAAGGCCTGTCAGGACGGCGACGCACTCGACGTTCCCCTCCCTGCGCGTCCCGAGACGCGCGGCGTCGAACGAGGCCGCATCGACCGGGGCATAAGTCTTCCCGTCGCGGACGACGGACTCGATCTCCTCATGGTTCCACAGGCTGACGAGATGGCCGCCTTTCGGAATGTCAACCTCGATGAGCGGGCCTTTGTAGCCCTCGGGCCGCAGGCTGAGAACGGTGAAGACGGTCTTGCCGCCGTCCCGCCAGCGGTTGGCCCAGAGCCCGTCCTCCAGGGTCGGCACGAGCGGCTCCCAGCCCGGGTCGAGGAAGGCCGAGGAATTCTCGCGCAGGAGCTTGGTCGTCCGGCCGAGATAGCGCAGCTCCTCCGCGATCCAGTCGGGCCGGCCCGGCCGCATGGTGTTGATCTCCGAACCGTAGCCGTTGAAGAAGGCCACGGCCGACTCACGATGGAGCGGTCCTTCGGCGAGCTGGAGGACCCGGAAGATGGCGAAATCCGGCTTCATGAACTTGTTCATGTTGAGCGGGGGGGGCATATAGAGGGCGTCGTGGACGCGGCCGGAGACGATGCCGGGCATATCGCGGGGCACGGCCATGCCCTCGCTGTACATGATGATGCCCGGCTTGACCCGGTCGGCCGCGGCCTGGAACTCGCGGCTCGATTCGCCCCGGGTATCGAGTACGACGCCATCCGCATCGAGCGTCTTCAGCATGGCTTCCATGCCGGCGATGTGGTCCTCGTGCCGGGTGCTCGAGTCCCAGGGATTGTAGGAGATGAAGTACTTCTTGCCGAGCTTGTGGGCCAGATCGACCTGGCGGCGGAGCTCGGGCAGGCCGCCGGGCAGGTCCCGGTACATGTCCCACTGGTTGCGCGCGTCGAGGCCCAGCCGCGGCCAGGTCGGCCAGATAGTGTAGATGTCGATGGGCCCGAGTGTCGTGTCCCAGGCCGTGAGCGTCCGGTCGAAGGCATAGCGTCGGGCCTCGGAGTCGTAATAGGTCCGGTCCCAGGCGAACTGGAGGACCATGAGATAAGCCCGCCGGACCCAGGCCAGGTCGGGGCGCCGGAACAGGGCGTCGTCGAACTTCTCGAGGTCATAGAGGAAGCGCTCCCGGAACATGATCTCGAGGCCGCGGCGCCAGCCGCCGCCATGGGCCTCGAAGTAGAGAGCGTACTCGACCGACCCGCCGGGTTCGAGGGTCGTGGCCCAGCGGGTGCGTTCCGCTTTGTCCGTCTTGACCCGGCGGGCGATAGCCGTCAAGGCCTTCGCGCCGCCGATATCGATCGAAGCGAAGCCCAGATGCCAGGCGTTGTCGGGCAGGACGACGCCGAGCGGCCGCAAGCCGGGACGGAAGAGCTGGCTCCGGTCGAGCTGGTGCGGCTCCTCGTTCGGCAATCCGGCCGTGATGAACGTCCGGTCGGCGCCCTGGCCGAGAGGGACGAGATTCTCGAGGGCGATCTTCGATCGGCCGCCGTTCCGGAAGATGACCTTCAGCTTCGCGCCCGGCTTGAACCCCTCTTCAGGGACGACGGTGATGGCGAGCCCGGCCGGCAGGGCCGAGGAGGCCGTCAGTCGCCCGTCGACGAGGAGGGTGAAGAGCGGCAGAGATGACGGGAGCGCCGTCTGTGAGCCGTCGGCGAGCTTCAGTCCGACGACAGCCGTTTCCGCGCCGCGCGGCCCGGACAGCGTGACGGACCGGAGCTCTGACGCGTCCGGTCGCGCCGGCGCGGAGGATCCCCCGGCCGTGGCCCCGAAGGCCAGCGCCGTCCCGATCGCCAAGACTCCGAAGGTTCTACGAGCGTTCATGCGGCCATTTTTCCACAAACGCCCCGGCCGCCGCAAGGCGCTTACTTCGTGTCGAAGTACCAGACGAACTTGACCATGGCCACGGTCGTGTTCATCCGCCATCTCCGCGGATCGAGGGTATCGCCGAACTGATTGAGGACAAAATAAAGATAGGCCCCGGGCTTGGGGATCCAGGTAACGCGGAAGTTGAAGAGGACCTCATCGTCATCGTTGTTCCACTGTCCGAAAACGGACCCGTACAGCCGGGGGTTGAGGGACAGGTTCAGCCGGGCCACGACCTCGTCGATGGCGAACGCGCCGGCGGCGAGCCGGATATCGGTCCTGGCGTAATCGGCGCTGGCGCTGAAGCGCTTGCCGGGCTTCCAGGCCAGCCCGGCCTCCCATTCGGTGCTCGTGCCGTCGTAGAATTCGCCCCAGCTGAATCCGGCGTCGGCGACGATCGGCCGGCCTTCGAACGTTTCGACCTGAAGAGAGGCCCGGTCCGTCCAATAGCGCCCGGCCGGGATGATGAACCCGTCGCGGATCTCGAAGTCCTCGGTCAGGTTTTCGGCGCTCCTCTGGATGTTGAATTCGAACGCGTCTCCGCTCTTCAGGGACAGGGCCAGGGGCACGAACTCCATATAGACCGACTGCATGTCCTTCGTGATGTCGTCGATATAGTAGCTCAGCTCGATCGGCTTGAGCTCGAGCTGACGGATCCAGGGAAGGAACCTTGGCCGCGGGCTGACGACGAGCTCCGTGCTGAAGACCTGGTAGCTCGTCCGGCTGAGGAAACCGGCCTCGGGATTGAATCCCAGGCCGACCCGTTCCCAGGAGCCGGTGAACTCGACGAGATCGTTGGGGTAGCTGACGAACAGCCGGTGGGCCGTCCCGGCCGCGTCCTCGGCCCCCGAAGTGTAGGTCGCGGCGAACGCCCCGCCGAACTGGAAGTTCTTGTCGCCGAAGAGCTTGGAGGTCGAGACCAGGGCGTCGACGCCCGCTGTTCCGTTGAAGTGCCCGGCCTGGGCGGCCCCGATGGCCAGGAAGCCCACGGAAGATTCCTCGCCGAGGTCTTGTTTCAAGCGGACGAGAGAGAAGTTGGTCGAATTCGAGAGGTCCGTCCGGCTGGTCTGGAGGTCCATGATCCCGAGCGTCGTGCCGCCCATCTTGCCCAGGAACCGCGCTCCGCCGATGATCGCGGCCTCCTGCCCCTGGACGCTGCCGATCCGCCGGCTGTAGAACGGTTGGGCCCGGCCCAGCGAAAAATCAAAGAAATTCTTGCCTTCGAGGAAGAACTGGCGCTTTTCGGGATAGGAGATGGAGAATCGGGTCAGATTGACGATCAGCTGGTCCGATTCGACCTGGGCGAAATCCGGATTGACGGTGAAGTCCATCTTGACCGTCGGGTTGACGAGATAGCTGAAATCGAGCCCGATATCGCCTTGGGTCAAAGCCGTCTCCCCTCGGTCTTTCTCCAGCCCTCCGACGGCGTAGGGCCGGAACTCGAAGATCTTCATCCGGGCCAGGTCCCGAAGCCCCTCCAGGGTCCCCGCCCGGCTGATCTGGCGGAGGCTGACATCGCGCGACCAGCCCTGCCAACGGTCCTGTTCCCGCTTGTGCCGGATATTCCGCTCGAAGTTGACGCCCCAGGTCTGGGAATTGGCGGGGCTGAACTTCAGTGTGGAGAACGGGATCCGGACCTCGGCGAACCAGCCGCTGCCGGTCTTCGTCGCGGCGGCGTACCAGACGCCGTTCCAGTCGGAATTCGACTTCCGCCCGTTGTCCTGGATCAGGGCGTCCGCCTGGGAGCCGTTGGGATTGACGGCGAAAAAGTAAGCGTTCCGGCGGTCGCCGTACGTGTCGAGGATGATCTGGAAATTATCGTCGCTGTCCGTGTCGAAATCCCATTTCATCCGCTGGGCGACGATCCTGTCCGGCTCCTTGTCGAAGCACCAGATGCCGATGTAAAGGTCGGTCCGGCTATAGAGGACCGCGACCTCCGTCCGCTCCGTCGCCGGGGCGTTCTCGTTGAGCTCACGCTGGGTGAAATTGGAGATGTGCGCGACCTTCGCCCAATCGGGCTCGTCCAGGATCCCGTCCAGCTTGATCGGCGAGACGATGCACAGGGCGCCGCACGTGTCCGGCAGGCCGCGCTGGGCCAGAAGGGGCCCGGCGCCGGCGAGACAAGCGCCGGCGATCAGGCCGAGGGCGGCCGCCTTATTCAGCGGGAAGTGGGGCCGCGGGCACAGGGTCCCCATCATCACTCCTGCGCGGGCAGGAGGCGGTCCTTGTCGAGGGTCGACTTGGCGAAGAGGCCCAACACGCCTTTCAGTCCGACGCTCATGACGATATTGAAAAAGAAACACAGGAAGCCGACGACGATGAGCCCGCCGCAGAGGGCGGCCAGGATCATATAGATGTTGAACTCGCCGTTGAAATAGATCGTCCGCCTCAGCATGCCCTTCAGCCCGGCCATGCCCATGAAGGCGCCCATGCCGATGCCCCCCGTGAGATGGGCCCAAAAGTGGATGTTAGCCAGCTTCTGGCTGTAAAGCTTGGCGCCGTTGGTCAGGATCGGGAAGAGGAGGTAGATCGCCGCGTAAAGGGTCATGGTCAACCCGACCAGAACGGCCACGTGGACATGCGGGCCGACGACCCACTGCGTGTTATGGAGGATGCGGTTCAGCCCGACGTCGGCCTGGATGATGCCGGCCGGGACCCCGAGAGCAAAGCCGAGGAGACCGCCGAGGAGGAACTTCAGCTCGTTCGACATCTTGAGGGGCCGGGCGCTCCAGAGCGTGGCCAGGGTGATGAAGAAGGCGAGCCCCTGGGTGATGAGCTCGAAGGCCGTCACCATCTCCCCGGAGACGACCTTGAGGACCGCCGGCTGGGCCTGGTCGGACAGGAGGTGGTGCGACCAGACCGTCCAGGAGACGACGAGCTCGACGAGCAAGGCGGCCCTGGCGATATTCTGCATGAACAGCGCCTTGCCCGAGATCATCGTGGCCAGGAGATACCACGTCCCGGCGACGAAGATGAGCACGAGGCCGTCGGCGACGAGGTCGAGGCCCCACCAGAACCAGTTCTTGTAGAGCAGGGCGTCGATGGCCGTCCGCCGGAGGTCGAAGCCGAGGAGCGAACCGACCATATAGACAAGGATGAGGACCCCGGTGAACAGGATGACGCCGGAGTTGAAGGCCACGTCCACGGTCCCGCGGGCCACCGCCGCGACGGGCAGGGGAACGAGATGCTCCTCCTTCTTCTTCCTGAACAGGTTCTTGAGACCGGTCCAGCCGAGGGCCGAGGCCAGAAGGGCGCCCCCCGGCTGCTTGTCCCATCCCTTGGGAGTATAGGTGATGGTCTTGAAGACATTGATGACGAAGAAGACCGAGCCCAGCATCACCAGGGCGATCCCCAGGATGAAGACGGCGCCGCCGAGGGCGCTGAATTGGCTGAAGTCGGCCGGCAAGGGCCAGTAGAGGGTATACAGGGGGGCGTAGTGAGAGACGAAGCCAGCGCCCCAGAAGACGATGGTGCCGACGGCGAGGAGCCAGAACGTCCAGGTGGCCAGCTTGAAGCTCCACAGGGGCTTCTTCATCAGGAAAGGCACAAGGAAAAGGAAAGCGCCGAAGACGATCGAGTACGACGACCCGAAGATCCCGACGAGCGGGTGGGCCGTCATGATAGCGAAGAACTGATTCGACTTGATGAAGGGGATGGGATGGACCTCGAAGATCCGCATGATCATCCCTTCGATGACGGCGAACGCGAAATAGACCAGCCCGACGACGACGAACTTCAGGGTCAGCTTCTGCATCGGGGTCAGGGTCTTCGGCTTGAACAGACCCTGTTCCCCGTCGATCATGGTCCGCAGGATGCTCATGGGTCTTCCCTCACTTCGCTTCGAGGACTTCAATAGCGTCCGGGACGACCATGTGGATGCCCTTGGGCCCCGAGTATTCCGTCGACCGGATGGTATAGAGCCCCGGCTTGGTGAACTGCCAGATGACGTCGTTCGTGTGGCCCGGGACGACCTGCATCTGGAAGACCATGGTGTGGTCCGGCCGGAAGACGCCGAAGCCGTAGGTCAGGTCGTCCGAAGTGACCACGAAACGGACCTTCTCCCCGACCTTGACGACGAGGCGGGCCTCCGGAAGCCGGAACTCGTGGTCGGCGACGCGGATCTCGAAGACGCGGTCGACCTGGACGCTGGCCCTGTGCAGGTCGGGCTCGACCCAGGGAATGGTCTTCAACGTGATGAGATGCAGGGACACGCCGAGGACCGTCAGAAAAGCGACGAAGGTGAAGAAGACGGCCGGCTTGACCCCGCCTCCCTTGCCCGGTTTCGTCAACCGCCAGGCGACCCAGCCGACGACGAGGATCATGGCGATGGCATAAAAAGTATAGGCCAGCGTTTGACCGAAGAGGACGAGCGTCGAATCGACCATGGGAGATCGGCCTCCTTCCCGGGGCATGATATCCTCGGCCGGCGGCGCCGGTCAAGGGTCCAGGGACCGGGCTTAGCGCACGGCCTGGCGCAACGGCCGGAGGTCGAGGTCCTGGAAGTCGTAGCTGAAGTCCGTGTCCGGCGAGACCGCCTCCATTTTCGCCCGTTCGATCGATCCGTCCGGCCACAGGGCGAAGGTCACATAGGCGTCGGCCCGCAGCTCCCGGTCGCGCCAGCGGACGATGAAGGAATCGTACTGCCAGTGCTCCATGTCGCCGGTGAGCGCGGGCGTCTTGGTGAAGCGCATGACCAGGCGTCCGCCGGACTCTTCGATGACGACGTCGCCGTACCAGGCGTCGCGGTAGGTCCCGGCGTATTTGGCCAGGGGCAGGGACGGCTTCGAAGAGGCGTCGCGGGAGGCCGTGGCCTTGCCCAGGGCCTCCGCCGTCGCGGCCTCGACACGGGTCAGGAGCTTGAGATAGGCGTCGGTCCAGTCGGTGGCCGGGGCGCCGAGGTCGTAGTCCACGATCTGCCAGGTGAGGGCGGAGAAGGCCTCGGTGGACTCGGCGTTCGTCAGAACGGCGATCCCCAGGTTCCGCTCCGGCAGGAGGGTGACCATGGAAACGTATCCGGGCAGGCCGCCCGTATGGGTGACGACGCGCTGGCCGCGATAGTCGCGGATGCCCAGGCCCAGCGCGTAGGCGGAGAAATTGGATTTCAGGGCCGCCAATTCGGCCGGCGGCGGCGGGTTGGGCAGGATGGTCACCGGGGCTTCGATCTGCCGGGCCGTCCGCTCCGAATAGAGCGCCGTTCCGTCGGCGAGCTTGCCGCGGTTGAGCCGCACGAGCATCCACTTGGCCATGTCTTCGGCGCCGGAATTGATGCCGCCGGCCGGGTTCGTATTGTCGCTGGTGAAAGGCGCAATAGGCCTGACGGTCCCTTCGACCTTGGCGTGGGGCGTGGCGACGTTGCCGGCCTCGGCCGCCGCCGAATGACGCACGTTGCTCCCGGTCATCCCGACCTTCTTCAGGATGCGCTCCGCGACGAACGGCTCCCACATCTGCCCGGTCACCGCCTGGATGACCTCGCCGGCGACGAGATAAAGGACGTTGTCATAGGCGTAGGCGCCACGGAACGATGTGGCCGGCTTGATGTAACGCAGGCGCCGGGCGACCTCTTCCCGGTTATAGGTGGATTCCGGCCACCAGAGCAGATCGCCGGCCCCGAGGCCCAGGCCGCTGCGATGGACGAGCAGGTCGCGGATGGTGAGCTCCCGGGTAACGAAGGGGTCGGCCATCATGAACCACGGCAGATAATCGACGACGGGAGCGTCCCAAGCGATCTTCCCCTCCTCGACGAGCAGGCCGAGCGCCGTGGCCGTGAAGACCTTGGTGTTCGAGGCGATGCCGAAGAGGGTCCGGGCGTCGACGGGGGCCGGATCGCCCAGCTTCCTGACGCCGTAGCCCTTGGCCAGCGTCACCCGGCCGTCCTTGACGATGGCCAGGGCGAGCCCCGGGACCCCGAAGGTCTTCATGATCCGGGCGACCGTGGCGTCGATCCCGGGCGGCACTCCGGCCAT
>Ga0326726_10002932_pt1 | contig 15641 bp, 13 predicted proteins | sample MHFenrmetagenome_2_FD_207603 | JGI IMG/M metagenome (GOLD analysis project Ga0326726, IMG submission 207603) | Lab enriched peat soil microbial communities from Michigan Hollow, Ithaca, NY, United States - MHF15MN | ecosystem: Environmental > Terrestrial > Soil > Wetlands > Peat | place: USA...
GCCGATAATGGATTCAGTATAGGCAGACCCTGTCTTGTAGAAGAGCGAGTATAGATAACTTGTCCCCGATGACGCGCAGATATCATTGGTCGGAATGAAGGTCGGGAAGTAGACAATGCCTCCAAACACAACAGGACCGGCCAGCACTCGTTCTCCATTCGCCGCCCCACTCTGAGGTAAGGCTGTGTACCAACCGTCCATGCTTTGGATTAACCCAACCAAACTCGTAAAGGACGTAGCGCCGGTCACCCCTGTGACCTGGTTCGTGCCGGATGCTTGGCCACAGTTACCCTGCCCAACAATACAAACCGTGGCACTCGTGACATTCAACAAATTGCTGTCTTGACAGTTGGTCGAGCTTGACTGAGTGCAAGTCTGATTGATGACTGAGTCTTTCACGCCGACGAAATACTGTGGCGTCGTATCCGTCTTATCAGCCGCGCTATAATAGCGTCCAGACCCGGCAAAGACCCACACCCTGGCGGCGTCATCGATTGTAATACCGGGCGCCGTTGCGACCGGCCCCATTTCAATCGTAGGAGCCGTGCAAGGTGTCGGCGCACAGGTACCGATGAACGTATCGAGAATCTCGGTTGGGATCTGGCTGCCGCCGGAGGAAATGCCCCAGGCCGACGCGGTTTGCGTGCCAAAGACCGGCGGATTAGACCCGGAGATCGTCTGTCCCAGCGTCAGGCGATAGAGCTTGCCTCTCCATGGCAGGCTTCCGTCATTAATGACACGACCGAAATAAACCGCATCCGTCCGATAGTCGAGGTTTCGGTCGAACGAGGCCATGTCGCCGACAAAGGCATTGAATGTGCCAACTGGGAAGGTCTGCACCAGACTGTTGCTCACACCAGGACCGGTAGCCAAGTTCACGGCATAGACCGTGGCGCTTTGCGTCGCATTGCCACCATACCCGGTCGGGCCAGACCCAACGACCATGTACCACTTTGCGTTCGTATTGATGACATCACCGTCGGTTGAAGGATTGACCCGAACCACCTTGGGAAGACTGGTCGTCAACCCCAGTCCTTCATCGGTAAAGGACATGAGTAGTTTCGGCGCCACCTCCGGATTCGTGATGTCGAGCACGAAATAGGCGCTATAGAACTTGCGTGTTTGGACCCCGCTGCCGAAGTCCGCAGTCACACTCATGGGCGGGGCACCGGTTCCAGCCACGCAGGTCGCAGCCGCCGGGGACACAGCGCCGCGGCAACTGCCGCCCATACGCATCCCACCTATCAAGATCGTGCCCCAGCCGTTGGGATGGTCCACGTCTGGCGTAAAGATGCGGACATCCGCGATCGTCGGTTGCAAATCGACATAATACACATGCTGGTAGTCAGTCCTCGTGAGCCACTGCAGATGCGGTAAGAGCTGCTGGGGAATGAAGCCCCATAACTCATCTCCTAACTGCGGGCCTGAGCTGTTATCCGTCGGCGTCCTGGTAAACCATCCATGTTCAGTGATCGGACTGGCACTAGTCCCTGTGGCCGGATCATCGCCGGGATGATAATATCCACCGTTGAATGCGTGCAGCATCCCATCGTTGGCGCCGGCATAGATGACCTGTCGACGTTTCGCATATTTTACCAGATAGGCCTGATAGCTGAGATCACCGTACTTCGCATCGTACCGGTCCGTAGGACTCGCGACCACCTGCGGGGCGGAGTGAATGAGGTCACCTAACTTCCAGGTCTTCAGTGTGCCGCTTCCGAACGGTACTTGCAGCCGTCGTTCGCGCAGCTGATCAAATTGATTGCCTCCGGTCGTACAGACAGAGGGTTCACACCCGCGAACGAACTCGATAATGTTGCTCGCTGTATACGGCGCGGCGCCGGGACGCAAGTAGGGACTGAGAGTCGCTGCGTTGGCCGCCGTGAAGGGAATTTGCTCCCCGACATCAACCACTCCGTCGTTATCTGTATCCACCCAGGTGAGAATTGTTCTCGTGCTGGAGTCCTTCAAGGCCAATTGAGCCCCTGCCTCCCACACCGGCGAGATGCTGCTCAGGAGTCTGTCGCAGGGAAGGCAGTCGAGACTATTGATTATGCCATTGCTGTCTTTATCGTCAGGAAGACCATCTCCGTTGAGATCGTCGTAATAGTCGACTTTGACGAGATTGGCGACAGTGTCGTATCGGGTGATAAGGATCTTGTCTTGCGTGTATATGAGCTTTCCGTCTTTGACTCCGGATTGGGGCGTGTCTTCCCGAAGATTACCGTAGGTGTCGATGAAGAGGCTCTGGGTATAACCAGTCCAGAGGATATCCTTCAGCGTGGCAGTTTCGAGCGTGCTGGGATAGAAATACGATTGATAGAGGGCGCCTTCACCGGTCGTGGATGTGGCCAGCACGGAGACCGACGATCCGGCCGCGCTCTTCCTCAGAATGCTCGAGATGGTCGACAGTAGCTTGTCTTGCAAATCATCCACGTTCGAGGACTCGAAAAAAGCGTCAGGATACCCGTCCGGCGTGGCCACGCCCGTGAGGTTGTTCTCCTTGTCGTACTCGGTGACTTGGGGGATGCCGTCGTTGTTGGCATCTTCGAAGGCCCCCTGCTGGGCTGTGTGCATCAAGATTTCTCTGCCCGAGATGCTGCCGAAGGCGAAAAATGTGTATATCGTTAAGGTCTGTGTGCCAGGCAGGCAATGTCCTGTGACAGCGAGCACCGCAATCGTGCCGTCGGCAGATCCGTTACAGGGCCGCAGATCGTTTGTATGCGCCCAGTAGGCCACGTCATTTAGATAGTGGGTGCCGTTATCCGCATAGTCGGTCTTGTGTTCTCCAAGCAACGTCGCAGGCGGTGTCGCCGGATTGGTATTGCACGTGCCGTTTGGCGCATGAATGGTCGCATTGCCACCGACGCAAGGTATGCCTGAGACCGCACTCGCATAGGTCTGGATCCCAGCTGGAATATTGAGATCCTGCGTCGGTTCTCCGTCGGTAAAGATGATCACAAAAGTCTTGCAACAATTCACGGGTTGGGAGGTTCCTACCCAAGGCGGGGCGTGGTTCGTGCCGAAAAAATAGGGATCGCGCCCACAGGCATTGGCGATATAGCCGGCCGAGCAGGTTTCTGAGCCAGTCAATACTGTAATTTCCGGCGTCCCGCCACCGCCGTTCCCGAGGGATCCGGTGCCGTTCGTGGCTAAGGCGACACCATTCGAGATCCCTCCGGAAAAGGCAATAGGATACACATAGGAGGCTGGCACGTAGGTCGAATTGATTTGCGCCACGAACCGGGCGGTTTCGTAGATCGATTCTGCAAGGGGTGTCCAGGTCGAGGGAAAGGATTCCTGGATCGCATCGACCATGGCAGCCGTATTGGTATTGAAGGTCTCCATAACAGAGTCGGCAAAGTTGATGGATTGGCGAGAGCCGGGGGACACCAACATCCTGGCTCCGTCGCCAGCCGGCTTGAATTCAAAGAGCCCAAACCGCGCCTTGGCGCCGACCTGCTGAACCACACCAGTCGGCTCGGTTGTGTTTCCGATCTTGAGTTCATATCTCCTTTGGCTGTACGAATCCCCGCAGTTACTATTAAAACTATTGTCGTTGTCGACGCAGAAATACGCGGCGTCGACACCGATCCAAAGGGTCGCGGGGTTCCCCGATCTGTCTGCTGATGGAATCCTTCCAACGTAAGTTGTTGCCCCTACCCCTCCAGCATAGACCGTATCAGTTAACTCTGTGTTCACTCCTGTCGCTTGCGCCTGCACCGTCTTCAGCGCCGGCGTGCCATTTGTCGGACAGGTTCCGTCTGCGGCCCTCGCGACAAAACAGTTGCCCCCGATCATCGACTTCTTGACCGCATCGAACCGCCGGAAGGTCGCATAATTCAAAAAGTTGCCATCCCACTCGGTGTTTGAACAGGCCGTCGCCAAGGTCGCTTTGACCGTGGCAGGCTCAAAGCGCGCATCGGCGCCCGAGTCATAGGTGTAACAGAGAAGTGAATCGAAATAGCCGGAGAAAGTGGTCGCAGTATTGAATGGCTTGTCGCCGGCGTCGGCGCAGTCTCCATCCGAGGGGACAGAGAGGTCACAGGCCAGATCGCTCATACTTCCGGAATTGTCCATGAGGAGAATGATATTGGGCGTCACTACGTTGGAGATAAACTGGGGCTGGGCCGTGTAGTCGGCATTCACTTGCGCAATGCTGTGGTTCGGCGCCATCATGATTCCGGTCACAGCCACTACCAGGCTCGCTAGTATCGCAATAGTTCGGCGATTCATGGCAAGTCCTCCTTATAAACGCACATCCTTGAGTTACCGCGGAAACGTCACGATCATTTTCTGGATCTCGCCGGCCTTAAGAAAAAACTTCACGGCCGAGTTCGGCACGATCTTCGTCACTGGAAGCGGAATGCCTTCGCTTTCCATGAGCCGTTCGCCTTCCGGGTCGAGGAGTTCGGCCCCGACTTTGATTCTATAGCTGTATCCGTCGATCTGGATGTCGTTGGCGCTCACCCCTGTCACATATCCAGTCTTCGCCGCCTGCAACATCACGGCCTCAGGAGGCGTGTCACTGTTTGCAATCCCATAGCCCCCCTGGACGGTGAACAGTGTGATCGCGAGTACGATTGTGCCCTGGTACTTGATCATGCCTGCACCTCCTAGAACTTTCTGGAACATTCCGTGCTGCCTGCAACCAGCGTGCATGCGAACACCGCGGTGACCGAACTGGACGACCCCGACGCCACATTCGTCGCCACACAGCTGATCCGATAGGTGTTCGTTATCGCCCCGCCCGTTCCTGACGTGTTTTCGTTGTACAGATAATCGATGTCCCCGTTTACCGAAAGGCCGTTGACGGCAAGGACGAGATTCGGCGTACCAGCCGCTGTATCCGCGCTGTTTTTCGTGCTAACGCCTGCCGCGTCTCTGCCGTAAATCTCATCATGCACTATCACTGCATTGGCTACTGGCACCGGACCTGGAGGAACGGCATTGGAAAGAAACGGCGCCGGAATCGCCACAGAATTTGCCGGAATCAGAGCCTGCCGAATGAGGTTGGCCCCCACGCCCAGACAGGAGTCTGCGGCAGTCGCTGCCTCCTCGCCGGTTCTGGTGAACCCAGCCATTCTGTTCTCCAGGCCCGTGGTCGTGATCGCGGCAATGCCTAACACGGTCAAGATCAACATGATCATCATGACCGTCAGGAGAGCGACTCCATCCTGGCCGATACCCATCGGCTTCGGTTTTGAAAAGCGATCCGCCCCTCCTATTTCCTTAGCCAGCATACTCATGAGTCCATATTCCTTACTTGAATCGTTTTTGTGAGAACTCGTCGACGTTGCTGGCTGTAAGTGGCGGCATCATACCCAGCATCCGCCGATGGATTATGGTCGCTTGCAATCACCGGTGCCACGGAGTTTATTGCTACGGTATTATTTTCCGATAACCCCTTCGACGCTTGATTGTCCCTTGCCACGATGGTGACCTGTACCAGCTTGATCTTGTCAGGCGTCATCGGGGAAACGGCCCACGTATTGTTGGTAATATAATCGGCCGCATTAAAGACGCCTGACCCAATCGGAGTTAGACCTGGAGCGTCTTGATCGTCGATGACTCCGTTGGGCAACGGCGTGTTTGGCGGAAGGACGTTGCACCCATCGCAGGCATAGGCGAGTTGAAGATCTTCAATTCCATCCACCATCGGCACGCCATTTCGAAGCAGACAAGACGTGCTGCCTCCGCAGACAGCCGGAACGGCTGAAATGGAGTACGTCACGCATTGCTGTAAATAGACGGGCGTCCCGATGGGAAATTGCGCAGGCGGTGGAAGAGACTTCGCAAGGGTTAACGAGGTTGCCCCGACAGCCGTCACCGGACTGGAAAAACTGCCCCCAAGAGATACCACTGACCCGATGGCCAGTCCGGACGTTCCCATGGCGGTAATATCAGCGCCAGACAATGCGATGATATTACCGCCACTTGCTATAGCCGAGAGTACCGGAACCCCACCCCCGGAGCCTGCCGTCATGGAAGGCAGCAGCAACCTCACCGTATCCGGACCAACGTCGTTAATAACCCCCACAGCTCCTCCCGGAACATTATCTCCCGGAACGATAGGAGCCGCTAAATTCAGTGGTCCCACAGTGCAGGTTCCGACGGCACTGGTCATATTGAACCCTGCCAGTTTGATATCTTGGGAGATGAGCTCCATGGCTAGCCGCACATTCTGCTGGGTATCGGCCGCTTGCTCATTCACCTGTGTGGCCTTATTGCTTGTGACGACGATCGTCATGGCCGCCATAACCACTATTATGGTCACCACAGTGGCCACCATGACCTCAATCAGCGTCATTCCCTTTTCTGTTTGCCACATCCGCCGCATGACTTGTCTCTCTCCCTCTTGCCTAAGTCGGTTATTCTGGAGCCAGCACGGCCGCGAACATCACCGTCCGATTACGCGCAACTCCCACCATCCCCGTGGCAGTCCAGTTAATTCGAACCGTTACTAAAAACTGATTAAGGGTAGTGGGGTTGAGTGTTGGATTCGGATCGAGCCGGGTAACCGAGACCAGACCCTGGGCATTAGGCATCCTTGAATTGGTTAGTAACGTCTGCCACTGGGTAAAATCCCCTCTCGCCATCGGCTCAGAAACTGGAGGCTGGGTTGCAGCGTTCCCGGTGTCGATAAGGTTGTAGGCCAGTGCTCGCCCTCTATTAAACTTGATTCGTTCCATGAGAGCCGCGTTGAGAGTGGTCACTTGAGCCAGTTCATTCGCATCCACATTCTTGCTAAGCGCAACTCCTTGCATACCGGCGAGCGCCAATAGCCCGACTGCCAATATTACAGCCGCGATCATGCCTTCGATCAGGGTAAAGCCTGCCTGTCCTGCAAACTGACCCTGGACCTTTCGAATTTCTTCTCTTTGGTTCTTCGTCATGGGCATGTGGTCATTAAATCTTTGCACCAGTTGACTTTTCCACTCGGAGCAACCACAACTGAAAACGTAGTTCCATCGACAGATTGCAGCGTGACTGTTTGATTTCCAACACCACCAGCCACTCTTAGTCCCTGCTGGTTAAACTGGATGGTTCCCAAGGTTCCAGGAGCAGATGCGGCGAAATCAGTTACGGTCGTCGTCGGAGGCGGGCCCAGACCCGTCACCAGAATCATGCTTCCCCCCGTCACGCTCGGTGGAAGACTCACAGGAGCGAGACCGCCGCCGAATATCGCACTGTAGCTCCCATCGGCCGCCTTTTGAAACGTGGCAGTCATGGCTGTATTGCGATTTTTCGCTGACATTCTGGCTTGGAAAAGATTTGAATGTAGCTCACTAGCTGCCTGCCTGAGCTGATAGCGAGCGTTCCACTGAAGGTAGGATGGCACAGCTATCGCTGAGCCAATCCCAACAATCGCTACAACGATCATGATCTCGATCAACGTAAACCCGCCTTCGCGGCTCTTCCGTCCGAGTATACATTCCGCCCAATTTTGTCGTGATGTACCCATAGCGCCAGTCACCTTCACGCAAGGGACATACCATTAAGAACACAGGGGACGGCAGTCTTAAACCATTGATATTAAACATCTCGGAAGGGATTACTCTTTTGCTTATGAGCCTTTTTCGGACTTACGAGAGACAATTTTCGTCGGAGAAGGAAAACTTCAATTGGAAGAACTTCTGAGCGGATGGAAACCGTGCAACGGAAGGATGCTGCCTGATGCGGACGCTATAGACCGGCTATTTCATCGCCACAGCTCTCACTTGGCGATAGGTGGTGACCCCCTGGAGCGCCTTTCGAACGCCGTCTTGGACTAGTGTGACCATCCCCTCTTTCATCGCAAGAGTCAACATCTGGGCGGTTTGCGACCGAGTCTGGATGAGATGTTTCATGGCTTCCGAGGGAAGCAACAGTTCATGGAGGGGCACTCGCCCTTTGAAGCCGGTTCGGTTGCAAGCCTCGCAGCCTCGCCCACGGTACAGACTCCAATCGGCTCGGTACTCGATGCCGACGGTGGGCCAGTCCTGAGCCCCATACCCTTGCACCAGCTCGTCATACTCCTGTCGACTCGGATGATAGGCCTCTTTGCACTGGATGCAGATCCGTTTGCAGAGACGCTGAGCGAGCACTCCCAACATGGCGTCGGCAAAGTTGAACGAGTCGCACCCGAGGTCCAACAGACGGATCACCGTCTCGACCGCACTGTTCGTATGGAGTGTGCTGAGTACCAAGTGGCCTGTGAGCGACGCTTCAATGGCGATGTCGGCCGTTTCTTTGTCCCGCATCTCGCCGATCATGATGACGTCTGGGTCAGCGCGCAGAAACGCCCGCATCGCGGTCGCGAAGGTGAGGCCGATCTTCGAATGGACCTGGACTTGGCGGAGACCGTCCTGGGTTATTTCAACTGGGTCTTCGGCCGTCCAAATCTTTCGTTCGTCGGTATTGATGTGCTTGAGAATCGCATGCAAAGTTGTCGTCTTGCCGGACCCAGTCGGTCCGACACACAAGATGATCCCATATGGCTTCTCCGCGATGGCTTGCATGGCATTCAAAGTAGTTGAAGCAAAGTCCATTGCGTCGAGCGGCATCGGATGCTTGGCCGTCAGGAGCCGCAGCACGACATCTTCGTCCTGCCCCGAGGTGGGCAGGGTTGCAACACGCAGCTCAACTTCTCGATCCTTCGCCAACCGGTACCGGATCTTGCCGTCTTGTGGTTTCCGACGTTCAGCGATGTCAAGATTGGCCATAATCTTGATGCGTGACACGACAGCGCGCCGATAGGCTGCGGGAATCCCCATGTAAGTGAAGCAGGTACCGTCGATGCGCAGGCGCACAGCCATGTCTTTACGATCCGCGTATGGCTCAATGTGAATGTCCGAGGCGCCAAGGCGGTCGGCTTCGGCAATCACTTGATTCGTCAGCCGCACAATGGCTGAGTCGTTCTCATCGATCCCGCCGGATAGGGGATCGATGGCAGGCTCAAGATGGATTTCATTGATCAACTCGCCGAGAATGGAACCGATGGATCCACTGGTTCCCTGACCCCTGGCCAAATGGAGAAATTGCTCGATGTCCCGGCGCAGGCCTACGGCATAGCGAATGGTCATTCCAGGAAATGCGCGCCGCACATCCCATCCCTTGTCGAGATCATGCGGATCGCTGGTGAGCACATCGATCATTGAACCTCGACGGGAGATCGGCAACCAGAAGTTCTTTCTGAGATAATCGAGATTGAGTGTTTTCAACAAGTCAGCGTCGATGACCGTTCGCTCGTCATATGGCAGGTAGGAGCATTGATAGTAATCGCTCAGGGCGGACCCTAAGGCGTCCTTCGGAACATGATAGCAGTCGAGGAGCACCGTTTCGAGATCGACACTGCCATCCTTTGAATCGTCGACCGCCGCCAATACGTCTGCCTGACTGATGATCCCGCGATAGACCAGCGTATCCAGTACGTTCTGCTCAATCGTGCAACGAGAGAGTTTCGACCAACGGCTGCCCTTCTTCCCTCCAGTCCCTCCAGCCACCAGATCTGTCTCAACCGTCATGCACAATGCCTTTCGCTCTCGCTTCCTCGACAGCGGCTACGGGAAAACTCTGTGTGCACGTCGAAATGTCATTGTTCGGTACATTTGGAATGACAGGAGCACACCATGCAGGATGCTCAAAAAGGCCGTCCAGCAAGGCCGCAGCGAGCGAAGAGGCGAGGCGTATGCTTCGGTACGTTGAGCCTCTGAGCGTAGCGAGAACGAAGCTGGCGGCCTTTTTCAGCATCCTGTTAATACTTTGCCAGCCAGGTTCCCGGCGCCCTATACACAACCGGAACCCCTCGAAACAGTCCCTGCGCTAAATCGGCGTTGTACCAGACCTCGATACCGATTCCGGTTCCGATCGACGTCACGCTCTGTCCTGCCATCATCGCCCCGTACAGGCGAGTAGATCGTTCCGTCCTGATCGCACCAACCACATACAGCAGACCGTTGACGTGGATGCCAGATAATTGCACTGGTACCCTTGCCCCTAGCGACTCTGTCCCAGGCTGCGATGGGCTGAGGGCTGGGACAGATTTCCCTGCTGCGCGAGGTCTGCATACCACATGACCCTGCACGACCAGAACCCCTTCAAAATAGTCTGTATCCAGAACCAGCGTTCCCATATTATCGGCACGCGGCGATTGCCCATCGACTGTGTCGACAAAGACCAATCCACGATGGTCTCCGATGACCTGAGATTCCAGTGCATCTGCAGGCATGATTCCCTGATCCGAGTCCGGGGCTCCCTGTGGATGGAGCTGTCCCATATGATCAAGTCGATAATAGGTTCCCCAGCGCAGTGCGATCTTCTTGAGCGATTCGTAACCCCACTGATCGAGCCTCACCCCAGGTGTCGGATATTGCTGCTGGTGTACATTCTCAGGAAGCGGAGGATTTGCTCCTTGCCCTGGCGGAGGAGCGATGACCGAAACGGTCCCTCCAATCCAATATTCCGTCCAGCGATCCTGCGCATATGGCATCTCGTGATAGGACTGACCGGTAACTGGAGCCCTTGTGCTCTTGAGGGCAAGATCTTCGACTCGCTGCACCGCGAGATCGCCCAATACCCGTTGATCGCCCCAATGGACCATGACGGGAGACTCACTGCCTGGCTGCACGATGCCGAGAGTCTGTCCAACTTGCACCGCCGAACGAATCGCGGGAATCGACAGAGCCCCAAGCTGAAGCTGAACCGTTCGTGTGACCGGCCGGTGATCGACCGTCGTGGCCGTGACCTCAACCGTGCTCAGCAAGCCTGGCTGCAGAGGACCATACACTTTTAAGTTCAGAATACGGCCAAGTCCTCCCAGGACATTGGAGAGGCCGCTGGCCGAATCGTTGAGCGTTTGATTGTCCGCCTGGTTCGCCGCATCAAGGAGAATGTCGGGATGGTCAGCGGTCCCGATAAACTGCGAACGTCCCGCTACGTCGAAGAACGATGGTCCACCAGTAGAATCTCCCTGGCGCTTCACAAGCAATCCAGCCACCGATGTCGGAGTGATAGTCGGATCGTGGAACCAACTCAGCACAACATCCGCCGCACCGTCGGCTAGCTGCTGCGCGACGTTCTCCTCTTTCATGGCGCTGACGCCCGGTCCATCCTGACCTGCCAGATACAGAGATGTCATGCCGGCGACCCCAAGCAGAAAGATCAGCATGAGCGACGCGAGAAGCACGTGTCCCCCATCGCAAAGATTCATGAATTCTGATGCGCGCCGTTCTTCTATTTTCATATTCTTACTCCCATACTTAATTGGCGGCGCCGCCATTATGTCCTGAGGCTAATTTCTCGAACCGCGCGAATCCCTTGATCGGACATCATCACCTCAATGACGACCAGCTTGACGAGCCCTGGTTGTGTTACAGCCTGCCCCATTTCATCCCAGTAGGAGAACCGAGCCTCCCTGATATCTCCGACCAGAACGCTCGCGCCGCCATCAACCTGTCGCAGCAGCCTCAGAACACCCTGGTCATCGCGACGGCTGTAGTAGCGGACACGATTCAGGAGGGAGACAGAGGCTCCGGATGGAATAGTCCCGGTCAGCGCCTGCGTCACTGTAAGCAGATGCCGTTGTCCGTCACGAGCCAGGGCCAGCGTCTCGCAGCGCTCAGCCCAACAGGCCACAATGGTCTTCCGATCATCCCACCCTCGTCCATCTTCGACCGACAGAGCCGTTTGGCCGATCGCCGCCGTTGCCGTGACCGTCGTCGAGAGACCTTGCAGATTCACAGAAAACGCCACTGAGTCCGTAGCCGTCGTGGTGAAAGAACCGGACCCAGCGAGCCGCAATTCCTGCTCAAGAACTTCTAACCCAAGGCGAAGATCTTGCTGTTGCGCGGCCTCACGTTGTTGCCTCATAAACTGCTGCTGAAAATAGGACAGGGCTTGAAGCGTCGCGCCCAAGACGACCAACCCAGCCGCCATGGCAAACATCAGCTCAATCAGGCTGGTCCCTGTCTGCGTCCGTACTCTATGGCACATGCCTCTTGTATGCTGTCCTGGCCTCATCCTGTCACTCCCAGTGCTGCACGTCACCGGCTCCCAACGAACACGGGATTGGCTCGCAGAGTGCCGACCCGTACTTCACGCTGGCCCTCACCCGCAGAGTAAACTGCGCGAGCCTCAATCAGAGCATGCCCTGAGGCCGACAGAGAGCCGGCACGGCTTGGCGTCACCATCCAAACCAGTTGAACACCATCCTGGTTCCAACTACCGGAGTACACCCCATCGCCCGCCAACACATCGCCACCTGTTCCATCGTCACGCATGACAAGATCCGGGACACCATCGTGATTCAGATCATCCAGCAAAAGACGGTCCCATCGCACAGATCGTTTCGCTTCGATCCGCGATTCCGCCATCGCCAGGGCACGCGTCGCTAAAGTGCCCGTTCGAAGACTTCGTTCTGCCGCCTGAAACGCCCCCATCGCACCGACCAGCCCAATCATTGTCAGCGTCATGGCCACCAGCACTTCGGCAAAACTGGCTCCGCCCTCTGTATGGAATAATCGATCCCGCGTCATGAGACAGACACTTTGCCGGTAATACTCATAGTGAATGTGGTTTCCCGACCCTGACTATCGCGCACGCGAATGGTTGTCGGGGTCACCAAGCGACCGGTGGGATGAAACAGAAGTTCAGGGCCGGCGGTGGGCTCCTCGACGACCACCCCCTTGTCCGCATACTGATAGACGTGCAGGACACCTTCGGCATCCACACGTCGAAGTGTGATCGTACGGCCCTCTCGATCGAATATGACTCGAAGGCGCTCACGCCTGGCCATCGCCAGTTGTCTGGCGAGCCGGAGCTCCGAAGCAATTTCTATGATGGCGCTACGCGCCTGACCCCTAGCGGCTAATGATTGATAACTCGGCCCGGCCAATACAGCCATGATCCCCATGATCGCCAGTACGATGAGAAGCTCTGTCAGACTCCAGCCTTGTTCTTGTATCTGTAATTCTCTCGGCATGCCTGCTCTCGCGGAGGGGTTCCCCTTACAAGGATGAACAGGGTCTCCAAGACCCGTGCCCACGTTGTTCCGCACCCAGATGGCTGAATGCCTTGTAAGGGACGAACGAGGAATACTGAGCAGGTTCACGCGGTTTCGCGTTGCCACGAGAAAACATGGAGGCAGAGAAGACCCTGTACTGGCCAAAGAGAGGAAGAAAACCGGAAAAACGTCACACTATTAGATACAGGGATCAGCTCGAAGAGATACAGGGAGAATATCAGTAGCCTGGGTCAAGAAGACCTTGATACCAGTCGAGGAGCGGCTGGGCAAAGAACAGGGAGAGGAGGGCCCCCAACACAAGGAAGGGGCCAAAGGGGATATAATCATCACGCTTGATGATGCGCAAGGAGATCAAGCTGATGCCGATGATCGAACCGGTGAGCGAGCCGATCATGATAGTGAGGAGCGCCGGCTTCCAGCCAAGGAACGCACCGATCATCGCCAGCAGCTTGATATCGCCACCTCCCATTCCTTCCTTACCGAAGAGATAGGGACTCAGCCAAGCCAGGAGCCAGAGGAGGCCGCCCCCCACGGTGAGACCAACCACAGAATTGATCACACCCACCGGCAACACGGTCACTGCGCCCAGAAGTCCGACCACCATTCCTGGCAGGGTAATAACATTGGGAATCATCTTATGTGTGAGATCCGTTCCTGTCACCACGACTAACGCCGAAAACAGCAAGGCATAGAGGGCTGCCGTCCAGGTTGGCCCGAAGTACCACAAGATAGTGAGATAGCCGAGGGCATTGGTGGCTTCGACGAGGGGATATCTTATTGAAATCAGCGCGCGGCAGGCCCGGCAGCGCCCAGCAAGCCATAGATAGCTCAGCAGAGGAATATTGTCGTAGAACCCAATAGGGTGAGCACACGAAGGGCAATGGGAGCCGGGCCAGACGATCGATTCACCTCGGGGCAGTCTGAAGATGCAGACATTAAGAAAACTGCCGATCAGCGCACCGAGGATCCCGACTACAAGATAAAGAGACCATTCATGCATAATCGACTCGGGGATAGATTCCGGCTCGGAACACTTGGGTCGTTTCGCAGGCAACATGAAATAAATTAGGTAGCTTCACTGAAACTGATCTCCGATAGTTTACTTATGGCGAGAGAGTTCTTATAATTGTTGCCCACAGAGTAAGGGCTAGTTCTTGCCCTTACTCTGTGAAGGTGAATTATACCGTACTATTCCATTCGTTAAAGGAGAACATGATAATGGCACGGACTGCGAAGACGAAAACCAAACCTTCCCTGGCCAACCTGACCCCGCCACCCCGCAAGAAGCGGCCTGAATCGCTCACCAGTCGGGAGAAAGAGATTCTTGAACTAATTTGGGCTGGGTTCAAAAACAAGGAAATCGGCCAACGGCTCAAGATCAGCGTCAAGACCGTCGAGGCGCATCGGGCCAACATGATGAAAAAGATGCGTGTGTCGAACACGGCTCAGCTGCTCAAAACCGCCATTCAAGATGGAACGATCAAGATTCGGTAGGCTTCGCCTGAGGTGCGACACTTTTGCGACGCTGGCGAACCGCTTCGAACAACGTGACGGCTGCTGCAGCTGAGACATTCAGCGACTGTATGCGGCCCTGCATCGGAATCCTGATGCGGTCATCACACTCCCCTAACACACCAGGGCGAAGGCCCTCTCCCTCCCCTCCTAATACCAGCGCAATCGGCCCAGTCATGTCGATGTCTGTATGGAGACTCACTGCCTGGGGATCCACACCATAGACCCATAGGCCTGCCTCTTTGAGATCCTGAATCAGACGAATCAGATTGCCCACGCGGGCGACCGCAATATGATCGATCGCTCCGGCCGACACTTTTGCCACAACCGATGTCAGGCCGACTGCGCGGCGTTCCGGGATAAACACCCCATGGACACCAGCCGCTTCGGCCGTCCGCAAGACCGCCCCTAAATTGTGCGGATCTTCGACTCCGTCGAGAAGTACGAGAAATGGTTTCTCGCCTCGAGCCTTGGCCCGATCGAGGATCTGCTCCGTTGTGTCGTAGGATTTTGCGGCGATGAGGGCAATCACTCCCTGATGATGGCCACCAGGCGCCAAGCGATCGAAGGCAGACGGAGGCTCGATGTGAACGGGAACTCGCTGCGCCTTCGCCAGTTGCACGAGATCGGCAAACTGCCGATCAGTTCGCAACAGGAGCAGCCGCTGAAGCGGACGGGAGCCGGCACGTAAGGCCTCGCGCACGGAATGCAGCCCGTAAATCAGTTCCGGCTGACTATCGCTTCCACCGGCTGGTGCCGTCGGGCTTGTCCTCGATGACGATGCCGTGGGATGCGAGGAACTGGCGAATTTCGTCGGCCTTCTTGAAATTCTTCTGTTTTCTGGCTTCATTGCGCTCATCTACCTTCAATTGAATCTCGGTGTCCGGAGGAATAGATTCGACTTTAGCCCTTTCTTCCTCCAACCCGATAACGCCAACCTCTTCTGAAGCATTCTTTTTGAATACGGGATTAAACTGCCACTTATTGTGCTCGATTTGAAACAACCCTAGGACCTTGCCAAGGAATCGGAATTCATCCCTCGCCGTTCGCCTGGCTTCAGTTGAAATTCCTTGTTTGACTAATTTGTTCAGTTCGCTACGCAAGCGCTGCAGCTCTGCCAATGCCA
>Ga0326726_10002933_pt1 | contig 15638 bp, 17 predicted proteins | sample MHFenrmetagenome_2_FD_207603 | JGI IMG/M metagenome (GOLD analysis project Ga0326726, IMG submission 207603) | Lab enriched peat soil microbial communities from Michigan Hollow, Ithaca, NY, United States - MHF15MN | ecosystem: Environmental > Terrestrial > Soil > Wetlands > Peat | place: USA...
CATTCCGAACAGAGTAGTTAAGCCCAGGAGAGCCGATGGTACTGCTTCATTGCGGGAGAGTAGGTCGTCGCCGAGTTTTTAATACAAAAAGCCCACAGTAGTTCCGTGGGCTTTTTGTATTTATACCCTTTCTTCTCCATCTCCTCACTCTATTTCAACTCGCCTCCCTGCTCCGTGAACTTCCTTTCCCCCTTTGCGGTTACCATTATTATCCTCCATATCTGATTTCAACGTCCGTATTGAACAGACTTAATCGAGGAGCTGAACCATGAAGAGCGATGTTACCAGTATTCCTGCCGAGTTGCTCAAAGAGCACGCATCCCCCTGCATTTCGATCTATATGCCGACCAATCGACGTTATCCCGAGAATGCGCAGGACTCGCTCAGGTTCAAGGACCTCGTCGTCAAAGCGAAAAAAGAGGGCGATTCCATAGTCGGCAAGAGATCGATGGAGCCGTTGCTCGAACGGTTGACGAGACTGCACAATGATCACACCTTCTGGACACACTCGCTGGACGGTCTTGCCGTTTTCGTCTCTCCGGATTTCTACAGGGTATTCCTGCTGCAGGAGCCTGTCTCTGAGCAGATCCATGTTTCCGATGTGTTTTATGTCAAGCCGTTGATCAGGATATTCCAGACAGCAGACAGGTTTCAGGTGCTTTCGATCACTAGGACAGATGTGAAGTTTTATGAAGGCAATCGCTACAAGCTCGACGAAATCGTGCCTGCGGCAGAGGTTCCGAGGACGATGACCGAAGCTCTCGGATATGAAACCACCCCTCCTCATCAGACCGTTGCCGGGTTCGGTAACGTGGGAAGCAATGCCACCATGCGTCATGGGCACAGCTCAAGAAAAGACGAGGAAGAGATAGACGATGAAAACTTTTTCCGTGCTGTCGATCGCGCAGTCACTGCACATCATTCAAAGCCGTCAGGTCTTCCCCTCATACTTGCCGCCCTTCCTGATCATCAGAGCCTTTTCAGGTCGATCAGCCATAATCCGTATCTTGTCGAGGACGGAGTGGATGACGATCCGCGTCTGATCGAGCCGGAGGAACTCAGGGATAAGTCATGGGCTGTCCTGGAACCCATGTGGCAGGGCAGGATCGACGAATTGATTGCCCGATATGAAGAGGCTCAATCCAAGAGTCTTGGTTCTGAGGATCCGTTTGAAATAGCCCGGGCGGCTGTGGAGGGAAATGTATGGGTGCTCCTGATCGACAGTGACAGAGTCTATCCCGGAGCGATCGACACCGTCAGCGGCGATCTGGAGTTCAGCAAGGAACCTGCGGTGCATGACCATGACGTGCTCGAAGATCTGGCTGTGACGGCGCTTCGAAACGGAGGCGAAGTCCTGGTGCTTCCGTCTGAAAGAATGCCTTCTGACTCCGGAGTGGCGGCTATTTTCAGGCACAGGTAATCATCGTTGTTTCACGGAGGCTGTCTCAAAACTTGATGTGAGGTCGCTATTTTGCATTGTCTTGCCGGGAGAGCCGGGTTCCAGCTCGGCTCTTGAACTGTCGGGAGAGTGTCCTGGTTGGCGCTGCAGAAGTTTGGAGTTAAGCTGAGAATAAAATTGAGGCTGTCTCATAATTCAAGATGATGCCGGCCCATTGCGTTGCCGGGAGCGCCAAGCTCCAGCCTGGTATTTTTATGGATAGCAAAATGGACTCAGCATCAACGCCACCTGACAAAAATTCTACCGTTTGATTACTCGATCGGAGCCCGCTTATAGAATTGCCGAGCTGGAGATCGGCGTTCCCAGGGCTTGCTGACTGTCTTTTGAGACAGCCTCATGATCCCCGGCAGACGGCGGATATTCATATTCACGGCCTTTACTGCTATATTGCGCAGGATGCGGCCGAATCCCGTCAAGCCGCTTTCCTGTCGGAACGGCTCAAGCCTGGCGAAAGCCGTTATCCTCAGTAACCCCTTATAACCTTATCGAGCTGTTTAAAGGCAGTATGGAAGCAACCAGGGAGATTTTCTGGAATGTCGGTCATGGTGTTGTCGCCGTCATGTACCTGCTTGCGCTTGCCGCCGCCATCGGCATGGCGCAGGGGTTCAGGCAGCGGCTCGCGATCTGGCGCCAGGGAAAAACCCTCGACCGCTTCGACCGCCCGGCGCAACGGGTGGGAAAATTTCTTAAGGACACCTTCAGCCAGCGAAAGGTACTAAGGGTCACGGATGGCGGGTTGCCTCATGCCATATTTTTCTGGGCCTTTCTTCTTCTTTTCGCCGGTACCGCGCTGGTAATGGTTCAGGCTGACCTGCTGGCCCCTTTGTTTCGCCTCAACATGCTGTCGGGCTCCTTCTACAGGTTGTTTTCCCTTACGCTCGACCTTGCCGGACTTGCGGCTATCCTGACGCTGGCCGCTCTGTTCATCCGGCGATTCCTGATCAGGCCCCCGGGGCTTGAAACCACTTCTGAGGATGCTCGCGTCCATGCGCTGCTATTTTCCATTCTTGTCACCGGATTTCTGATCGAGGGATGCCGGATGGCCGTCACTGAAATTCATGACAATCCGGGTCTTGCCATATGGTCTCCGGTCGGTTACCTGTTCGCGAGACTTTTTGCATGTATGGGCGAGGGTGAAGTGCGAACCCTGCACAAGGGGCTGTGGTGGTTTCACCTGCTGCTCGGCCTGGTGTTCGTTTTGGTAATTCCACGGACAAGGCTCCGTCATATCGTTACTTCAAGCGGCAACAGCTTCCTCGAATCGCATGAACCGAAGGGAACCCTTGAGGCAATCGACCTCGATGACGACAGCGTCCAGAGGTTCGGGGCTTCGATTGTCGGAGATTTGACCTGGAAAGACCTGTTCGATGCAGATGCATGCACGTTGTGCAAACGGTGCCAGGACCGTTGCCCGGCGTATGTTACCGGCAAGCCTCTGTCTCCGATGAAAGTTGTAAGGCAGATAGGCATGCTTGCCGAATCTCCCTCCGGGCAAGGCCTGATAGATACGGTCACTCGCGATGTGATCTGGTCGTGCACGACCTGTGGGGCCTGTGAGGATATCTGCCCGGCCGGTATCGAACCCGTGGGCAAGATTCTCGAGATGCGACGCAGTCTCATGCTCATGGACGGCGAGTTCCCTGGAGACGAAGCACGGAGAGCCTCTGACGGAATCGAGGTGAACGGCAATCCGTTCGGGCTGGCGTACACAAAGAGGGGCGATTGGGCCAAAGGCCTGCCGGTCAGCATCATGGCTGAGGAGAGTGACGTCGATATCCTCTATTTCGCCGGTTGCTACGCCTCTTTCGATCCACGCAATCGCCAGGTGGCAGCGAGCTTTGTCAGTATATGCTCTGCCGCCGGCGTGAAGGTAGGCATTCTCGGCATGGAGGAGCGCTGTTGTGGTGAGCCGGTCAGGAAACTGGGCAACGAATATCTCTACCGGATGACGGCGGACCTCAACATCGACGCGTTCCGCGCTTATAAGGTCAAACGAATCGTGACTGCCTGCCCTCATTGTTTCAATACCCTCGGAAGGGACTACAGGGCGCTTGGGTTCGATGTTCCCGTCGAACACCATTCGACCTTCATCGAAAGGCTTATCAGGGATAAACGGCTGGTGCTGAAGCCGGAGCCTTTCGGATTCACCTATCACGACCCCTGTTATCTCGGGCGTTATCAGGATATCTACGACGAGCCGCGCTCAGTGCTCAGGGCGGCTGGTGGGCAGCTGGTCGAGATGGAGTGTTCTGATCGCGAGAGTTTTTGTTGTGGAGCGGGAGGTGGTCGTATCCTCGCTGAAGAGAAACTGGGGCGAAGCATCAATGCCGAACGTGTTCGTATGGCAAAAGAGGCAGGCATGTCCTCACTGGTGTCTGCATGTCCGTTCTGCCTCACCATGTTCGAAGAGGGGATCAGGAGCAATGGGTTGGAGTCGACGCTCAAAGCGCTCGATCTGGCAGAAATCGTTGCAGGAAAGATCAGGGGCTGAAGTTTTTCTGAACGGATGAGAGGCATTATTTTAAATATTTCCAGCATTTCGCCCCACACCATGTGCTTACGCATCAGGCAACCCTGGCTATCCTGATCGGGCTCCTGAAGGCCCGGCCTGGGAAACCACTGTCCGACATTGTTTTTTTTCAACGAACGCAATAACAAAACATGCCGATATCCACCGAATTACAGCAGCGGGTGTCCCGCTTACAGGAGAAGCTGAGAGGGAAAGGCGTCCACGCGGCGTTGCTGCTCATGCCTGTCGATATTTATTATTTCACCGGTACCCGCCAGAACTCTGCGCTTTGGATTCCTGCGGACGGCCAGCCGATGCTGCTGGTTCGTAAAAGCTTCGTCCGTGCGAGGCAAGAGAGCCCGATCGCCGATATCCGTCCATTTCCTTCAAGCAAGGATCTTCCGGCAATTCTCGGTGAAGCGTATGTCACCGTTGGAATGACTTTCGATGCCGTACCTGTCCAACAGCATGTATACTATTCCAAAGTGCTGCCCGGTCGGAACTTCGTCGATATTTCCATGATCGTTCGTGAACTGCGTTCGGTCAAATCACCCGCCGAGATCGAACTGCTCCGGTTCAGTGCGGAAAAGTTCTCCTCGGTACTCAGGGAGGTACCGACCTTTATCAGGGAGGGGATGCGTGAGCTCGACCTGGCGGCCGAACTGGAGTACCGGTTGCGCAGGATCGGCCATGAGGGATTTGTGCGCATGCGGGCCTTCAACCAGGAAATCTGCGGCGGAGTGGCTGTTGCTTCGGGTGCGACGAGCTATGGATTCTTCGACGGACCTGTGTCGGGCAAGGGGCTTTCGAGCGCATCACCCCAGGGAGCATCGATCGATGAAATCAGGCCACACGTGCCGATTCTGATTGACTTCGTAGGAGTCTTCAACGGCTATATGGTCGATATGACCCGCATATTCGTGATCGGTTCGCTTGATCCCGAATTGCAGCGGGCTTTCGATGTCTCGCTCGAAATCCAGGAGGCGGTGCGCCAGGCGATGGTGCCGGGGGCGATCTGTGAAGAGATCTACCGTCAAGCTGCCGCGATGGCGGAAAACGCCGGACTCGGCGGAAGTTTCATGGGCATGCCGGGGGAGCAGTCCAGATTCGTCGGTCACGGAGTGGGGCTTGAACTCGACGAATTTCCTGTTCTCGCCCCGGGATTCGCCATGCCGTTGATTGCCGGCCAGGTGGTCGCAGTGGAACCCAAGTTCGTCATACCGGGCAAAGGGGTTGTCGGAATCGAGAACACCTTCGTCGTCACGGAACATGGCGGTGAGAGGCTGAGTGATTTACCGGACGGAATCGTAACGATTTGAGGAAATCGTGCAAAACAAAAAGGCCCCGGGAAACCGGAGCCTTTTTTCGAAATGTGCAATTACCGGTATTCCTTAGAAGGAGTACCTGATGCCGGCCAGCAAATTGCTGCTGGAAAGCGAGTGCTTTAAATCCAGGATGGTGACATCTGACGGAGATAAATAGCGATAACCGAGATCGACGGTCACTTTGTCCGATGCCTTGATGCCTACGCCCCCGCCGATTTGCCATGCGAATACCGAATCGCTGTACGTAATGCTGTATCCGGATGCGGCTTCGTCAGAGAACTTCACATTTACATCGGCCAATCCCATACCAGCCATGAGGTAAGGAGTGATTCCGGGACTTTTCGTGGGAAAATCGACATACCCGTTGGCCATGAATGTCCAGGTTGAAAAATTCATATTAATGCCGTAACGGCTGGGACTGATACCGTTGATTTTATCTACATCGTTGGCCTGATGGCCGACGGCAAACTCAACACGGGTGCGTTTGCCCTCAAGACCTACCGCTCCGTTAAAACCAAATCCGGAATTGTATTCGAGGACATCGCTTTCACCGTCGACACTTGATTTGTTCATCGATCCCGATCCAAGGGAAGCGCTTGCATAGGGGGTTGACGCCTGGGCAAGTGTTGGAGCAGCGCATATGGCCGCAACAAGCAAAGGGAAGCAGATTTTTTTCATAACTGTGATAAGTAGGGGTTTATCATTGTGCGCCGTATTTACGGTGTGATAAAATAAGTGAAATATTTGTATATGGAAAGGGTGTAAGGCTGATTTTCATGCGATGGATGTTCTGAACGTCAGTTGTATTGGATAGATCACACGATGTAATTTCATGATCTATCGAATCTTTGTGCTTCAGTTTATTGAAATGCCGCCTCAGATGTCATGTTCAGTCTTCGCATCAAACGGGTTCCGGAGGTGGTGATCCGTTTTTGCCCCAAATCCGGCATTTCCCCGGTTTGACGTGGTTGGCTGTCCTCCAGGATAAACGAATGTGATGGATCGGCGATCGACGAAGTGTCCAGTTTCAATCGGCGATCTGGAGGAACACAGGTGACGGCATGGCATTGAAGAGCCAATGCGCAGGAGGGATCTTAACCCGGAGATTCGGACGGATTGTCGTTTCATCATTCACGGCAAAGGGGATGTCGGCATAGAAAGCTCCATCGACGTCACGGGATATGGCGGGGAGCGCATGAAAGTCCAGGCGGACGGAATCGCGGAGATTTGCGGAAACTGTGCAAAACAAAAAGGCCCCGGAAAACCGGAGCCTTTTTGAGATTTGTATTGACAGATATTGCTTAGAAGGAGTACCTGATGCCGGCAATAATATTGCTGCTGGCGAGTGAGACACTGCGACCGTCAAAGTCTGCATCAGAGGGCGACAGATAACGATAGCCGATGTCTACGGTCGTTTTGTCTGATGCCTTGATTCCGATGCCGGCGCCGACTTGCCATGCGAACTCTGTAGAGCTTGAGGACGACCCCCAATTACCACCGCTGATCGATGCATCTGCCAGGCCGATTCCGGCCATAACGTAAGGTGACGCACTGGAGTTATTCATGTTGTAATCCAGATAGCCGTTGGCCATGAACGTCCACATGTCGACATGTGCGCCGTTCGGTCCAATGAACACAGATGTGTCAACATCGTTGCGATGGTATCCAATCTCGGCTTCTACGCGGGCATTGTCTCCTTTAAGACCGACGGCACCGTTGATGAGGTACCCTGTCTTATACTCGATGGCATCATTTTCACCATCTACCTCCGAGTTGTTCAGCAAACTGAAACCGGCTGAAGCGCTCACGTAGGGATTTGTTGCAGCATTACCTAACGAAGGAACGGCGAATACTCCGGCAACCAATAACGGCATGATAATTTTTTTCATAGTCGTGCAAGTTTAGTTTAATCATCGAGACAGTACGTGTTCACGCCTAAAGTTATAAAAAACAATCATTAAAAGTGAAATGAAAAAAGAGTGGCGATTTTTGCACAGATCAAAAAACTGAAAACGGAATCTCTTCATATATTATTTTAAATAAATAGAATAGGTGTTCGCAATGTTGCCTGGATTTTTCGTAATGACGTAAATATGCGCAAGTTATGGCCGGGTATTCGGTGAAAACAACCTCAATGGAGCGATGTGCAAAAAATGGAAATTGTTGAGTTCTTCCGTATCCGTCCGTATCCCGCCATAATCAACTGAAATTGGTAGCTATGAACATACTTGTCTGTATCAAACAGGTTCCTGACATGGGTGGGCGCTTTGCGCCGAACACCTTCGGGACCTGGTTTGAGGATGCAGGTCTCGTCTTCAGGATGAACGACTGTGATGAATATGCGGTTGAAGAGGCAGTCAGGCTCAAGGAGCAGCTCGGAGGAACACCTGACGTGACCGTACTTTCCATCGGACCGGCGCGGGTGGTTGAGACGATCCGCAAGGCGCTGGCAATGGGGTGCGATCGCGGTGTCCATGTCGACGATCCGTCCGCATCGGAACGGGATCCCTGGCAAATCTCCTCGATGATCGCAGGTCACGCCATGAGCCGGCAGTACGACCTTATTTTCACCGGTATGCAGTCCGAAGACCGCGGATCGGCCCAGGTCGGGGTGCTGGTCGCCGAGCGCCTGGGCATATCCTGCGTGACGGGCACGATAGGGTTTGGATGGAGGGACGGAATCGTGACGGCCGAGCGGGAACTCGAAGGTGGCCTTAGGGGGATGATGAGGCTGACGGCTCCAGCGCTCCTTACTTGCCAGCAGGGACTCAATACACCGCGTTACCCGACACTGCCCAATATCATGAAATCGAAGAAAAAAGAGGTCGCCGTCCTGAGGCCCGAAGAGGTCGGGCTTGACGGGTCGCTGTCATCGGTTGCCGGTTTCAGGACTCACGAACATAAAGCCGCAGGGCTTGTCCTGAAGGGTGATTCGGGCGATATCGCTGACCAGGTCGTCGCCCTGCTCGACTCAAAAACGACGGTGCTTCGCCGGGGAGGTGTGCGATGAGAGCATTGCTGGTGGGGGAGTGTCGTGCAGGACGGCTTGCTGAGGAAATTTCCGAACTCTCCGGATTTGCCGTTGCGCTCGGTGCTGAAGCTTCCATGCTGCTCGTCGGCTCTTTGGACGACCTTCCTTCCTTCGAGGGTCGGCTCTATTTCGCCGATTCACGAGAATACGGAGCGTACAATCCTGAGGCGCACAAACGACTGGTGATGGAGGTTGTCGGCCGCGAACGCCCTGATGCAGTGGTGTTTCTCCACTCCTCCTACGGCTGGGACCTTGCGCCAAGGGTCGCCGCAGCCATGAATGCCGCGCAGGTTTCAGGGGTTACCGGCATCGACGGTGGAGGATATACTGTAGACAGTTGCAACGGTAAAATGAAGCGGACAGTCAGCCCCCTGACTCCGAATGTCGTTCTGACGTTGCAGTCCGGAGCCTTTTCTTCCCCGAAGTTATCAGGGGTGCTCGAGGTGGTCAGGATCGATGCCGATCCCGGATCGAAGGTCGAATTCCTCGGCTGCACGCAACCGGAGGAGGTCGTGGATCTTTCCCGTGCCCGGGTGATCGTCAGCGCCGGGCGCGGCATCGGCAAACAGGAGCATGTCGATCTCGTTCGGGAGCTTGCCGCGGCCCTCGGCGGTGAGGTCGGAGCCAGCCGCCCGGTCGTCGACGCAGGATGGCTCGAACGGAGCCGGCAGATCGGAATCACCGGCCAGTCCGTCGCTCCGGAACTCTATGTGGCATGCGGTATATCGGGAGCGATCCAGCACGTCGCAGGCATGAAAGGGTCCGGCTTCATCCTTGCCGTCAACACGGACCAGGACGCCCCCATTGCAGAAGTGGCCGACGTGTTTGTCGTTGCGGACCTGGTGCAGTTCCTGCCAGCCCTGACAGCAAGGATCAAAGCCCGTCATGGCGGCAGTTTCTGATTCAGGCGCAGGATGTTATTTTGTCTAACATGAAAACGACACCAACCACAGGGACCCGGAGATGACTCAGGATCAATACGCCTTTACGATTGAGATGGATGTGCGCGACTACGAGTGCGACATGCAGGGCATCGTGAACAACAGCGTTTACCAGAACTATCTGGAACATGCCCGGCACGTCTATCTCAAGACTGTCGGCATCGATTTCAAAGCCTTTACTGAAAAAGGTATCAACCTGGTGGTGATCCGTGCCGAACTGGACTACAAATCGCCACTGCAGAGCGGCGACAGGTTCGCCATAGGGCTGAACCTGGTGCGCGAGTCGCCACTGAAGTTCGCCTTTTACCAGGATATCCTCCGCCTGCCGGATATGAAGCCGGTCGTGAATGCCCGCATCGTCGGCACGTCACTCAACGGTCGGGGCCGGCCGGAACTGCCGCCGGAGCTTGAACGACTGATGCAGGTTAGCACATGAGCTTTGTCTCATCAAGAAACGAAGCCGCTGATATTGATAAAGTATCGTCCATCCGCATCGATGGCGATCAGCAAAAGATCGAGCAATTTTTTCAGGTCACGCCGAGCGGTCATCTCCGAGACTTTTCTGTACATCATGGAATAGGGCATGCTATGCTGAAGCTCGTGAAGCGAGAACGGAGGTCGTGATGAATCATCAAGCAACAGAGTAAGCAGATCGTTTTGTCTTTTCGAGATCTTTTTATTGCTGACAAGAAAATGCAGGTAATCTCTCATTGCCAGTATTCTGATGAAAAAAGCGATACGGTTTTTCATCTGCCGTAACGATTCGATCACGCCGCGCAGGTTGAATTCAAGGAATGCCGTGACATCCTCTTTTGCTCTGATGCTGTCCGAGAAGGCTCGATAATAGTCGTCCACATGCCGGTAATAGTAGTTCGAGAGCATCTTGGGCACGTAGCGTATACCGGCTGACTGGAGAAGCCGCGCTTCAATCAGCCGGGCAACCCGCCCGTTGCCGTCCCAGAACGGGTGAATCAGAGAAAAGTGGTAATGGGCCAGGGCAGCCCTTACAAACACGTTTTCGTTGATAAGGTCGGCGCTGTTGATCCAGTTAATGAACTCTTGCATCAGCGACTGGACGTCTTCGATGATTTTCGGGGGCGTGTAGATACCGCCGTGCGTTTTATCTCCAACCCTGACCATGCCGTTACGGTAGACGCCGGGGATGTTGTTATCATACGGAAGACCATTCGTGATTTGCCGATGCAGATCGCGGATATGACTTTCATCAAGCTCAAGAACATGTGACATCAAAGCTCTTGCCAAGGCAAGTGCATTTGTCATCGCAGGCTTTGCTGTTTCCTGGTCAAGCATTCGATAGGCGTCAATCAGGTTGGTGATCTCAAGCCTTTCTTTTGCCGTGTGGCCTGCATCGGGTATTTTCCCTTCATCGAGTGCTCTGACTTCCGCTGCATCCAGGGAGTTTCCTTCGATTGCGGCCGTTCCGGCGATCGAACTGTACAGAATTTCGGGATCGATCTGAGACGACCACTTCGGGAGAATCGGCAGATCATGGATTGCGTCGCACAGCGTTTCAGCTTCGACGAGCAATTTCTCGATACGGGGGAGGTTATACTGATCGCAAAAGATGAACTTCCCGGATTTGAAAGTCATGATCTTTTTCATGGCACTCAAAATGTTAGTGATTTTGTTACACTCAACCGTATGTATTATAACATAATAACAGAAAAGTATCGTTCAATTTTGTTAGATAATTGTTAAAGAAAATGTAACACGTTGTTGTCTTGAATGGACATGCCGTTGCTTCACTGGTTTTTTCCAGAAAGAATTGTATCATCGATCCTGTTATTAACTCTTGATATTCCTTGTTCATGAAACCACTCAAAGAGGTCGCCGGGTCCTACATGGCCCTTGCTGATGCGCAGCGACAGATTCTTGAAGGATCCTATGAAGAGGCGGCGGCGAACTGCCGCAAAGCGATGGAGATTTCCAGGAGCATGCCTCCTGAAGAGGCCTTTGACCACATCGGATTCGACGCATTCTGCCATGCAGGCCTTTCGGAAGCCCTCGCCAGGCTCGGGATGTTCGACGAAGCCCTTCGTTCAGCCGACAAGGCGCTGCACCATTTCAATCGACGCGGGGAGCTCAACCAGGACGAGGGTAAGCTCTGGATTGCTTCCGTCTTCAGCCGGGCGCTCGCGCTGGACGGGCTCGGGCGCGGTACGGAGGCCCTCCTCGAATTCCGAAAAGCCTCTGAAATGGTTGCCGAGCGCAAGGGAGATACTCCAGGTAAGGAGGCTCTCCTGGCCACCGCTGCCGAACGCATCGCACAACTCGGCACATCGTCAAAAACAGGGAAGCCTGCAGGATATAAGGCGTGGTGGGAGTTCTGGTCGTGACCGTCAGGAGCGACATACGGAGCATCCTTGTCGTCCGCCTGAGTTCTATCGGGGACATCGTCCTGACGACGCCGCTGCTCGACGAGCTTCGGAAGAGTTTTCCCCAGGCGCGCATCGATTACTGCACCAAGGCGGCGTTTGAATCGCTGCTTGCCTTGAATCCGGCTCTTTCCTCGGTATGCACTCCCGAGAGCATACCGGCTACCTCCTACGATCTTGTGGTGGACCTGCAGAACAACGCCCGGTCAAGGGCGATGGTCCGGAGCCTCAAGGCAGGAATGGTCCGGCGCTACAGGAAGAAGAACTGGAAGAAGCTTCTTCTGGTGCGTCTCAAGCTGAACCTTTACGGCGAAGGCTACTGTTCTGTCGTCGAGCGTTACCGGGCTGCGCTCGATGGGCTTGTGGACAGCGTCGATGCGCCATGCACGCTCCATCCATCTCCTGCTGACAAACTTTTCGCCGCAGAGGCAATCGGCGAAGGGCGACCTGTTCTTGCGATCTGTTTCGGTGCGAACCACTTCACCAAGCGATATCCGGCCGAAAGCTTTGCGGCAGTCATCTCTGCAGTTTTGGCCAGCAGGCCTGTCCGGATAATCCTGCTCGGAGGGAAGGAGGACATCCCGGAAGCCGAAAAGATCATGGCCGCGCTTCCTGAATCCGCCCTCAGGCAAGTTCGCCCGATGGCCGGCGCCACGACCCTGATGCAGTCTGCCGCCCTTCTTGCCGCCTCCGACCTCGTGCTCAGCAACGATACCGGCCTCATGCATATGGCGTCGGCTTTCGGCAGGAAGCTGTTCGTGATTTTCGGCTCCTCGGTCGGGGCCTTCGGTTTTCTGCCCTGGCGCACCTCTTATGAGCTCTTCGAGACCAACGGGCTCGACTGCCGGCCATGCTCCCATATCGGTCGTAACGCCTGCCCGAAAGGCCACTTCCGATGCATGCGGGAGATACCTGCGGAGCGCATCGCAGCAAGAATCATCGAAACGCTAAGTCAAAATGAGGGATGAACATCTCGACGTGGAACATCAACGGCATCCGTGCCCGTCAGGAATCGCTGCAAGCGTGGATCGCACGTCGTCAGCCCGATATCGTCGTTCTCCAGGAGGTCAAGGCGCTTGAAGCAGAGATTCCGGAATGCATCGCAGGGCTGGCCGGCTACATGAAATTCTGGAACGGCTCCTCGTTCAGGAAAGGGTACAGCGGGGTCGGTATCCTGGTAAAGGAGGGCGCTTGTCCCGGTCTGCAGTGGGAGGTGCCTGCTTTCGATGTCGAGAACAGGACCGTCGTACTGCACTGCCCGGATTTTTCCCTTGTCGGTACCTATGTGCCGAGGGGAGACGGTCCGGTGCATTATGCAGTCAAGCTTCGATACCTGGATGAGATGAAGGCCTTCATAGCCGATCTTCTTGCCCGGGGCAGGGAGGTTGTCCTTGCCGGCGATATGAACGTCGCCCTGAGGGATATCGATGTCCATCGTTCGCAAAACAAACCGGGGGCAACGGGACTGCGTCCTGAAGAGCGCGCGGCAATCGACGCCCATTTGTCTCTCGGCCTTCGGGACATCGTCCGGGAGTTGAATCCGGAACAGAAGGATCTGTTCACCTGGTGGCCGAACTGGAAGTTTGCCCGTGAGCGAAATCTCGGGTGGCGGATCGACTGCGTATACCTGTCTCCAGGCATTGCCGGAAAGGTATCGAGCGTCGCTGTCGATCTTGACGAACGGAGTTCGGACCACGCTCCGGTATGTGTTGAAATCATCTGCTGACGCAGCCCGCAGGGCTCTGCGGGACACTAATATTTGATATATAAGATGCGTTGGAATAATAAATAAATTAGCGTACCTTTGAGGTTCAAAAACGCAAATGGTGTTCATGGCCTCCATGAAGCCGCGGAGCAGGGATTGCGCAATACCTGATTTCCGCCATTTGCACTATACTGTCATCACATAACAGAACAATTGCGCTATGAATAAATCAAAGCAATACGAATGCACCGTCATAATTGACGGCGGCCTTCAGGATGATGCCATTGCTGCCGCGATGGAGTTGGTGAACAAGACGATCACTGACAAAGGCGGCGTGATCCACAATGTCCTGGACGTCGGAAGAAGGAAAATGGCCTACCTCATCCGCAAGTCATCCATCGGATCCTACGCACACATCGATTTCGAAGCCGTTCCCTCGGCCATTGCAGAAATCGAACGGGTGTTCCGCTACGAAGAGAATATCCTGCGGTTCCTTATCATACAGCTCAGTTCTCCGCTGCTCGAAATGCGCGCGCGCGTCGAGAAGTACAGCGTTATGCTTGGCAGCCCTGAAGATCAGGTCGAAACAGAGCCTGCGGCTGCAGCCAAGAAATGAAGTCAGATTACGAGCGGTTGTGTACGAATGATGAAATGATCCCATCTGAGAACAAAAAGGAGAAGATGTCATGGCGGAATTGAAAATGCCTGAAATCAACAGCGTCATAATTGCCGGGAACCTCACCAAGGATCCGGTGTTCAGACAGACTAATTCAGGCGGGACGCCAGTCGTCAACTTTTCCATTGCGTGTAATCGCAGATTCAGGGACAGCAATCACCAGTGGCAGGAAGATGTCTGCTATGTCGGAGTGGTAGCCTGGAACAAGCTTGCTGAAAGCTGCAGGGACAACCTGAAAAAAAGTTCGGCAGTGCTCGTCGACGGTGAATTGCAGAGCCGCACCTGGAAAGCCCAGGACGGCACGTCACGGACCGTGGTCGAAATCAAGGCCAGGAGGATTCAGTTCCTCAACAAGAGGAAGAAAAACGGAGAGGAGGACGAGGAAGGGTTTATCGAGGATGATACACATGATACGCATCACGGCACTGTCGATGATGACGGGCAAATGTACGAGTATAAATACCTCTCTTCCGACTGAGAAGAACATGCAAGATAAATACTGAACAAGACCTATGAGACAAAAACCATCACAGGCACAGGGCAGCAAGTCATTGGGCAATGCTCTGGCATCGAAAAAGAAAGTGTCGAAAAACCAGGTGGTCTTTTTTGACTACCGTGACGAAAGGAAGCTGAAGCGGTTCGTTAACGACCAGGGCAAAATCATCCCCCGTCGCATTACCGGACTGTCGGCAAAAGAGCAGAGTCTTCTTACCCACTCGATCAAGTGGGCAAGGTTCCTTGCTATTATTCCCTACGTCGCCGACGAATACAAATAAGTGGTCGTCCACAATTGTTTAATTATTCAGAACGAGGAAACAGGCCGTGAAAATAATTTTAAGAAAAGATGTGGCAACCCTTGGCGACGCTGGTGAAGTCGTTACCGTCAAGAACGGTTATGCCAATAACTACTTGATCCCGCAGGGATATGCCATTCGGGCTACTGAAGGAACCATCAAGGCTCTCGAAACCGAGAAGAAACAGCAGACTCGCAAGATCGAGCTCCAGCGCAAGAGTGCCAGGGATCTGGCCACGAAGATCGAGCAGATGACCCTGAAAGTCCAGGCCAAGGCCGGCGAGTCGGGCAAGCTGTTCGGAACAGTGACCGCTTCGGACATTGCCGAGGCCCTCAAGGCGCAGGGTGTCGACATCGATCGCAGGAAGATCACTCTTGAAGCTCCGATCAAGTCTCTCGGAAAATATGAAGCCGATGCGAAGATTTTCCTGGATATCACAGTGAAGCTCAACATCGAGGTCGAAGCCGAAGGCGCAGGCGAGTAATCTGCCCCTGAAGCCGGTGCGGGAGGAGTCCCTTCCCGTCGGCCAGCATCTATCAAGCCTCATGACTTTCGGGTCATGAGGCTTTTTTTGTGCACATTTGTTGCAAAATCTGCAGGTCTGGCGTACAATGCAGAAGGACGGCATCCCTTACTCTCGAGCCGTTTACTGAGCAGTATCCAGTCAAACAAACATGGGAGAGCATTATGAATCAAACTCTTCTTCAGGAGAAATACCCTATTTACATTCTCGAACTTGACAAAGAAGAGACGAACTGTAGGGATGTCGACGAAATCATCGCTTATTACACGAAGAAGGTAG
>Ga0326726_10002934_pt1 | contig 15633 bp, 17 predicted proteins | sample MHFenrmetagenome_2_FD_207603 | JGI IMG/M metagenome (GOLD analysis project Ga0326726, IMG submission 207603) | Lab enriched peat soil microbial communities from Michigan Hollow, Ithaca, NY, United States - MHF15MN | ecosystem: Environmental > Terrestrial > Soil > Wetlands > Peat | place: USA...
AGGGTGATCCTGCGGCCGGGGTGGTGGAAGAGTCGGAAGAGGAGGTTTGAGCCCGAGTGTTTGAGGGAGGTAGGGCTGAAGCCGCTTCGTTGGTGCGCACTCCATGCAGCGCTAAAGCGCTGCTCCACCCTGTATTCCAAAGCCAGCCTAATCTGGATCCTTGCGATTCGGCCCTCACTAAGCGTCAATATTTGCTATCTTCCTTACATGAGCCGGGCGCCTAGTTGGTGCGGAGTGATACTGGCGGCGGGTGAGTCCTCGCGCATGGGGTCGGACAAGGCGCTGCTGCCCTGGCCTCCGGTCGCCAAGGGAATACCTCTTTCCGGTGAGACGTTTCTGTCTGCCGCCATTCGTTCCCTTAGTTCCACCGACCAGGTGGTTGTAGTCGTCGGTAACAATGAGCATGAACTGGCCCCGGTGGTGTACGCGGCTGGCGGTTCACTGGTAAGAAACCCGGCGCCGGAGGGTGGTCAGTTCAGCTCTCTGCGAGTCGGCTTGCATGCGGTTCTGGACCTGGGACGGGACGCCGCCATGATCACCCTGGTGGATCGTCCGCCAGCGGGCGCCGCAGCGCTGGCCCAACTGCGGGCGGCATTTGAAGCGGCGACTTCCGAGACCTGGGCGGTAGTGCCGGAATACGACGGACGCCACGGGCATCCGTTCCTGGCTGGTCGCGAAATGATCGAAGCATTCCTCAAGGCTCCTGCAACGGCCACCGCAAGAGATATCGAGCATCAGCATCAGCAACACGTGCAATACGTTCCGGTGGACGATCCCCATGTCGCCATGAATGTGAATACGCCCGAGGACTATGCAGCGCTGTTAAATCCTCACACGAGATAAATCCCTCTTAAGCATGAATCAAGAGAACGCGCAGCGGAACTCTTCTTCCAAGATCGGCGACTTCATGCAGTCGGTCTTACAGTTGAAGCCCCGGCTTGCCGTCTTCGATTGTGACGGGACACTCTGGTCGGGCGATGCCGGGTTCGGATTCTTTGAGTGGGAACTGCAGCGTGGCCTGGTTTCGGATGACGTCGTGCGCTGGGCCTGGGCCCGTTACGCCGACTACCTGGCCGGCAAGGTCAGCGAAGACGACATGTGCGCTGAAATGGTAACCATGAATCGCGGGCTGCTGGAAGCCGATATGATGCACGCGGCAGGAGAGTTTTTCGAGGAAAAGATGGTGGGCGGATTTTTTCCCGAGATGAGGGACTTGGTCTTCCAGTTGCACGACATTGGCTGCGAGGTCTGGGCGGTCTCTTCGACCAGCGAGTGGGTCATTCAGGCGGGAATGAAGCATTTCGGAATTCCGCCCGGCCGGATACTGGCGGCATCGGTCGTGGCCGAAGCCGGCAAGGTCACTGACCAGGTCGTCCGCATTCCCAGCGGCAAAGGCAAACCGCTGGCCATTCGAGAGGTAATTGCGCGCACTCCGGACGCCGTCTTTGGAAATTCCATCTGGGATGCGGACATGCTGGAAATCGCACGGCACCCATTTGTTGTTAATCCCACCACGGAACTGCTGGCCATCGCCGCTGAGCGGAAATGGCCGGTTTATCATCCAGAATCAGTTTCTGGTTCCTAGTTCCCGGTTTCCAGTTGCTTCAGGACCGCGGCCAGCGTGTCCATCGCCAGATGGCTGGCGTGGGTCGAGGGCTTGGGCAGACCGCCTATGACGCGAATCAGTTCTTCGCGGCGTAACTGCCGAGCTTCGACCACAGTCCTTCCCTTCACCAGTTCGGTCAGGAGCGAGGCACAGGCCATGGCGGGAACGCATCCCTGGGCGAGAAATCGAATGTCTTCTATGCGCCCGGCGACGACTCGGACAGTGAGTCTCAGCACATCGCCGCAGGCGGGATTTTCGATCTGGGCAGAGGCGTCGGGATGGATCACTTCACCGGGGTTGCGGGGGTGCTGGAAGTGATCGAGGACTTGGGGTGAGTACATCGGAAGCCTTATGTGCCGGACTCGAAGTCCACCTCGATCGGCTCAATCAGGGGCACCAGCCAGCTCAGCAGTTTTTGATGGACGGGATGTGGTCCGTAAGCATGCAGGGCAGCCTCATCACTAAATTTCATCACGCCGCCCAGTTCGTAGCCCTGTCCGCGCGGTGAAGTGTTGAATCCGACGAAGGTCTCCACCAGGCCCGGAATTTGGCCCTGCAGTTTGCGTATCTCGGCGATGACGCGTTGTTTCTGCTCTTCCGTGACTTCTGCCTTCCAGCGAAACGCAAACATGTGGATGAACATGATGGACTGAAACCCTCCGCGAGATTGTAGCGGGTAGCTGATGATTGTGTAAAAACCCGCCCTCCAAAAACGGAAGGGGGACCCGACTGAGACTGTACGATAGAGTCCGTGGCTTCCGACTACACTCCTCAGCGCGTGGTCTGCCTGCAGCCTAGCGCTACCGTCATCCTGGCTGCACTCGGCCGCCTCGACCGGGTCGTGGCTTGCACCCGGTATTGCGCCGATGTTTGTCCCGAGGTAAGAAATGGCGGACGAAGTATCGTCGCTGATTCGTGGACGGCGCAGGGCCAGCAGATCCTGGCCGCCCGTCCCGACCTGGTGATCGCCGCTGTTCCTTACCAGGAGAAGGCATTGGTGGAAATCCTGAAGGCGGGTGTTCGCTTTCTCGGCCTGGCGCCGAAAACGCTGGCGGACATTTACGCCGACATCGCCACCATCGCCGGAGCCGTGGGCGCGGGGGAGCGGGGAGAGACTGTGATTGCGAACATGCAGCGTGAGATAGAAACCCTTGGTGCACAGGTAAAGGGCAAGAAGCGGCCTCGCGTCTTTTGTGAAGAGTGGGGCAAGCCGTTGATTGCGTCGCAGAAATGGGTGGCAGAACTGGTCGAAGTTGCGGGCGGCGAGTTCGTGGGCGAACCTGGAGGACAGTCGTCAGCGGAATCGGTTCTGGCAAACGCCCCGGAGATCGTCGTGGCGGCGTGGTGCGGAGCCGGCGACCGCGTCCCGCTGCAGAAGATTGTCCGCGATCGGGGATGGCAGGAGATGCCTGCGGTGCGCGCCGGCCGAGTGTACTGCATCCGCGATGAGCTGCTGAATACTCCCGCCCCAACGCTGGTGCACGGTCTGCGAGCGTTGGCGTCGGCGATTCATCCCGATGCTTTTCCACAACCCGAAGGGCTAAGATGTATCGCTGAGGCGCGAGTTTGACTCATGCGCCTCGACTAAGTGGTCCGGGGACACGCTATGCCTCCTGGTTCCGCATTCGCAGAAGTCAGGAAAGAGATCGACCGCATAAACCAGGCTGCTGGGTCGGTGGAAGACTTCATGTGGGAAACCGTGAAGGTGCTGCACGATCGCATGCTGAAGTACAACTGGGTCGGTTTCTACATGCTGGAAGAAAAGACCTTGGATTCGCAGCCGCGTATGCTGGCGCTGGGGCCCTTTCAGGGAGCCATGACTCCGCACACTCGTATCCCCCTGAACCAGGGTATTTGCGGCGCGGCCGCTTCCACGGGCAAGACCATCGTGGTGGACGACGTCAGCCTCGACAGCCGTTACCTGGCTTGTTCCACGGAAACCAAATCTGAAATTGTCGTGCCCGTATTTGTCCGCGGCAAGGTGGTCGGCGAACTGGATATTGACAGCCACTTCCCGGCCGCATTCGGAGATGAAGATCGCACCCTGGTCGAGTATTGCGCTTCCCTCGTGGGCAAGCAGATGGAAAAGTTCGCGGGATGAAGAGTGGGAAAGAGCAGGCGCGCGCCAGCGGGGACGGTCGGGCATCAGAATCGGCACGCCCTTCTCATCGGGGTCCTTCGCTATCCCTGAAGCAAGTGGTGGCCGCGCTGATTTTCAAGGATGACCTCCTTCTGGTATGCCAGCGCACCCGCCACCAGACCATGCCGCTGAAATGGGAGTTCCCCGGAGGCAAGATCGAAGAAGGCGAACAACCGCGCGATGCCTTACGCCGTGAATTGAACGAGGAACTCGGCATTGATGCCATCATCGGTAACGAAGTGGCGTGCCTCCGCCACGAGTACAACAACCGGTCTGCGGTGGAATTACGCTTCTACGCTGTGCGCGAGTACAAAGGCGAAATCGAGAACCGGATTTTCAAGGACATGCGCTGGGCATCACGCACAGATCTGCCTTCGTTCGATTTTCTGGAAGCCGATCTGCAACTGGTAAGAGAACTCTCCGAAGGAAAGATTGCGTAACGCACCTTAGAAATTAGTGCACACTTCAGGGGCTGAAGCCCGGCCCACTCAAGCCTCCTTGATTGCAGGGCCGAGGCCCTGCTCCACCCTCCGCCTAGCCGGGGCCACCCCGCAGCGTCCAAAACCAGGCCAGCGTCAATCCCACCATGATCACTGTCGTGGCCCAGGCCACCACATTGTAGAGGCGCGAGCTGACATACTCTCCCATCAAGTCCTTCTTGTTCACCAGCAGCAGCATGAAGACGAGCACAAAGGGCAGCACGATGCCGTTTACCACCTGGGACAGGATGGAGATCTTTACCAGGGGAATATTGGGCAGCAGGATTACGCCCGCCCCCGCCACGATCAGGATGGTGTAAAGCCAGTAGAACGCCGGAGCTTCACTGAATCGCTTTCCTACCCCCGATTCAAAACCCAGGCCCTCACAAACCGCGTAGGCGGTGGAAAGCGGCAGAATGGAGGCGGCGAACAGCGAGGCGTTGAACAACCCCATGGCGAAAAGGATGTACGCATAGTCTCCGGCTAGGGGATGCAGCGCCTGGGCTGCATCCTTCGCATCGCTGATGTTGTGATAGCCGTGCACATAAAGCGTGGACGCGCAGGCCACGATGATGAACCAGGCCACAATGTCGGTGAAGACGCAGCCAGTGACCACGTCGAGCCGTGAAGCTTTGTACTGCCGCCGGGTCACGCCTTTCTCCACGATCGAAGCTTGCAGGTAGAACTGCATCCAGGGCGCGATGGTGGTGCCTACGACTCCGATCACCATGTACAGATAATCCGGGCGAAGGAACATTTCCTTGTGGGGCGGGACGATGGTGGCTTCGAGCGCCTCCAGCCAGGCGGGCTTGGCCAGAAATCCGGCAACGATATACGTGAGATAGAAGAACGATGCGGCAAGAAATACTTTCTCCACTGTTTTGTACTGGCCCTTGACCACGATCAACCAAACAATGACGGCGCAGACGGGGACGGTGTAGTACTTGTTGAGGCCGAACAGTTCCAGACTACCGGCGATTCCGGCAAATTCCGTGACCACGTTACCGAAGTTGACGATGACCAGGCCGATCATCATAAAAAAAGTGATGCGAAGTCCGAATTCCTCGCGAATAAGATCGCTCAGACCCTTGCCGGTGACCGCACCCATGCGGGCGGCGATTTCCTGCACCACGATCAGCGCCACTGTGATGGGGATCATGGTCCAGAGCAGCATGTGTCCGAACTGGGCCCCGGCCGCGGAATAGGTCCAGATGCCGCCGGCATCGTTGTCCACGTTCGCGGTAATAAAACCGGGACCGACCACGGCAAAGAAGATCAGCAGCCGGATTTTCCAGCGTTTCAGAAAGGTCATGCGGCGCACACATTTCGTTGCAGTGACCGATCAGCATAAATGCAGGAAGGAAATCTGGATAGATCAAATCGTGTGGGTCGGACACTCTTGTCCGACGCATTTGGGTTTGACGTTGGTCTTACGGTACAAGGTCAAAAGGACTCATCCCCAAAAATCAAAGTCAAAAGCGTCAGACAAGAGTGTCCGACCCACACAACCGTCCTACAGGTTGGCTCGTAGCAGGCTGATAATGTCGTCGGAGGTGATGACTCCGGTCAATTTCTTGTTGTCGTCCACGACCGCCAGGGTCAGAAGATTGTACTTGTCGAAGAGTTCCGCAACGTCTTTCTCCTTGGCGCCGGCTCGGGTGGAGATCAGAGGTTCCTGAGTCAGGGAAAGCATGGGAGTCTCGGGAGTGGCCAACACCACTTTGGCCAGAGGTACAGCCCCCGCGAGGGTGCCGTGGGAATCTACCAGATAGATTGTACTCACGGTTTCGACCCCGCCCTCGAAGTGGCGCAAGGCCTCTATGCCATCGTGCACCGTGGCGCTCACGTTGACCGCCAGGTACTCGGTATTCATTCGCCCGGCGGCGGTGTTCTCCTTGAACTCCAGGAGTTCTACCATCTCCTTGCGTTCCTGGGGTTCCATCTCCAACAGGATTTCCGAGGTGCGTTCTTCGGGCAGATTTTCCAGAAGATCGGCGGCCGCATCGGGTTCCATCTCCTCCACAATCTCTGCCGCACGCTCAGAATCCAGGGACTCGACGATCGCTTTCTGAACTTTGGGTTCGACTTCCTCGAGAGCCCCGGCCGCCACTTCCTCGTTGAGGGTCTCAAACACCGCTTCGCGCTCGTCGGGAGCCAGCTCTTCAACGATATCGGCGATGTCGGCGGGGTGCAGTCTGGCCAGGCGCTCGTGGGAAATCTTGAGCTTCACCCGGCGAGCCGGATCGGTTTCGATGAGATCAACGAAATCCCACGGAATGCTGCGGGGAGGGATTTGCCGCAGCAGGGCTCGCAACGCAACCAGCGGAACCACGCCCTTCAGCAATCGCCGGATCGCACCGCGAGGCCCAACGTCAACCGATCCCACTTTCAGCACGGGACGGTTTCCGACGGATTCCTGCAACAGGTCCAGGTCGTTCACCCGGACGACTTTCCTGCCAAAGACGTCGATGACCTGTTGATCCAGAAGATCGCGTCCCAGGAGCAGCATGCCTTCCGCACCATCGCCATTGGCCCAGTCGGCGGCGGGCGCGTCGGTGCGGATGCCCCCATTGATCGAAGTGACGGAACCAAATGGCAGCATGCGGTCGCCGGCACTTGTTCTTACGATCAGTATCGCTACCCGGGCCCGGTCCTCCTGGGGGACCAGGGCCACTTCACGCACCTTGCCGCATCGGCTTCCGGCGGTGTCAAACACCGGAGTGCCCAGCAACTCGGTAAGCGCAAAGGTCAACATACATTTCGAGAATACTCAACTGACAGGTAAGAATCCACAGCTAGCTTTCGGGTTCCTTTGCTGAATCAGGACGCCCATCAGGAGGCTGCCCAGCCCCAAATCGAGCTCCGCGTTGACATTTCCAGGGCATAAGGGCAAACTACCGCATTCGCTGCAACTGCCTGTTTCCCGGCCTTGGCTATGCAATCGCCGTAGGCCGGACGGGGCAGCGAAGATTCCGGATCCACGAAGCCGTACTCAAAAAATCTTTGCCATGACCGAACAGCGGGTCTCCTACACGTTGGATTCGACGCTGGAGACCGTCGACAGCGCCGAGCAGGCAGCCAACCGGATTGCTTCCGAATTGGGCTTCGACGATGACGAGGTCATGAGGATCGCCATGGCGGTGCGGGAAGCCGCCGTCAACGCCGTGCTCCATGGCAATGCTTACGATCCCGGCAAGAAGGTCAGTCTGGACTTTGAGCAGACGGGCGGCAACCTGGTGATCACCATCCGGGACCAGGGCAAAGGCCTGGACCTGGAGAAGATCCCAGACCCCCTGGCGCCGGAAAATCTCTTGAAGACGTCGGGCCGGGGCATTTTTCTTATACGCTCGTTCATGGACGAGGTGCACATCAGCCCCTCCCAAACGGGCACCGAAATTAAACTTGTCAAGCACGTCCACGGTCCATCCGAGGGCGTTAAGGAGGCTTCCCAGTGAGCATGAAGACCAGTACGCGCCAGATCAACGGCGTCACCATCGTGGATTGCAGCGGCCGCATCACTCTCGGCGAAGGCAGCGTGATACTGAAGGATGTGGTACGCGAACTGCTTTCCAAGGGGCAGAAGAAGATCCTGCTCAATCTCGGAGACGTGAACTACATCGACAGCTCGGGCATCGGCGAGCTGGTGAGCGCTTTCACCACCGTGCGCAACCAGGGTGGCGAGCTCAAGCTGCTCAACCTGACCAAGAAGGTTCACGACCTGCTGCAGATTACCAAGCTGTACACCGTCTTCGACGTGAAAGACGACGAAGCCAGCGCAGTCAAGTCGTTCAGTTAAGTTCCCTACTATTATTTCTGGCGAGGGCCGGTTTCAGTCCGGCCCCGGCTGTTTCTATTTCGGGAAATCTGCCTGTTTCTTTTGCCTGCGAACGCCTGCCCGACCCTCCTCCGCCATACAATTCGTTCGAGGGTCGAGCAGCGCTTTTAGCCTGCATCCAAGGTCTTTTTACAGGTGCGGCTTCTTCCGCCGAGGGACGCGCCGCTTCTCACGGAGAGTTGTGCCCAGAATGCCGCCTGCCAACCCATACCCGCTTCTGGTCGCTACCGTGCTGCTGACCAGCCTGGCCTGGTCCGATTGTCTTCCCGTTGCCGAAGCAAGGAAACATGTGGGTGAGATCAAGTGCATCACCGGCACCGTCATACGGGTGAAGCAAGGCTCCCGTGGAGTTCATTTTCTGGACTTCTGCGACGATTTTCGGCTTTGTCCTTTCACCGTCGTGATCTTTCCCAGCGATCTGAAACGCTTGGGCGATGTGCGGCAACTGCAGGGCCGGATGATTGAGATCCACGGAAAGGTCAAGGAGTACGACGGGCGCGCAGAGATCATCCTCGAGGAATACCGGCAGTTGAGCGGCGCCGGCGCCCGAATTCCTCCTCTGCCGAAAAACTATGACGTGGAAAAGAAGGGCCGCTACAGCGCGGGAACGTTCAGCCACCCCAAGTCAAAACGAAAAACCTCCAAGCGGCAACCACCTGAAATAGTCACCCAGGCGCCGGAGGACCCGGAACAATAGGTAGCGCCGGCGGCACGCCAGGCTCTGGACGGTTGAATACTCCCGAGCGGAGGGCGAGACGCCCACCAGACGGCCCGCCGTACCCAGCGCTACGCGGTAGCTTCCAGCCTACGCGTCGGGTGCCGAGGCCGCTCGTATCAGCTGCGCAACTTTGTCTTCCAGCACGATGAATCGCTGGTATTCGTTACCCTCAAGAGTTCCCATCGAAATGTTTTCTTTCCTGTAGCGCATCGGGCTGGCGGCAGGGGTCCTCAGACCAACGTGGATCTCCCGTACAGCAGTTTTCCTTATGACAGCCTGGACGTTCTGATCGGTGATTCCGCCACACGCCATGATGACTGGACGTTTGCCAGCCTGCTGAACCAGCTGGCGCAGTATTTCAGCCCCTTCGACGGCCGTTTGTGTACCGCCAGACGTCAGGATCCGGTCCGCCCCAGTTTCCATCACCTGCTGCAGCGACCGGAAAAGATCGGCGGTCATATCGAAGGCCCGATGATAGGTCACCTCAATGGGCCTCGCCAGATCGACCAGTGCGCGCGTCCTCTGAATGTCGATATTCGCATCCGCGTCCAGAATTCCGAATACGACGCCATCAGCCCCTAGCTGTTTGGCCATGAGCACATCGCGTCGCATCACATCGAACTCATCGGCGCTGTAATAGAAATCGCCCGCTCGCGGACGTACCATTATCTGGAGACCGACCGAGATTTTCTGCCGAGCTGTGGCGATCAGGCCTGCGCTCGGAGTCACTCCGCCTTCCACCAGACTTCCGCTCAATTCCACTCTCTTCGCTCCACCACGCTCGGCGGCGATTGCGGAGTCCAGAGAGTCGACACAAACTTCGACAGTGAGGCCAGTGATGGACAGGGGATTACTCCTTAACGGTTACGCTGAATGTTCTGCGATACATTGCCAAGTCCCGTTGTCGCGGACCGGAACTGGCACAAGAGAAGCATCGTGGCAGGTTTCATCGAGTTCAACCCCCCGGAAGGCGAGGTGATTCTACATCCTTCTCGCTACACCATGCCCTTGCCTAACTCCTTAATGGATAGAACGATCCTCGCCCTTCCGAGGCCGCAAGGGCCCGCCTCGGCGAAGGGTCAGGAGTCAAAGTTGCCGGTGAACGTTCGGGCGATTCGGAGTGAGTCGCCGACCCTTACGAGCTGTCTTTTCAAGGACCCTGGTTCCTTCACCCCGGCAGACACTCGCGGACGGGTTGCGCTGATGATGCAAGATCTTGCGTGAGTGTGCTGCCTGCCTGGCTGTAACTGCCTAAATCTAAGGGTTCCCTACGGTTAACTGGGTTGGCATCAAAACTGCTGCACTTAGACTCTCCCCCGCCAAGTTAGGCTTTTCCCCACGCATTCATTTCAGTGCCTTTTGCTTTCTGCGATGGGGCTCCAACGGACAAAGACTTCTAAAGGAGAGTACTTTTCATGCCCGAGGCAAGCGCGCCACCTAAGAACCCGACAGACGAACATCGCGAAAAGTATTTCAGCTTCCAAATCAAGGGGTGGACAAATTTCGATCCCATGGCCAAGACGCTGGCCCGAGTGGCTGAAGGCATAGAACATGGCGGCGGATTCCTGACCCTGGTTGAAGTCCTGGAAGTCAAGGAGGATCTTGCTTCCATCGCCGATGAAGAAGTGAGGGAATGCTTTGCCAACATACTTGCCGCCAAGCGGCTGGTAAAGAACGTCCACGAACTGCCGAAGGAGCTGCTCGAGGAATTGCGATCGGCGCTGAAAAGCGAGGTGGACGTTCCTAAGAAGCCTCCTACTCTGGCTTCGATGTCTCCAACCGCCGACGAGTCGGGGTCACGGGGCAAGCATTGGCCATAAAGAAAACTAGTTGGAGAACGTCCCAGCACTCTAGTTGAATGAGCGCCTGTCTTTTCACAAGTTGCTCGCGAAGCGTGACCCAATCGCTGCGTGAGTGACCCCAATTTTGCGATAAGAGCTGAAATTCCGGCCGCGAAGCCGGATGGGGATGGAGGCCAGCTGAGCACAGTATTGTTGCCCGAATTCGATGATTCCTTTGACCGGGAGCTGGCGGAGTGGTTCGCTCTACGGAAAGGTGTCTGGTCTGGAACTGCGGCTGAATTGCTGGCCGCAGTGCAAAGCAGACCCGATGCGGGAAAAGGCGCGTGGGCCCAATCGGCGCGCACCCTGTACGCCCACCTGGAATCCCACCGGCACATTCTTCGTTCCTCGGGCGTAGACGTCCGGTTGCACCAGGGCCCGCCGCGAATGCTGTCGCTCCGGCCGTGTCCGGTGGGAAAATCCGAAAAAAAACCACCCGCGACCGCGTCCACTATTCACATCCCATCGGCTCCGCCCGTAGATGCGAACCGGCCGGTGGATGAGGGGAAAGTCGCGACCGCAGGTTCGGAACGGGCAAACTCCGCTGCCAACGAAACGTTCAAGCAGGACCGTCCCATGGCCAGGCCTGACTCTGCCGCTCGCTTTGTAAGCGGCCGGTACGCCGAGAGAGAGGGCTCTGGAGGCCGCGTCTTTGATAACACCGGAGAGGCCCTTTCGGCTGTTGCAGAAATGCGAGACCTGATCAGAGGCCGGGATCTTGATCTCAAGGCGGCGATAGAGGTGATGGCTAACCGAGTCCATGAAATCACACGGTGTTGCGGGACCGTGGTCGGATTGCTGAAGCAGAATACGGTCGTGTACCCAGTTCGAACTGGCATCGGCGCGACCATGGCGGGACTTGATCTACACGCGAACTTCTTTCAATTCTGCGTCAGGACGGGCGGAGCGTTGCAGTTACGGGATGCCCAAAGACATCCTATCTTGGGCGCCATGTGCCAGCTGGAGGGGGTTGGATCCTTAATTATTGTTCCGATATTCCACCATCGGGAGGTCGTTGGGGCGATGGAGTTTTTTTACAAAGAAATGCGGCCCTTTTCAACCGGTCAGGTGATGGATCTGGAGCTCATAGCTGGAGTTGTCGGTGAGCATTTGAGCGCTGCCGCAGAAGTCGATTTGAAGCCGGAAGAAGCGCGTGACCGCTTCGCCAAGCCCCAGGCAAATGACAACCCCCAACCGCAGATTTCCGATACCACCGATTCCGCCATCTGGCGCCCTCTCAGCTCTCGCCTGGCTGCAGCACCCACCCGGATGGGGCGCGCATTGAAGAGAGTCTGGACACAAGGGGCCCAGCTTGCCCCAGTGGCCCAGGAGAACGTCACAACCAACAGTGCCCCACCGGGAAAAGAGGTGGATGGCGCCGAAGCGCAGACAGAAGCTCAGTCCATCGCACCGCCTGCGCCAAAGCGGGACGGGTCCTCGGAGCCGCAATAGGGTGGGCCTGGTGAGTAACTACACCATGCCCTTCCTCAACTCCTCCAACGGATAAAACGTCCCTCGCCACAGTACTCCACCGCGTCCCAGGGTCACGAATGTCGAACGCAGCATCGTGTAAACGAATAGCACTGTGCTGACGGGGTGCAGCACGAAGTAGTACGGCGGAATATCCGACTTCTGCGACATACCAACGTAGATCGAAAACATCGAGAACAAGGCGACCCCGTAACCCAAGCGCGCCCAACCATGGGCGAGCCAGATTCCGGCGAAGGGAATGAAGTTCACGAAAGCCAGGGCGAAACATCCGGCCAGCGCAAGCGGCCACCGGAATGACATCACGGCGAAGAAATTCTTGGTTAGATTGTCCACCACGCCCCACGCGCCTTTCGCCCAGCGGATTGAAATCAGGTCGGCACCAAAAACGCTGCGTTGCGCGTAGCCGGCGTTTTTAACAACTTTGCCTAGCTTCATATCATCGAGCACATCGAAGCGCAGTGCCTGGTATGTGCCCAATGCTTCGTACACGGTTCGGCGAATCATGTTGAATGCGCCAACGCCGATATGGTCTTTGGTTTTTGGATCGGCTACTTTCCAGGGACGGTGGCCAAAGACGAACAGCGTCTGGAAAAAAGCGATCATCATCCTCTCGCCCGGGTGCTTCATGATCATGCGGGGAAAAAGTACGAGATGATCCGCGCGTTCGAATTCCGCACAGGCCAGGGCACGGCGGAGAGCATCGGGCCTGAAGAGGACGTCGGCATCGGTGAACAGCAACCAGTCTCCGCTGGCCTGGTTGCTCGCGCTCCACATAGCGTGCGGTTTGCCCATCCAGCCAGCCGGCAGTTCGCCGATGTGAATGACTCTGAGCCGGCCCGGCGGCGCGGCGGCGGCAATCGTCTCCATGATCTCGCCAGTATGATCGGTAGAGCGATCATTTACGGCAATGACTTCGTAGTTGTCATATTCGAGTGCGAGGAGACGAGTAAGTGTGGCCTCAATGTCAGCGGCTTCATTGCATGCGGGAACAACAATGCTGACGCGCGGATTGCCCGGCGGCTTACGATCCCACTCCGCATCGGAGACGTCGGCGATCTTGGGCACACCCCGAGCCGCATCGGCCAAACGCCAGAGCCAGGCCAGGCCCAGGGCGCATCCTGTAATCCAGTGGAAATAATTCATCCTGCAGACATTTCCGGTGCACCGGGTTGTTTTTCTTTGTCGGTGCCCGCAGCCGGCGCGAATCGCATGCCGTAGAAAAGTAATGCAGAAGAGAGGACCATCGCGACCACCGGACCAATGAACGCAGTCTGCAGCGAACGCTTGTCGGCGACATAGCCCATGAGCACAGGAGACGGGACATCGCCCAGGGCGTGGATGATAAAAATGTTTACCGAGATGGCGGTGGCGCGGATGTGAGCGCCGACGGAATTAATCAGGGCCGCATTTAGAGGGGCCGTGTTGAACAGCAGCAGAAATGCCGCGATGGCGATTCCTGGCAGCATCGCCGGCCCTTTAGTAAACAGGGCCACAATCATTACCGGCACTCCCAGGGCCATGCTGACCGCGGACACTGAGTAGTAGGCGCTCCGATAGCGGCGGAGCAGGCGGTCTCCGAGCCAGCCTCCGGCCAGCGATGCGACGATTCCATCAATCACAATGATGGCGCCAAAGGTTTCGTTGGCCGATTTCAAGGAATAGCCCCGAGACTGGGAAAGGAAAGTTGGCATCCACACCTGCAACCCACCCAGCGCGAACGTCATCATGGCCATGCCCAGGGTAGCGGTCCAGAACGCAGGGTTTCGGGCCAGCCCCGCGATGGTCCCTCGCTCCCGGGTTTCCTCGAGCAAATCGCTACGGCCGCGCTCCGGCTCGGGTACGAACAGGAAGGCGAGTGCAACCAGAAAACCCGGGGCCGCGGCTACATAGAAGGGAAAGCGCCAGCCGTGGACAGGGCCAAGCTTGCCCCCCAGCAGGTACCCCGCCGCGGTGCCGACCGGGATTGCCAGGTAGAAGATACCCAAAATACGGCCGCGTCTCTCCTCGGAAAAAAGATCGGCCACAAAAGTAGGAGCGATGGTCACGAAGGTGGCCTCGCCGATTCCCACCAGGGTGTGGCGCAGGAGCAATTCACTGTAGGTGTGGGTGACGGCGGTCAGCAGGGTGAGCCCGCTCCAGAAGATGGCGCCCACCACGATGATCAGCTTGCGCGAGTAACGATCGGCCAGTGGGCCGACGAAGGGCGCGGCGATCATGTAGCAGATGAGGAAAACCGTGGTGAGAGCTCCCACCTGGGTATTGCTGATGTGGAATTCTTTCTGCACCATCGGCTGCACCGCAAACAGGACAGAGCGGTCGATGTAGTTGAGAAAGTTCAGCGTGGTCAGCAGGACCAGCGCGGTCCAGGGATAGAGTTTGCGTTGGGTCACTTGGGGAAGGAATATAACACGCATGTTTATCCACAGCCTGTCATCCTGAGCGAAGCAGTCGAAGGACCCCTACCTTATCCGGAAGGCTTCACAGACACTTTCCAGCGGACGCAAAAAAGCTATGCATCCCGCATTGATCCGGTGATAGGGATCCTTCGACTCCGCGCTCAGGATGACAGCGTACGGTGAGACCGTCACTGGCGCTTCTTCCCTTTCGGTCGCGGCCATTGGGCAACCACTACCGTCGAGATTCCGCCGCGCGGGCGGAAATCTCCCTTCACCTCAGCCCACACCGGCTTGGCCCAGCGCACCACATCTTCCAGCACGCGATTCACGATGTTCTCCTGGAAAATCCCTAAATTGCGGTAAGACTGCAAATATTCCTTCAGAGACTTCAATTCCAGGCAGCGTTTGTCGGGCATATAGCGGATGGTGACAGTGCCGAAGTCGGGCAGACTGGTCTTGGGGCAAACGGAGGTAAATTCCGGGTCGTCCACCACGATCTCGTAACCAGGAAACTGATTGGGCCAGGTTTCGATCGCGGGGAACTTGTGATCGAGACCGGCCGCGGCGTGGGCCTCGGTGTAACGTGGCTTCGGCATATCGCTATTGTAACCAGAGGAATGTAGCGTCGGCGTCCCCGCCGGCTGTCCGGCGGGCATCCCGCCCGCCCATCGGGCCGGCGGGACGCCGGCGCCACCAAACCCGGTTCCTTGCCAGATATCGTGCATCTAACCTTTTGAAGCGGTTAAGGTTCAGCTCAGGCGTGCGGTGATACATTATCTAACTGCAAGATGGCATTGACTGCAAACAACAACGGGTTCTTCAGCCGGCATCGCTGGCTGGTGTGGGCAGCCGGAATTGCTGTCGCCGTGCTGCTGCTGGCCTCCTTCATGTCGCGTGACGAAGCTATTCCAGTCCGCGCCGCGACGGTGGAGCGGAGCACGATTCGCAGCGTGATTTCGACCAATGGGAAGGTCGAACCCCTACGGAGTTTTGAAGCCCACGCGCCGGTCGGCACCACGGTCAAGAAGTTGCTGGTCAAAGAAGGCGACCGGGTCAAGAAGGGACAACTCCTGGCGCAACTGGACGACGCCGATGCCCGCAGCCAGGCGGCCCGGGCTCTGGCGCAA
>Ga0326726_10002935_pt1 | contig 15633 bp, 12 predicted proteins | sample MHFenrmetagenome_2_FD_207603 | JGI IMG/M metagenome (GOLD analysis project Ga0326726, IMG submission 207603) | Lab enriched peat soil microbial communities from Michigan Hollow, Ithaca, NY, United States - MHF15MN | ecosystem: Environmental > Terrestrial > Soil > Wetlands > Peat | place: USA...
CTTCCATCAAGCAGGTGTCCGAAAATACGGAGGCGCTCTCCGCGTCGGCTGAGCAGACCTCTTCATCGATTACGGAGATGAGCGCCTCGGTGAAGGAAGTGGAGCAGCGGGCGCTCGATGCGGCGCGTTTAGCGGAAAAAGTTTCCGCCGATGCATCGGACCGGGGCATGGCCGCATCGCGCGAGGCGATCAGGGGCATGCAGAACATTAAGGAGGCCGTCGAGGCCACGGCTGACGTCGTAAACCGGCTGGGGAAACGCTCTCAGGAGATCGGCCAGATCCTCAAGGTCATCGACGAGGTAACGGACCAGACGAGCCTGTTAGCGCTGAACGCGGCCATTCTCGCGGCCCAGGCCGGCGAACACGGCAAAGGCTTTGCAGTGGTCGCCGAGGAGATCAAAGAGCTGGCCGAGCGGACCGCGGCATCCACCCAGGAGATCTCGGGTCTGATCGCCGCCGTGCGTGAAGAGACCGAACAGAGTGTGCAGGCCATGGCCCGGGGACTCAAGGCCGTCGAGGCCGGCTCATCCCTCGTCAATGTAACGAGCGAGGTGCTTGAGCAGGTGGCGGACAGTTCCCGCCAGTCCGTGGACATGGCGCGCGCAATCGAGAAAACCACGGCGGAACAGGCCAGGGGCGTGGCCCAGATCAAGGAGGCGTCCGTCAGTATTGCAAACCAGATCGAGCAGATCGCCCGGGCCATGCAGGAACAGCGCCGCGGCAGTGAACGGATCGGACAGGCTGCGGAGCGGATGCGCGATATCACCAGGCAGGTCAAGACGTCGACGCTTGAGCAGACCACGGGGGGAAGGCAGATTGCCAAGGCCGTTGAGTCCGTGAAGGTGCAGGCGGCCCAGGTAGCCCGCTCCACGTCGGAGCAGAGTGTCGGCGCTCAACATATCAGCGATGCGGTGAGCAAGATCCAACAGATCACCCAGGAGGTCGTCGACGTGTCCGTCGAAATGGATATAACGGTCCAGACGCTCAAGACCCGCGCCGATGCGCTCCAGTCGGAGCTCGAGGGCTTTAAGGTTTAAAAGAATTGTAAAGAGTCAAAAAATCACGAGAGAGCTTCACCCCGCTGGAGATGAAGAGCTCTAACGGGACGGGCGTAGAAACGGAGAAAAGATGAAATGCAAAATCCGAAGCTCGAAATCCTAAACAATAGCAAGTGTCAAATTTGAACATTTGAGTTTTGCGCTTGTTTCGGATTCAGAAGTTTGTGCTTAGGATTTATCCGCTCCTCTGTTCCGTGATTCTGCGGTTAAATCAGGTTGTTGTTCGAGCTAGGAGGTCACGTGCGAATCGGCATAAGACAGAGACTCGTTTTTCTCATCTTCTTCGGACTCTTTGCCACCATGAGTCTTATCGGATCATATCGATATTTCATGGAGAAGCGCGCCATCATGGCCAGCACCGGCGCCCACGGCGAAGAGACCTGCAAGCTCATGGCCGAGCTCGCAACACCGCTCCTGTTGACGTCGGATTTCGGCGGGCTTAATTACATGGCCCAGAATTTCATGCATACCCCCGATGCGCAGGAAGTGACGATCACCGACGCGGGGGGAAGGCAGCTCGTGCGGGCCGCCAAGCCATCGCTCACGGAGAAACGCATTTTAGCGGGGCCCTTTCCCGTCCTTTCCGACCAGACCAAGCTTGGCGAAATCAGGATCGCGGTGTACCCGGCCGATCTTGACAAGAGACTTAGGGCCTACGTCGTCAGCGCCCTTCTGGAGCTCCTCTTTGTTTTTGTCATCCTTGCCGTTATGCTCACCATTTCGGTCTCCCGTACCATCACGCAGCCGGTCCAGGAACTGGGAGCGGCGCTCAAGGACGTAATAGACCGCAAGGATTTTACACGGCGCGTCGATGCCGGGCGCAATGATGAAATAGGCGCCCTGGCAACCGGCGTCAATTACCTGCTGTCACGTCTCGAACAGTTTGTCATCGATATGAGCGCCATCGCCGCGCGGATCAACGAGCTGAGCCCGCAGATCGCGGCCGGCACCCGCGAGGTGAAACAGAACGCCGAAGTCGAAGCGACGGCAGTGGTGACCGTTACCGCATCGGTCGAGAAGATATCCTCCTCTATCCAGTCCGTGGCCGAGAGCGCCGAGAGCCTGTCCACCTCGGCGGAAGAAACGTCATCCGCGATACTCGAAATGAACGCCTCCAACACGGAAGTGGCGCGCCACACCGGTGAATTGACGGGCTCCGTCGAAGAAGTTACCACGTCGGTCATGGAAATGATCGCCGCCATCCGCGAAGTGGCGGGCCACGTGGAGAGCCTGTCGTCCGCCGCCGAGGAGACCTCAGCCTCGGCGATCCAGATCGAAGCCACGGTCCGGGAGGTGGAACGCGCGGCACAAGAATCAGCGAAGCTTTCCCAGCAGGTTTCCCGTGAAGCCCGAGACATCGGCGTTACGTCCATCAGGGAAACTACGAACGCGGTGGGAAGGATCAAGGAGTCCGTTGAACGTTACTCCAGCCTCGTTACGCGGCTCGGCAAACGCTCGGAGGAGATCGGTAAAATCCTCGGCGTGATCGTCGAGGTGACGGAGCGTACGAATCTGCTTGCGCTGAACGCCTCCATCCTCGCGGCGCAGGCCGGCGAACATGGGAAAGGGTTCGCGGTCGTGGCCGAGGAGATCAAGGCCCTTGCCGACCGGACAGCTGGCTCGGCCGGGGACATCGCCAAACTTATTGCCGCGGTCCAGAAGGAGACCAAAGAGGCCGTTGAGGCCATGACCGACAGCCTGACCGCCGTGGAAGAAGGCGTCAGCCGCTCACGGGACGCCGGTGCGGCGCTTGATAAGATCCTGGCCAGTTCAGGCCGCTCGGCCGAAACGGCAAACATGATAGAGCGGGCCATGGCGGAGCAGTCCCGCGGGATCAAACAGGTAAGCGGGGCCGTTGGAAACGTGAAGCAAATGATGAATCAGATCGCGACGGCCACGCAGGCCCAGAGCAAGGGCTCGGAGATGATCCTCACCGCCGCGGAGGGCATGCGCGACATCGCGCGGCAAGTGAAAAACGCAATGACGGAACAAGGGCGGGGGGGCAGGCAGATCGCCGAAGCAGCTGAGAATGTGACCGCGCAGGCCGGTACGATCGCGGCCGGCACCAGGGAGCAGCGCCAGGTCAGCCGCCAGATCCTCGAGTCCATGGAGCGGATACAGGATATTCCCCGTCAGAATATGAAGCAGATGGAAGGTTTGGCAACAGCGGTCAAGACGCTCGGCGAACAGGTGCATCTGCTGAACGAAGAGCTCGTGACCATGACAGTAAGAAAGGCGCCACCCGGCGGGGAGCAGGCGTCTTGATATCCTGAAATCTCCCATCGTGCGTAAGAACATGTTCACGGGATAAAGTGGAAAAAAGAGTATAAGCCCGAAAAGGAAGCACGGTGAGCAAAATCGTTTCGTGCTGCAGCTCTTTTGCGGTGACGAGGGCAAACGATGCAATTCGTCACAGTAATAGGGCTGGCGTGTTTTTCTGGAGGATGTAATGCGGGCGGTTAAGCAATTTATCGCGAACCTGACGCTGAAAAAAAAGATAGAGTCCAGCATGGGCTTGAAGCTTGTGGTCGCACTGTCCGCCGTGATTTCCGTGCTCATGGTCCTTGGTACGATCTTTGTGGCCCGCATGCTGCTCGAGAACCAGTATCGCGGCATCGAAACACGCGGAAGCGAACTGGGACTGTTTATCGGAAAAGCGGGAACAGACGCGCTCCTCCACAAGGACATCATCGCGCTCGACGGTCTTGTCGCTGAGGTGGCAAATTCGCAGGATGTATTCTATGCGTACATTGCGGACGACGCAAACGCGGTATTGAATAACGTCCAGGTCAGCTTCAACCGCACGAGCCCCGCCATGCGGTCTTTTTTGTCCGAGAATCAATCCGGCGATGTAGCTGTGCTCGCCGCAAAGGCGAAGGAAACACTGGACGCCATCGAGACGCAGTCAGAAATCAAGATCGGCACCACCCGCCTCGGCAAAGTCAAGATGGGTTTTTCCCGGGAAACGGTCAAGAAGGACGCGCGCAACGTGGTCTGGCTGCTGCTCGGGACGAGCGCCGCGATCGTGCTTGTCCTGTCAACGTTTATCTATATCCTGACGCAGCGGATGATCGTCAGTCCCACCCGTCAGGCGGTATCGGTGGCACTGAATACCGCCGAAGGCGACCTTACCCGGAGCGTTCGCGTGCGGTCCGTGGACGAGATCGGGATGCTCGGACGGGGCCTGAACCGGATGATCCTCGGGCTGAAGGGCATGATCGGCAGCATCCGCGAAGCGGCCCGCCATATGGTATCGGTCCAGGGCGAGGTCAGGGAAATTTCCACGAAGCTGACTTCGGGGAGCCGGGTGCAGTCCGAATCCGTGGAAGAAGCCGCGTCATCGGTGAACGAGATGCACTTTTCCCTGAGAGAAATAGCGGCCAGTATGGATGATCTTCATGCGACATCGGAACGGACCTCGTCATCGGTGATCGAGATGGCGGCCTCGGTAAACGAAGTGGCCAAGTCCGTATCCGACCTGTCGGGCTTTATCGACGAAACGTCATCGGCCATTACCCAGATGTCGGCCGCAATGCGGCAGATAGCGGAGCATGTCGAGATGCTGTCTTCCGCGGCCGAAGAGACCTCGGCCTCCTCGCTCGAGATCAGCGCCTCGGTGAAAGAAGTGGAGGCAACGGCCCGGCAGTCGGCGTCTCTTGCCGAGGCGGTCGCGGAGGACGCCCAAGGGCTGGGCGTACGCTCTATCGAAAAGACCATCGAAGGGATGGGCCGTATAGAATCCAATGCACGACGGACCGCCGATGTCGTGAACCGTCTCGGCGAGCGCGCCGAGAGCATAGGCGGCATCCTGACCGTGATCGAGGACATCACGGACCAGACCGGCCTCCTTGCCTTGAACGCCGCCATCCTTGCGGCCCAGGCCGGTGAGCACGGCAAGGGTTTTGCCGTCGTTGCCTCCGAGATACGGGAACTGGCGAACCGTACGGCGGCGTCCACGCAGGAAATCGGGAAGCTCATCACCGCGGTGCAGGCAGAGTCCCGCGAGGCCGTTGAGGTCATGAAAGAAGGGGTTGCATTCGTGGAAGAAGGGGTCCACCTGGCCACCGGCGCCGGGGACGCCCTGAGAAAGATCCTCGATCAGGCCGGTTCGTCGCGGGACATAAGCCGGAGCATCAACACGGCGGCGGCAGAGCAGGCGCGGGGGATCAGGCAGGTAAGCGAGGCGGTCGATCGTATCAACGAGATGACCCATCAGATCGCCAGGGCCACCAACGAGCAGAAGGCTGGAAGCGAACAGATCATGCAGGCCGCCGAAAAGATGCGGGAGCTCACGCGATTTGTCAAAAACTCCAGTGAAGAGCAGGCAAAAGCCGGGAAAGACATCACCCAGGCGGTCGAGAATATAAGCACAAAGATCGGCATGGTGAACCGGGCCACGGGAGAAGTCCAGGAGGGAAGCGACCTGATCGTCAAGGCAATTGAACGGATCAAGGAGATCGCCAAGGCCAATGCGGACCTGGCTGCAGGATTGAACAAGGCCATGGAGGCCATGGCCGCGCAATCGACCCAGCTCGGTAAAGAAATCGAAAAGTTCAAGATGGCCGACGCGGGACGGAGCGGGGCACAAGGATCGTGAGAGCTATGGCGAAAGAAAAGAAGACTGCGGCAGCCGAAGACACCATACAACTCGTGACGTTTCAGGTCGGGACCGAGGAATACGGACTCGATATCAGTTCCATCACCGAGGTGGTACGGCCGCTCAAGATCACGCCCCTTCCCAAAATGCCGGCGTTCATCGAAGGCGTGATCAATCTGCGAGGCGTCATTATTCCCGTCGTCGACCTGCGGAACCGCTTTGCATTGAAAACGATCAATAATAATCCAAGAAAGATGCGCATGATCATTACGCGCGGTGTTGTTCGCGAAACCGGAACGTCCGGCGACCTTCTCGGGCTCGTCGTCGACAACGTGGACGAAGTGATCCATGTTCCGAAAAAGGACATCGATCCCGCACCCGAGGCCGCCACGGGCAAGAATGCGGACTTCATCGCCGGCATGGGCAAAGTGGGCGATCGGCTCATTATCCTCCTCGATATAGCCAGGATCTTGAGCCAGCAGGAGCGCGTTGCGCTGGCGGAGGCGGAACATGCCGAATATTGATTTGCTGGGCAGAAAACTGCAGAGCAGCGACCCGGAGGAGCGGCGTGAGGCGGCTATTGACCTCGGCCGCGTGGGCCGTGCCGCCGTTCCCCTTCTGTTCCGCGCCATGAGCGATGCCGACTGGCGCGTCCGAAAGACGGCAGTCGAGGCGCTTGTCGCTGTCGGCGGCGCTGATATTATTGAAGGGCTGGTCCGGCAGCTTTCGTCGCACGATAATGCCGGTGCGCGGAACTCGGCCATGGAAGCGCTCGTTCACATCGGTGCAGAGGCCGTGGACGCCCTGTTGGCATCGCTGGAGACGCCGGACCCGGACGTGCGGAAATTTATCGTCGACACCCTCGGCGATATCAGGGACCCGCGCGCCGTGTCGCCCTTGATCAACAGGCTGGAAGACCCTGACGAGAACATTCGCGTGGCCTCAGTCGAGGCCCTCGGAAAGATCAAGGACCGGCGCGCTGTGGACGCCTTGCTCGGATGTCTCACGCGCAGCGACCAGGGCTGGCTCGACTACGCAGCCGCCGAGGCCTTGGGCGAGCTCGGCGACGAACGCGCTCTCGGTCCGCTTCTGGCGGCGCTTGGGAGGAGCAGTCTCCGGGAGCCGGTGCTCGACTCGCTCGGGAAGATAGGAAATGTCAATACTCTTGCGCCGCTCATCTCCGGGCTTGCCGACCCGCTCAGGATCGTGCGCGAAGTCTCGATGGTGGCGCTCACCGCGATCTACCGGAAGAGCACTCCAGCGGACCGGGGGAAAATGGTCCAAGCCGTGCGCACGGGCATGAACGAACGCGCCGTCGATTTTCTCGAAGAGATGCTGCTCGGGAGCGCGGGGGAACTGCAGAAGGCGGCCATTGCGTGTCTCGGCTGGGCCGGCAGAGAGAGGTCCATTCAAAAGCTGCTTGCGCTTCTTCAGGAGGAAGACCTGGAGGAGCCCATGGTCCAGGCGCTCGAAACCATCGACGGCAACGAAGTGCCGGTCCTCTTCGGGTATCTATCGGACGAGAATGCACTCGTACGGCGTACCGTGGCTCGCGTGCTGGGCAAGAGCGGCCGGCGCGAAGCCGAGGACCCGCTGATCCGGCTGCTTTCGGACGAAAACGGGCACGTGCGAAGTACGGCGGCCGAGGCACTTGGTCAGTTGCGAAGCAAAAAGGCGGTTGACGCACTTCTCGCACTCCTTGCCGATGAATATGAAAGCGTGCAGGAGTCGGCAATCCGCGCGCTCGCCGAGATCGGCGACGAGTCCGTGCTCGAAAGCCTGGTAAAAGATTTTACGTCCCGCGATGCGCCTATGCGGAAGAATATCGCGCTTCTGCTCGGAAAGTTTTCGAGCGGCAAGGCGGCCGATGCGCTCGCCTTTGCGCTCAAAGACGAAGAACCGGAAGTAAGAAAGGCCGCGGTGCAGGCCCTCGGGCATCTCCCGGGAGACAGGGCGAACCGATCGCTTATGCTGGCCGTTGTAGACGACGATCCCGAAGTACGCATGCTTGCCGCCGAAGCGCTCGGCAAAGCCGGACGACCGGATGCAATCGAGGCCCTCATATCTCTGCTCGAGGACCCCGACCTCTGGGTCCGGGCCGCGGCGGCGCGGGGCCTGGGGAGGTCCGGCGGCGAGCGGGTGTGCGCAGCGCTCGCGAAACACCTCGATGCGGCATCCGATATCTTTCTCCTTGCCCTTGTCGAGGTGCTGGGCAGGCTCAAGGCCGAAGAGGCCCTGTCGCCGCTCCTTAAACTCGCCAACCATGTTGATCCGGAGGTGCGAAAAACGGTGCTTACGGCGCTTACCGGGTTCCGATGGGAGGCCGTGCAGCGAACAGTCATCGCGCGGCTCTCGGACCCGCACTGGAGCGTGAGGAAAGCGGCGATCGAGGTCCTGAAGCAAAAGCAAAACACGGCAGCGGAACCCCTCCTGGAGCGGATCGCCGAGAGTGACCCGGACGGAACCGTGCGCCATGCGGCGAAGGAAGCGCTGGGAAAATAAATGTTTGAAGAACAGATCATTCCGCTGCCGGATGACGTTTTCAGGCTCCTCCGGGACTTCATCCACGGCTACTGCGGCATCTTTTTTGACGATGGTTCCAAGTTCCTTCTGGAACGAAGACTGTCGCGCCGGCTTGAGCAGCACCGCCTCAAGAGCTTCGAGGAGTACTACCACTTTCTCCGCTACGACCGGAATCGGGAAGAAGAACTCACCATTCTCGTCGACAACCTGACGACAAATGAAACCTACTTTTTCCGGGAGAGCCCGCAGCTTCGCGCCTTTTCCGAGGAAATCCTCCCCGGGCTGCGCCAGACCCTTGCTGATCGGAAGACGCTTCGGATCTGGAGCGCCGGCTGCTCCACCGGAGAGGAACCGTATACCATCGCTATCCTGCTGCTTGAGTCGGGTGAATGGTGGCGCGACTGGCAAGTGGAGATCCTCGGCAGCGACATCAACCAGCGGGTGCTGCACACGGCTCGAAGGGGAGTGTATAAAAAAAGCGCCCACCGCGCGACCAGCCCGGAGATGCTGTCGAAATATTTCATCGAAGAGGAAAAAGGAAATTACCGGATCATCGATAAGGTGCGCGAACTGGTATCGTTCAGTTCCGTGAACCTCCTCGACCCTTACAAGACCAGCCTGATCAGCAACGTGGACGTTATCTTCTGCAGGAATGTCATCATCTATTTCGACAAAGAGGCAAAGAAAAAAGTGATCTCCAGTTTTCACGACAAGCTCCGCGAGGGCGGCTATTTGCTCCTCGGGCATTCGGAATCATTGATCAATATCTCGAACGCCTTCCTGCTGCGTACGCTCAAGAACGATATGGTGTACCAGAAATCGCGCAGGGGAAAAATTGAAATTTCAAATTCAAAATAGCAAAGCCAAACTAAATTCTAAGTTCAAAGTTCCAATGCCCGACACGATTGAAATTCAGCGTCTGGGCTATTACCCGGGAGCCTTTTAAGTGAAAAAGATCAAGGCATTGATCGTTGACGATTCTGCATACAACCGCATGGCCATTGCGCAGATGCTTGCCAGCGACGCGGGGATCGAGGTCGTCGGGAGCGCCCACGACGGCGTCGATGCCATTGCAAAGACGCTCCGCCTCTCTCCGGATGTGATCACGCTCGACCTCGAGATGCCGAACATGGACGGTTTCACCTTCCTGCGGTGGCTCATGAAGGAGCGGCCGACCCCGGTGCTTGTACTTTCGTCCCGCTCCGACAGTCGCAGCGTCTTCCGCGCCCTGGAGCTTGGGGCCGTTGATTTCCTGGCCAAGCCCGAGGCCCGCATATCCAAGAGCATCGAGAGCGTCCGGAGTGAGCTGGTGGCCAAGGTCCAGTCGATTTTGAACCTGGAGATGTCGAAGGTCAAGTCGGCCATCGCACTTCTCACTGTTGAAAAAACGGCGCCCTTGCCGCGCAAGGAGGACGAGGCCCGGTTCGAGAAGAGCCCGATCGAGGTGGTGGCCATCGCCTCGTCTACCGGCGGGCCGCCCGCGATCCAGGCCGTCCTCACTTCCCTTCCCGCCGATTTCGGCGCAGCCATCGTGATCTCACAGCACATGCCCGCAGGCTTCACCCGGAGTTTTGCCGAGCGGCTGAACAAGCTTTCCCCTCTCGTGGTGAGCGAAGCCGCCGCCGGGGACCGGTTGGCCCCAGGCACGGTGCTGATCGCTCCCGGAGGATACCATCTGATCGTAAGGAGGGACCGCACGGGCCTGGTCATCGAGCTTGTTTCGCGGAGCCCCACTGACAAATATGTGCCGTCCGCCGACCGGATGATGATCTCTGTTGCCGAGACCTGCGGGGCCGCAGCGCTGGGTGTCGTTCTCACGGGTATGGGCAGGGACGGCTCTGCGGGCGCGGATGCCATCAAGAAAAGAAAAGGACAGTGCCTGGCTGAGAGCGAGGAAAGCGCGGTCGTCTTCGGCATGCCGCAGGAAGCCATACGCACCGGCGCCGTGGACAAGGTATTGCCGCTCAATAAAATGGCCGAGGAGATAGCGTTGCGCTGCCGTTCAGCCAAAAACGGCGCCTGAGAATTCGGCTTGATAATTTTGGAATACTTGACTATAATGGGACTAATTGTTTCGATAGCCTGCGGTCGCTTTTACCCTCAGCGGGCACACCAGCAGCAGGAGCGCGGACCGAGAGGGTGGTCATCGTCTCCGGAGAACCGTGAGCAGAAGCACCGGTCCCAAGCTGCATCGAGGAGGTCGTGATGGACAAGGAAACGGCGCCTATCTCCAAAAAAGTCGAAGAGTTTCTCCAGGTCTTCAAAAAGGGCGAGGAGTTTACCCAGGAGCTTCTGAAAGAGAATGAGAAGCTCCGGTACCGGGTGGCCCAGCTTGAGGAACTCACGAAACTGTCTGGCAAGGAGGGCGATTTCAAGCTGCACTCCATGGAAGAGAGGATAAGGCTCCTTGAGGACGAGAACAAGAACCTTCTTGACCGCTTCCGTCTGGTGGAAGAGGAGAACAAGGATTTTGCCAACCGCTACGTGGAAGTAGAGGCGGAGAACAACAACCTGGCGAACCTGTACGTTGCCAGCTACCAGCTCCACTCGACCCTGGACTTCAACGAATCGCTCAAGATCATCCTCGAGATCGTCATGAACCTGATCGGGGCCGAGGAGTTCTCGATCATGATGCTCGATGAAAAGACCAACGAGCTTACGATCGTGGCCCAGGAGGGCATGGGACCCGAGGCAAGGGCCAGCGTAAAACTCGCCGACGGCATCATCGGCAAGGCCGCCAAGGCGGGTGAGGCGTATTACCGCGACGGCGACCCCACGGACCCGACGGGCATCGATTATCTCCACCCGATAGTCTGTATTCCCTTAAAGATCAAGGAGCACGTGATCGGCGTGATTGCGATATACAAGCTGCTGGTCCAGAAACAGGCGTTCACGAACGTCGACTATGAATTGTTCTCGATGCTGGCAGGCCATGCGGCCACGGCGCTCTTTTCATCGAAGCTCTACTCTCAGTCCGAACGCAAACTCACGACGATCCAGAGCTTCCTCGATCTGTTGAAAGAAAAACAAAACTAAAAACAACAGTTGTACTGCAGATGGCCGAACGTGGGCGCCTCTCGGCGACACGGTTTATAATGAAAAAATAAAAAACGTTGACACAGTAAGACTCCCGTCCAGGGGGACCCCCGGCGCTGCTTTAGGATTTTGGTAAATCCGTGTTTATCTGTGTTCATCCGTGGTTAAATGCTTTTTTGAGGATAAACGGAGGTTCGAAATGCCCGAATACAATTTTCTGGTAGTTGAAGACTCCCCGACGATGAGGCAGCTCATATCGTTCGCCCTGAAGCGGATTCCGGGGAGCAAAATTGTCGAAGCCAATGACGGTATCGACGCCCTCAAGAAGCTCTCGACCCAGAAGTTCGACATTATCCTGACCGACATCAATATGCCCATCATGGATGGCCTGAAGCTCGTATCCATGGTGAGGAATGACCCGGCGCATAAAACCATACCGATCATCATTATTACGACCGAAGGGGCAGAAGAGGACCGCAAGCGCGGCCTCGCCCTCGGCGCGAACGCCTACGTACCCAAGCCCATCCAGACGGCCGACCTCCTGAACATTGTCAATCAGATTTTGGGGAGTAAAGGGTAGCGGCCGGAGATAGTAACGATAAACGAAGGACGAGATACGAAACGGTCTCGTCCTTTTTTTTGCGCAGAATTTATTTGGTAAGTTGCTATACACTCAAGGAGGATGGTATGTTTAAGAAAAGCTTTTTTGCTTTACCGTTACTTGCTTTCGTGGCGTTGATCGGGTTTGTCTTTGCCTCACCGCAGGAAAGTGAGGAATCGTTCAGCAAGCTTATGGCCGGCAACAAACGATTCGAGACCGGCAGTCTCTCACAAAAAGACGTTGGTGCAGCCCGGAGGAAGGAACTGGCAGGCGGCCAGCATCCGTTTGCGATCGTGGTTACGTGCTCGGATTCGCGCGTGGCGCCGGAGATCATTTTCGACGAAGGGCTTGGTGACATCTTTGTGGTCCGCGTGGCCGGAAATGTGCTCGATCCCATCTCGCTCGGCAGCATCGAGTACGCGGCAGAGCATCTCCACGCCCCGCTGTTGATCCTTATGGGCCACGAAAAATGCGGCGCGGTTTCAGCCGCGCTGGACGCAACGGGAGAACCCGAAGGGAATATCGGGGCGATATTGAAGAAGATCATGCCCGCGGTCAAGAAAGCAAAGGCGAAAGGCGGGAGCAAGGACGATATGCTCAATAACGCCATCAGGGAGAATGTCGCCCTTTCCTATAAAGATATACGAAGCAAAAGCCCCCTTTTAAAGCACCTGATCGACAAGGGAGAACTCAAAGTGGTCGCCGGAGTCTATCACCTGGCGAGCGGCGAAGTTGAACAGCTTCCCCTTGAGGTTGCCGCGGCACACCATGCCCATTAATTTGCTTTACGGAAATCAAGCCACCTATCGGGGCGAGCTGAAACAGCTCGCCCTTTTTTTGCAAAAAGGAACAAGCAAGATCAGGAGGAATAAGAGACATGTTGTTCAGAACACCCGGAGCGCGACAACGTCGAGCAGGGGGTCTTCAGTTGGCCATGATGTGTTAAGATTACTCCGGCAAGGAAAAGAGAGCGGTCGTTATCAATGTGTCGCTAGGCTTCTATGATATGGTTGAGGAAGCAGAACCCGGCGTTAGCCGTTCCCTGAGCTGGCCGCAGGCCGCTGAGATGTCCCTGCCACGCGACTCTCGCACCAGTGCGGTATAGTGATGGTCAGCAAGAATTTTTTTGAAGCGCTGCACCACGACGTCATCGGGCCGCTTGAATTCGCTTCCCGGAAAGGGATTAAAGGGGATGAGGTTCACCTTGCACTGTATGCCTCTCAGCAGTTTTGCAAGGCGCAGGGCGTTCGCCTCCGAATCATTCACCCCTCGCAGCATCACGTACTCAAACGTGATTCTTCTTCTGTCATCGAGGGGAAAGCGCCTGCAGGCAGCGAGCAGTTCCTTTATGGGATAACGCCTGTTCACCGGCATGATCCTGTCCCTCACCTCATCCGTTGTCGCGTTCAGGGACACGGCAAGATTGACCTTCATTCCTGATCCTCCAAGCTTTTCAATTTCCGGCACAAGTCCATCGGTCGAAAGCGTCACTCTGCGGGGCGAAAACGCCGGTCCTTTATCAGCGGTAATTATCATCAAGGCGCTAAGCACATTGTCGAAGTTTGCGAGAGGCTCACCCATGCCCATGAGCACGATGTTCGTGATGTGCCTGAATTGTTCACAGGAGGACCCTATGCCCGACGACGAGGCTGGTTCAGCTGCGAGGATTTTTCCCACGGTCAAAACCTGGTCCGCGATCTCGAAAGCTTCGAGATTTCTGTGGAAGCCGGTGCTGCCCGTGAGACAGAACCGGCACGCCTGGGCGCAACCCACTTGCGATGAAATGCAAAGCGTGCTCCGGTTATCCTCGGGAATCAAGACACTTTCTATGGTATGTTTGTCTTCAAGCTCAAAAAGGAACTTTCTCGTGCCGTCTGCGGAGCATTCGGTGTTAAGCGTTCGAAGCTGCGAAATATAAAAACGCTCAGCAAGCAGTAAGCGCTCAGCCTTCGCGATGTTCGACATCTCGTCGAACGACTCCGCGTGATGACCGTATATCCACTCGAACACCTGCGTTGCGCGGTATTTTTTGAGACCCAGGCCGAGGATCCGCTCCTCAAGTTTGTCGGGTATCAGTGCTTTTATATTCTGTCGAATATTGTTCATAAAAAGAGAACGTCCATGAGCCTTCGGCACACAAAGGAGCATGACGATCCCTCCATCTTAACTCTCTCCCGCTGGCGAGATGACAGGGGTGAGAAGCGTTTTCAGGTGAAAGACTTCTTACAGTAGCGCATAACAAGTGCGTAACACTATCACCTTTCATCAACAAAAGCAAGACCGCCAAAATTTGACACTCCGTAGATATATAATCGTATGGTTTCCGGCCAGTTCGCTTCCGGCGCATGAATCCACAAAAAATAACCCGTTGATTTATAAGTCTTAATAACCTGGGAATAACTTTTGCAACCTTCTGATACTTGGGCTCAAGTAATCGTTTAATTCCCTTAAATACAGCAAAACTGCGGCCTTTCGCGAACTTCTGACATTGCTTTTCTTTGTGTACTTGGTGAGTTTGCGCGAGACAGGAGTTGGTAGCTGCTTTTCAATTTTATTGAATTGAACGATACAGAGGAGAGAGGGGGGGGGTGCACCATATGGTTAAAACGTTCCTTGTTGTGGACGATTCCGCCTCGATGAGGCAGCTGATAACGTTTGCCATGCAAGATGCCGGATACGATGTTCTGCTGGCGGAAAACGGCAAAGACGCCCTCGACAAGCTGAGCAGCACGAAGGTCGATATGGTGGTAACCGACCTCAACATGCCCGAAATGGATGGCATCGAACTGATAACGCATCTCCGGGGCATGCCTGATTATAAGTTCGTCCCCATCATTATGCTGACCACTGAAGCCCAGGAAGAAAAAAAGAGGCAGGGTAAGGCGGCCGGAGCGAGTGGCTGGATAGTAAAGCCCTTCACGCCGGAACAGCTGCTCAACGTAGTTAGGAAGTTTATCAAATGATAAAGACCAAATTGAACCGAGCAATGCCTGTTATTGGCTGTCAATTTTCCGTCACTGTCGTGTTTTCAATCAGCAAATGGGCCAGTTTACGCGCAACTTATTGATTTATAGATAATTAAATATCGCAATTTATGGTACGCAAGTTGCAAACTCTATTACTTATTAGCCGGCAAGACATTCTTTAAGTTATAAGTATAAATATTTCCCGCTCCTTCACAAATCAGACAGTACAACGGCGCGGGTAACAGCAAAATAACAAATGTTTTTGAGCACGAGTTGTTCAATCATTTTCTCAGAGGATATCATGGACATTACCTTTCGCGATCAACAATCAGGGAAACAAGGGAACATAATCCTGGACGGAAATCTTACGGTGGGCCAGGCAGAAGGGCTGCGGATTCTTCTGATCAAGGCCCTCATCGACGCCGAACAGGTACGCGTGGATTTCGGGACCGTGACTGACGTCGATCTGTCCTGCATCCAGTTGCTGTGCTCTGCCCACCGCTCCGCGACCCGAATGAAAAGAAGCGTTTCTTTATCCGGCGATTGGCCCGAACCGTTTAAAAAGATCGTGGAAGAGGCCGGTTATTCACGCCTTTCCGGCTGCCGTCTGGATGCCGATAACAGTTGCCTTTGGGTCAGAGGGTGAGTGATTCCCGCCCTGCGCGGGTTCAACAACTTGAGAGGGGAAAGAAGCATGGAAGAGATAATCGGAAAACTCCGGGAAACGTTCAGGGAAGAAGCCTATGAGCTCCTTGCGGAGCTTGAGGCGGGATTGCTCGAACTCGAACATAACCCCGGCGACATGGAGCAGGTCGGGCGGGTGTTCCGCGCCATGCACACGATCAAGGGCTC
>Ga0326726_10002936_pt1 | contig 15631 bp, 19 predicted proteins | sample MHFenrmetagenome_2_FD_207603 | JGI IMG/M metagenome (GOLD analysis project Ga0326726, IMG submission 207603) | Lab enriched peat soil microbial communities from Michigan Hollow, Ithaca, NY, United States - MHF15MN | ecosystem: Environmental > Terrestrial > Soil > Wetlands > Peat | place: USA...
ACAGTGAAGAGTTCAGAGGGATTATGCGTAAAATCGGGGATTTGCACTATTTTTATGGGAAAAATCCCGGATAAATCATTTCAAAATAGATACTATTAAATAAGTTTCATCATACAGTTTTTTTATGGTTAAAATCATTGATACCCTTCTTGGAAAGAGTTCCACCAGTTCGGATGATGATTATATGGAGCTCGATCTCGCATCCTACGAGGAGCACGGGGGTTCTGCACCGGCGCTGCTCGTGAAGATTGCGACGATTACCGATCTCAAGGATACCCCGCGGGTCAAGGATGAAGTTTATAGTGGCAATATCGTAATTGTTGACATTTCACGGCTCAAAATGGACAAGATATCCTATGAGCGGGTCTTAAAAGACCTAAAAGAAGTTGCAAAGGACGTCAACGGGGACATTATCGGTCTTGGGGATCAGAGATATGTCGTACTCACCCCGATGTCCGTAAAAATTTCCCGTGACAAGATTGGTGGGGCTTAAAGGTGCGAACTGTCGTTCCGGGTCCTTGTCCTTGTTGTAATACAGAAATTGAATATATCTACCAGACAGAAAATATACCCTATTTTTCTGATATTCTGATCATTTCTGCCCTATGCGATTCATGCGGATACAAATATGTCGACACCCAGCTCCTCAAGGATAATGAACCGGTCCGGTTCGAGCTGAATGTGGACTCACCTGAAGATCTTGCAATCCGCGTCGTGCGAAGTATGAGTGCAAGCCTTGAAGTTCCCGAATTGGGAGTCCGAATAGATCCTGGTCCGGCATGTCAGGGTTTTGTATCCAATGTTGAGGGGGTCCTGGATCGTATTGAACAGATTGTAAAAGGAGCCCTGATCTGGGGCGAGGACGAGGAGCAGAAAAATGCACAAACACTCCTTAATAAAATTGATCGGGTGAAAGACGGGTCTTTGTCAATAACACTCGTTCTTGAAGACCGGTGTGGCAACAGTGCCATCATCTCGGACAAAGTTCAGACGGGTGTCTATAGTCCAGAACAAAATTGACAAGGTTCAATTGACAAGGTTCAGGTAATTTCGATATCCCGCAGCCACACTCCGGATTCCCCGATAATTTCTCCAACGACTTTTACCCCCCTGACTGCCTTCTGCACACGGGCTACACACTCGGGGGGGACTATGTACACATATCCCATTCCCATATTGAACGTGCGAAACATCTCTATCGTTGAGATATCCCCGGTTTTCTGGATCCAGGAGAAGATCTCCGGTGGGGTGACTGGTGCGTCAATACGGAACCCGTACCGGCTGAGCCGTTTCAGATTGAGCAGCCCTCCCCCGGTGATATGGCACATGCCGTGTACGGTGCAGGTGGATGCTACGTCGAGACTTTCATGGTAGATTCGCGTAGGTATGAGGAGCTCTTCACCAAGGGTCCTGCCATTCTTAAGCCGATCGCTATAATCCGCATATTTTTCCACAACTGTACGGGCAAGAGAAAGCCCGTTGCTATGGACTCCGGTGGAGGGGACCCCGAGGATTTTGTCACCCGGCCTAATTTTACTGCCGTCGATGATTTTATCCTTCTTCTGTATTCCAAGGCACGTACCGGCGAGGTCGAGACCATTGACCAGACCACGCAGGGAAGCGGTCTCACCTCCCACGATATCGATATTTGCCTGACGGGCGCCTTCGTTCAAACCGATGCCAATCTGAGCCATCTTCTCGACTGATAACAAGTCCGTGGCAATGTAGTCCACAAACGCAACCGGCTCCATGTTCATAACATAAAGATCATTTACGTTCATGGCAACACAATCGATTCCAACCGTACTCCAGTTCTGCATCATGTCAGCAACCAGCATCTTCGTTCCGACTCCATCGGTGGTCAATGCGAGGGCCGTCTCCCCGAAGTCAATAAGTCCGGCAAAATGACCGAGGCTGCCAGTCATTTTATAACTCCCTTTTCTCCTGAACGTCAGGTTCTTTATCAGGGATTTGATTGCTGTTGCTTCGAGGTCAATATCGACTCCTGACTCACGGTAGGTGATGTTACTCATGGCACTCCTCCGATAACCTGAATTCATCGTGAAGCACCCGTACTGCCCGTGGTCCGTCCTGCTGTTTCACCACAAATGAGATGTTCGCCTCCGACGATCCCTGTGAGATCATCATGACATTGACTCCTGCATTTCCAAGTGCCGTGAAGATCCTGCCACCGGTACCCGGGGCGCCAGCCATACCGGCACCGACTACGGCAACTGCACATACATCATGGTTGTGGGAAACTTCCCTCACGATACCCTGCTTCACGAGATCGGCGAGCGCATGCACGGCAGCATTGAGATGCGCTTCATCTACAATAAGCGAAATATTTGCTTCCGACGATCCTTGTGAGATCATCATGACGTTCACTTCATGATCTGCAAGGATAGAGAAGATAGCTTTTGCTACTCCCGGTCTGCCGATCATCTGGGCACCGTTGATATTTATTGCAGCAACTTTATCGATATAGGTCAGGGCCTTAACCACACGGTGATCCCGTTGCCCGTTCCGTACAATAACGGTTCCCGGATGGGAGGGATTGAACGTATTTTTTACCCGGACGAGGATGTTCTTTCGCATAGCGGGTTCTATTGAACGCGGGTGCATAACTTTTGCACCAAAATACGAGAGCTCCATGACCTCGATGTAGGAGAGGGAGGGCATCACCCGTGCATCGCTGATCACCCGCGGATCGCAGGTCATTATACCATTCACATCGGTCCAGATCCAGATCTCATCCGCATCGATTCCGGCGCCGATGATGGATGCGGAATAATCCGAACCGCTCCTGCCAAGGGTAGTAACGACCCCGTTCCTGGTGCAACCCATGAACCCCATGATGACAGGTACTTCTTTTTCCAGCAACGGCCCGATCCGTTTTTTAATCCTCGCATCGCTTTCAGGAAGTGCGGTGGATTCCCCATGCTGGGGTGTGGTGAGAATTCCTGCCTCGCAGCCGTCAATGACGGTCGATGCGATACCGCGCTGGCGGAGAGCTGCACTGATAATGGGGGCAAACAATCGCTCCCCGAACGAGATGATATAATCCTTTGATCGGGGAGTGAGCTCTCTCAGGTTATACACAGCAAAGAGGATATTCTGAAGACTGATGAGGCGGTCCTCGATGACTGCTCCCGTCTCGGCCACATAATCGGGTGCAGCTCCTTCGAGGGTAGTCATATGCCGTTTACCCAATGCCTGGATCAGGGGTTCGATAGCGGTATCAGCCTTCGCGGTCGGAAGCTTGTCGGTGATTTCAATAAGGAGGTCGGTTACACCGCGCTGTGCTGAGACAACTACCGCCACTTCGTCTCCGGCTTTATGGTGTTTTTCTAAAATATCCACGACTTTTCCGATACATTGCGCATCGGCAACTGAAGTCCCGCCAAATTTCATCAGAAATCTCATTTCTCTCCCACTTTTGGCTGTGCCATTTATTTATGTAACTATACGATCCACAAAATAATAAGATGCTTGCAGAGGAGGTCGTGGATTGCCATGTACTGGTGATCGGGAGTGGCGGTGCCGGGGTAAGAGCCGCAATAGAGGCATCGCACTATGGTGACACCGTACTCGTTTCAAAGACCATTGTTGGTAAAGGCGGATGTACAACAATGGCTGAAGGTGGCTACAACGCAGTCCTGCGGGAACAGGATTCGTGCGGAGTTCACTTCGAAGATACGCTCAAGGGTGGCGCATATCTCAACGATCCGGAGCTCGTTAATATTCTGGTCAGGGAGGCCCCGCTCCGGATGAAGGATCTGATAACCTGGGGAGCGGTTTTTGATTTCACCGATAACGACGAGGTTGCCCAGCGCCCGTTTGGTGGCCAGAGGTTCCCGCGAACATGTTATGCGGGTGACCGGACCGGGCACGAAATGATGACCACATTGGTCGAGCGGCTCGATTCGTCGGACGTGACTCTGCTGCAGGAATTCACCGTCATTGACTTACTCAAAAACGGTGAAGCGATCATTGGCGCAATGGCTCTGGACGAGAAAGGCAATCTCGTTATTCTCAAGGCCGACAGCACGATTCTTGCGACCGGCGGGGGGACCAGAGTTTATGATATCTCCACGAACTCATCGAGCGGTACAGGGGATGGTTTCGCGATTGGTTATCGGGCCGGTGCCGAACTGATCGATATGGAAATGATCCAGTTTCACCCGACCGGTGCTGTGTTCCCCTACGATGCCCGAGGGAGGCTCGTTACCGAAGCGGTACGCGGTGAAGGGGGTGTCCTGCTCAATAGTATCGGGGAACGGTTCATGAAACAGTATGACCCTGAACGGATGGAGCTTTCCACCCGGGATATCGTTGCACGTGCCATTGCAACAGAGATCCTCAATGGCCGCGGCACATCCCATGACGGGGTTTACCTCGATGTTACTCACCTGCCACGAGAGCAGATAGAGAGCCGGCTCCCGGTCATGCTGGAACAGTTTCTCAAATTCGGCGTTGACATCAGGGAAAATCCCATGGAAGTCGCTCCAACGGCACACCATATCATGGGGGGTCTCCGGATAACTCCGGAATGCCGGACAACACTTCCCGGGTTGTTCGCCTGCGGGGAAGTCGCCGGGGGCGTTCACGGGGCGAATCGTCTCGGGGGGAATGCTCTTGCAGAGACTCAGGTTTTCGGCAAACGTGCCGGAGAGTACGCAGGAAAATCAGAAAAACAGGTTAAAAAAGTGGATAAAGAACAAATAAACAAAGAACAGGCACATCTTACGGCATTCCTGAAGGGTAGCGAGAGCCCGGCACGAATCCGGACACAACTCCAGCAGGCAATGTGGAAGGGCGCCGGTATCTTCCGGAACGCAGCAGATCTCTCAAAGACCCTGGATATCATCAGCTGCCTGCCGCTTGCCAGTATCAGGGCAGATACCCGCCGGAACATTGCAGAATGCTGCATCGTCAGGAACATGTGTATGACCGCTTCCCTTATCTGTCGGAGTGCACTGATCAGGAAAGAGTCACGGGGAGCACATGTGCGTGTTGATATTCCCCAGACATATGATGCCCAGCACTCCCCGTTCTCTCATACTTTCATCTCTCCATCAAGAGAGGGAATCGAGAAAAACAGGGGGATGTCATGAAGAAGATAACCGTAAAAGTTTACCGCTATGATCCGGACGAGGACACAGAGCCACATTTCGAACAATATACGGTAAACGTAAACGAAGGTGCACGGGTTCTGCACGTCCTCCATGCCATCCACGATCAACTGGATCCGACACTTGCGTACAGGTACAGCTGTGGATCGGGACAATGCGGGAGCTGTGCCGTACGAGTAAATGGCGAACCGGTACTTGCCTGCATGGAAGAGGCCCATGACAATAGTATTATCGAACCCCTGGATTTGTCCGTAAAAAAAGATCTTGTTGTGGATCTTGTGCCCACGCTGGAAACAATCGCGGCCCTGAAACCGTCAGACACATCAAAAATGCCAACGAAATCCGATATCGATGCAATTAAACCGTTGAGGTCTTGTATCGAGTGCCTCAGTTGCGTATCGGTCTGCCCGGCTATGGATGTGACGAAGTTTCTGGGGCCTACCGCCATGCGTCAGGAAATGCGCCTTGCGCTCGACCCCCGGAACATCGATGACCGGATCACTGCCGCCGTGCAGGAGGGTCTTTTTACCTGTACCAGTTGCCAGGCCTGCTGGAAGGTCTGTCCGAAGGAGATCGAAATTCCGGGCAAGGCAATAGAGAAGCTCAGGGCTCTTGCGAACCGGCGGGGATTTACCCTGCCCCGACATCTGGAAGTGGCAGCACTTATCAAGGAGACCGGAAGGAGTGTTACCCGCACCGGATCGACATTCCAGGAGATGGTCGGGGAGATTGTTGAACCCGATGGAATTCCAAAGGCGACGGTGGGTTTCTTTGTCGGCTGTATGTATGGAATGCGCCTGCCAGAGACAGCAGTTAATGCCGTCGAAGTGCTCAGGCGGAACGGGATACGGGTGATCATTCCCAAAGAGCAGGTCTGCTGCGGCTCACCGCTCATACGGACCGGCCAGCTGGAATTTCTTGACACAATAAAGCGAAGGAATATTGATGCATTCAGGTTCCAGGGAATAGATACCGTCATGACCATGTGTGCCGGATGCGGGTCTACCCTGAAAAATGATTACAGGACTCCGTTTAATGTGATGGACATTTCCGAAGTACTTTCGAAATATGGCATAGAACCCCCGGCCCGTCTGCCTTTAAAGGCAACATATCACGATCCCTGCCACCTGCTGCGGGGGCAGGGAATTAAAGATCTCCCCCGTCAGCTGATTGAACAGGTATGTGAGCTCGTTGAGATGCCATCTATCTGTTGTGGTTCCGGTGGGGGGGTACGATCCGGAAACCCTGAAGAGGCAGCTGCTCTGGGAGACCGTCGTGGCGATGAGATAAAAAAGACCGGAGCAGATATCGTGATATCATCCTGTCCGTTCTGCGAATTCCACATTGCTGGTCATACGGACAGACCGGTAAAAAACATAACTACCGTACTCCTTGATGGATATAAGGAAAAGGATCGAAAACGGGGGAGTATCAAAAGATTTACAAAATGATACGGAGGGAGTATTCAGATATTTTCTTCGGGAAAATTTTTTTTCAGATTGAAAAATCAGGAATTTTTTAGTCAGGATGCCAACTTCATCAGATATTCATTCGCTTCAAGTGCTGCCTTTGCCCCATCTCCGGAGGCGATAATAATCTGTTTGCTCTTGACTGAAGTAACATCCCCGGCTGCAAAGACTCCCGGCACATTCGTATGGCAGTTTATATCAACAATGATCTCTTTTTTTTCATTAAGTGCAACAAAACCGCCGAGGAAATCGGTGTTGGGGAGCCACCCGATCTCTATGAAAATCCCATCCAGCTCGATCTTCTGCTCCTCCCCTTTTCCATTTTTCGTCGTGACTGCAGAAAGGAACTTATCCCCGTGGAGAGCTGTTACCTGTGTGTTTAAAAATACCTTAATATTCTTTTTTGATTCGAGCATCTTTGTGTATACCGGGTCTGCCCTTATACCGCTCCGGACAATCAGAATCACCGAGGGGGTGATTTCACTCATCTCCACGGCAGTCTGGATCGCGGAATTGCCGCCACCTACCACAGCTACCCGTTTTCCTTTATACAAGGGACCATCACATGTTGAACAGATTGAAAGCCCGCGCCCGAGAAATTGTTCCTCATTTGCCACGCCAAGTTTTTTTGGACGATTGCCCTGAGCAAGAATCACGGTTTTTGCTTTAAAGGTATTTTCTGAGATGGTTCGGATAGTGAAAATATCTTCTTCTTTTGAGATACTGACCACTCGATCGAGTTCAAGCCGCATATTCAGTGTGCGGACCTGTTCTTCAAATTTTTTCATCAGATCTTCGCCGGTTATCATGCGGTAACCCATGTAATTTTCTATCGCCCACGATTCCAGTGCCTGTCCGCCAATGTTTTCGCTGATCATAATTGTTTTCAGCATCTTTCTCGCGCAGTAAACACCCGCTGTTAATCCTGCAGGACCTGCACCGGCGATCAGAACATCGTATATTTCTCCTGTTGTTGTTTCGCCAAACAGGTCGTTGAGCCTCTGTGAGTCAAATCCAACAATGACTTCATCATCGACAATAATCACCGGAACACCGCGTTGACCTGACAGTTCTATCATTTTTTTTGCCGCATCGGGATCTTCACCCACGTCAATCCCCTCATACGGGACTCCGTGCTTATCGAGAAACGCCTTGGCCATCCGGCAATAGGGGCAGTTTTTTGTTGAATAGACGATGACTTTCTTCATCAGTTCGAAAAATAGTCTTGCTTCTTATAAATACATTAACACCAAACTAACCAGAGAATAATCATCGCAACTTTCTTTTTGAACGAGATCCTATACACAGCGTAAGGGATCTGCTGATCATCATGTCTGAAACGAGGAGTCTGATAAAATACGTCCTTTTTTGCCTTGCACTCCTTTGCCTTATCCACGGGACATGTGCCTCTCCTGAAAACCTGAACTCCAGGCCGGAACCTTCAATCTATTTTAATTTCAACGAAGGCGGGTCCAGTTACGCCGTTGATGGGTCAGGTAATGGCAATATTGGGATATTATATACAGTATCGCGTGCTGGAAATGGAGGCTGTGGAAAATCCGTATTTTTTAACGGGATCGACAGTTATACAGAAATACCCTTCCGTTCCCAGAATCATCCCACGGAGGAAATTACCGTATCGGCATGGTTCATTACAAATTCTTTTGAACCACAGGTGTTAATTTCAACCTATGAAGAGGGAGGATACCGGCTAGGGTTTGATGATGGCGGAGATCTCTGGTGGACGCTGAACCTGGAAGGTAATGGAGAAACATCAATACCCATTCAGCATGAAAGCGTCTCGCTCAACACGTGGCACCACATAACCGGAACATATGACGGGCAGAAAATGAAGGTGTACCTGGATGGTATGCTCAGAAACCAGATGAACGTGACGGGTGCGATCCATTATCAGTACAACAATTACGTTTTCCTGGGTGCGGACGCAGGGGTCTATAACCAGACAGATCGGAATTGTCCGATGTATTTCCGGGGCGGGCTTGATGAGGTCAGGATCTATGACGCTGCTTTGACCTATGGCCAGGAAATGGATGACCGGTTTGCCTGCTCACCGGAACCTGGCGCAGGGTCCGGAGACTTTTTTAATACATCCGAACCTCTGTCCTCATCCTGTTCCGTGCGATCAGGTTCTGTTGTTATTGGCACAAACGAACAGACTTCAAGAATTCTTTCTTTTAAGAACCGGAATGAGAATGGGACGTGGAATGTTACCTTGCCCCCGGGCTCCACTCTCATCGTGAAAGCCCATGATTTCTACTCGCTTTCCTACCCCGATGCCTGGTATATCGAGATTGCTGATGAAAAAAACGGCCGGGTAACCCGATCTATCGCTTTTCCCAACAGGAACAATGCTCCGCTAAAAGGGGAAATACCATCGGGTAATGCAACGGTGTTAGTCAGATATTTCGACGGCAAGGGACGTTTCCCCTCCAAAGTTGCCATCAATTTTGAGAGTGTTATCTCCCCACACCCTCCGGTGGCCCCCCACCAGACAATACTGAATTACCCCATTATTGTGATCTACTCAGCTTCCTGGGCAACCCTTGTTGCTATCGTTCTTGTCATAGTCTGGCTTCACCGTCGCCGGAAAAAACTAAAAACATAATGGGGTCTGAAAAAGATAAACAGATGAAAAAGAAAGATTTTTTTAATTACCGGGTAATTTCCCGGAACTGCTTTCCGAAAGTACCACAAATCGAGCATTTCTCAGGAGGCTTTGCAATCTCGATATTGCCACATACGGGGCAGAGAAAAATTTTTTCCCGTCCGATATCATTTCCGGATTTTACTGCGAGGAGTGCTTTCTTGTACAGGTTTGCATGTACCTCTTCGGCTTTCATCGCATAGGTAAATACCAGCACGGCATCACTCTTCTTTTCGGCTTCGGCAAGCTTCACGAAATCTGGATACATACGGGTAAATTCGTGCGTTTCTCCTGCAATGCTTGCTTCAAGATTCTTTTCTGTTGCCTGAATCGTCCCCATAACCTTAAGCAATTTTTTTGCGTGGATCGCTTCAGCTTCAGACGCTGCCTTATAGAGAGTTGCAATGTTGTTGAGCCCTTCCGCACTGGCTTTTTCAGAAAAAGCCTGATATTTCCGGACTGCCTGAGATTCGCCCGCAAACGCTTCCATCGCATTCTCATTTGTTGTCATACGGAGAAATATAGACAGAATTCAATTTAAAGATTCTTCATAGGGCACGATATTTTTTTGATCCTTGACATATAATTTGAAATTGTAAAAGAATACCAGAACAAAAAAGAAAGGTTTTTGTTGATCAACACGAACCGCTGCCTTCAAACAGAGAATTTTCTCATTTAATCTATTTTTTACAACAAGGATGTCACCATGAAAAAAATGAAGGAAGTACCTGTGAGGGACAGACCACGTGAAAAAATTGCCTCGAAGGGCGCATCAGTTCTTTCTGAAAATGAATTGATCGAGGCAATTATCGGCAGAGGGACTAAGAATAAGGATGTCCGTGAAATTTCAAAAGAGATCGGAATACTCATACAAAAACACAGGAACAATCTGCAATACCGGGACTTACAGGAGGTTGAAGGTATCGGCCCGACAAAAGCCTCCCAGATCATAGCCTGTTTCGAGCTGGGGAGGCGGTATTTCGAACCGGCTGGAACCGACATAAAGGTGACAAGACCGGAAGATATTCTCCCGCTCGTTGCCGATCTTAAACAAAAACGACAGGAACATTTCATCTGTCTCACGCTGAACGGTGCCGGGGAGATTCTCGGCAACAGGGTTATTACTGTTGGTCTGCTCAACCACAGCCTTGTCCATCCACGCGAAGTCTTTGCAGATGCGATAACCGACCGTGCTGCTTCCATCATCTGTGTCCACAATCATCCCTCCGGCTCTCTTGAGCCGAGCAGCCAGGATATTGCCATCACCAACCAGCTCAGAGATGCCGGCTCGGTTGTCGGCATCCAGCTTATTGACCACATAATTGTATCGAAAAACGGACATCTCAGCATGAGAGAACGGGGATTACTCTGAAAGATATACCCGGAACCCCTTTGATTCCATGGTCTGCTATTCTGACCAAGAAAAAAGTAAGTCGTTTGTAATTTTTTTCTGTTTTCTTTAATGAGTGATTCACTGAATGCTCTTGCCCAATGCGAATCCCTTTTTGTATGCTGCTTCCAGAATGTCCGGCTGTTCCCGGAGATTTCGGATTGTATCCATATCATTGATCAACAGCTCATCAGAATACTGGCAATCGATGATATCAAAAAAGGCCTTCATCGTCAACTTTGCACCGACAAATACTTCGGGTATTTTCATGCCGGATATGCAGATGAACAAACCCCTTCGCCCTTGTTTCTTTTCATTAGATATGAGAGATTTTTTTCGCACATATTTTGCCATAAAAAAAACCTGGAAGCGATCGATAAAAGATTTTAGTTTTCCGGGAATTCCCATGGTCATGACCGGTGTTGCGACGATGATACCATCCATTTCCCTGAGTTTGGGATACAATACCTGCATATCATCATCCAGAATGCAGGTTTCGTGGTCCTGGCAGAACATCATCTCCTGGCATGCCTGAAAGTCGAGATTGACGAGAACAATTTTTTCGATAGCGCAACCGGCATCTTCAGCTCCCTTCAGGGCCCGATCCAGTAACAGTGCCGTATTTCCTTCAGTGAGCGGACTTCCCAGAATCCCGATAATCTTCCCGGCCATAATACACTTAAAAAAACGGACGCAATATAGTTTTGCTAACAGCAATGACAAACGTCAAATCTGGTTTATACTCTTGCACGAACACAACCCATAAATATCTTTGGCGTGAATGAAAGTTTTGGTGAATCGTTTGACCGAACAGAAGACGTACAACGTGGGACAGAAAGTAGGCCCGGGCAAATATGTGTGCATTGATTGTGGAAAGGAACTCACTCTTGACAAGAGCGAACAGGATCTCAGGAAATGTCCGGCTTGTGCCTGTGAAGAATACCAATGCTTCCCGATGACCCATATTCGTCCGGATGTCAAGACACCGGAGGACGCAAAAAATCCGCCAAAGCGTGGGAAAAGTAATCAGTAATTTCTTATTTTTCTTTTTGAGCACCGTATCGCTTCATGAACTCTGGTTAGACGCCATCAGATATCAATCCTCAACAGTGAATTACTGGCGTTTTCCTCCAGGACAATCCTAATAAACTAGGAGAATAATTATGGTAAATGTATCAAAAGAGGGACAAGTGTTCAGATGTGACATCTGTGGAAATGTCGTCGTTGTTAAAGAAGCCGGTGGCGGCGAACTTATCTGCTGCGGTGAGCCTATGATTCTGGAGAGTGCATAATTATGGTAAAAAAAGATACTGAGAAAGAACTAAAAACCCTTGAAAAGAAGATCGGAAAAGTGCCGAAATTTTTCAAAGAGCTGACGGTGAATGAACCTGAGATGTTCGACCTTGTCATGAGATTCGAACAGCATATCTGGGATGATGGAGCTTTAACAAAGAAGACAAAAAAACTGATTGCAATTTCAATTGCGGCAGCTCTCCGTGACCAGCATGCAGTCCGGGCCCAGCTCGCCGGGGCAGCAAATCTCGGGGTCACCAAAGCAGAGGTCGAAGAGGCTTTGCGAGTTACCTTCCTGCTTTCCGGAATGCCGGCGTATGTATATGGCAAAGCCCAGCTTGATGAAGTAATGAAATAACAGGCTTGACGTATGGAAGAAGATACCTGCACCTTCCCCGTTCTTGGGGAACCGGCACCGGAGTTTGAAGCGGAAACAACACAGGGTCCGATTAATCTCTCTGATCTGAAGGGAAAATGGGTGGTTTTGTTCTCCCACCCGGCAGATTTCACGCCGGTCTGTACAACCGAATTCATCGCATTTTCGAATATTTACGATGAACTCAAATCACTCAATGTTCAATTAATCGGGCTTTCGGTTGACAGTATCTCTGCACACCTGGCCTGGATACATGCTATCAAGGAGAAGATGGGGGTCACTATACCATTCCCGATCATAGCTGACCTCACTATGTCAGTCGCAAAAAAATATGGTATGATCCACCCGGGACAGAGTTCGATTGCCGCCGTCCGATGTGTCTTTTTTATTGACGATAAGGGTATTATGCGGGCAATGATCTATTATCCGCTCCAGAACGGGCGATTTATGCCGGAGATCATACGCCTGGTAAAGGCACTCCAGACTACTGACAAGTTCAAAGTCTCTACACCTGCCAACTGGCAGCCTGGCGATAAGGTTGTTGTCCCGCCACCAAAGACTGCGGCTGAGATGGAGAAGAGACCAACAGAGGGCTATGAATGCAAGGACTGGTATCTCTGCTTCAAAAAGATATAATAATTTAAAACATTTCTTCTGAAATTGATCAAAAACCAACCTTTTTTAATATTGCCACCACAAGAAAACTGCTATGCCAATCAGGATCCTCGCCTTTGCCGGAAGTCCACGCAGGCATGGGAATTCTGAAACACTGCTTGACTGGGTTCTCGCGTCAATGAGCGAAGATCAGGATGTTAAGATTGAAAAAATTCCCCTTACAGAAGCAGATATCAATCCCTGCCGGGGGTGTAACGCCTGTGAAACGCTGAATAAGTGTATACAACGGGATGGGATGGATATCTACCATGACAAGATTATCGAAGCTGACTGCATTATCCTCTCCTCGCCGATATTCTGCATGGGACTTGCAGCTCAGGTGAAGGCACTCGTGGACCGGGCACAGGTATTCCGTTCAAGGAAATATGTCCTCAAGCTCCCGATTGTTCCGCCGGAACGGAAAGGTAAAAGACTTGGGATCTTTCTTTCAACAGCTGGTCAGACGTGGGATTATGTCTTTGACGCTGCGATTCCCTCGGTAAAGTGTTTTTATCATGTGATTGACATCAAAGACGCTGATATCAGGTACCTGATGATTAACGGAGTGGATGAGAAAGGCGCCATCGACCATCACCCCACCGCAAAGGCAGATGCAATAAAACTTGGCAAAAATACCATAACTGAGTTGAAAAAGCGCCTTGATTTATGAGGATTCATGGAAATAAAAGTTCTTGGCATATCGGGGAGCCCCCACCGGCACGGCAATACCGAGACCCTGCTCGATAGTTTTCTGGATGGGGCAAAATCTGCCGGTGCCGTTGTTGAGAAGGTGGTGCTCAAGGAACTCTCCTACACACCCTGCCGCGGATGCAATGCCTGCCATAAGAACGGGGAATGTATTGTGAAGGATGACGCCATCAATCTGTATGAAAAAATACTGGCTTCAGACTGCCTCGCAGTTGCCTCTCCTATCTATACGATGGGAATCACCGCTGAGATTAAGGGATTCATTGACCGTCAGCAATACCTCTGGGCCAGGAAGTTTATTTTAAAGACTCTGTACTTTTCTGATGTCCACATCAAACGTCACAAGGGTATTTTTATTTCGACGGCTGGACTTGGGTGGAAAAATGTTTTTGACGGGGCATTCCCCGTTATTACTGCACTGTTTAACACAACAGGGTTTGAGTACTACGATAATGTAATAGCAAACGATATGGACCGGTATGGCGGGATCAACAGGCACCCGACCGCATTAAAAGAGGCCTTTGAAAAGGGGCAGAAGGTCGTTAGCATACTGGAAAAATTAGGAACCAGTTGATGGCGTTGTAATTTTTATACTGAAAATATAATGGGGGAGATCAGAAGACATAAAATGATCCGACGAGCAACCCGAAGGATGCAATAATAAGCAGGGCAAACACGGGCAAATTCCACGACATGACTTTTCTTCCATCAAGAATGCTTATCGGGAGCATATTGAACGCGGCGATCATGGCATTGATCTGGATGCCGAAAATACCGATTTGGGAAAGAAGATTACCGGAGGAATTCCCGATAAGAACAAGCCCGGCAAAGGGGATACCCAGCAGGAGGTTTATAATTGGTCCGGCAGCTGAGATCTTACCATTTTGCTCCCTGCTCAGACCACGGCCATCGTTGCTGTAAATTACGGTTGCTCCTGGTGCCGCAAAGACAAAACCGACGAGCGATGCTAGCGCAACAGCAATGAGAAGCATGGAATTATCTTTTCTGAACTCTGCCCAATATCCGTAGCGTATTGCGGTAAATTTATGAGCCATTTCATGGAGTATGAACCCAATACCTACCGTAAGAAGTGAGATTCCAAAATAGATTAGGGCAACCACTGGATCCAAAGATTTTATCGGCCCCAGTACACCATTTGGCGCAATTTTTATAATGGCAAAGGATAGTGAAATCGCCATCCAGGCTATAAAAAGATCAAATTCTTCACGTCTGGATATACGTTCGAGCATAAAATCACTGATAAAATAGGGTGTTCCTGTGTTATCTGTTTTGGCGTTGGGATCCTAATGATATGTTTATTTTAAAATATCAGAAATGTATATCATATGTCTCTGGATAAGATACGCGCTGATATTACCAAAGTAGACAGGAAGATTATCCGGCTTATCGCGCTACGGCAGAATTACGCCGGATCTATTGCAAAGATCAAGATCAATAAGGGAATTCCGATCCATGATGAGCAACGGACTACTAAAGTTCTTGAATCTGCTTTTAATCAGGCGGTTGAATGTAAAATTGATCCGGTTGCAGTTCAGAAAATTTTTGATATTCTCATTACGATGAGTGAGGACAGACAAAAGGATTGTTCTGGAGAGGGAAATCTTCCCTGACGAACCTTTTGCCGGTTACCCGACCCAACCGGAAAATATGATAATCCCCAGTGCAATCATTGCGATCCCGACAATTATCCGTAAAACACGACGGTATTTGGTCTTCAGGATATTTGCATGTTCCATAGGTATCCCATATGCGGCGAGCATGAGGACCAGGACCAGTGGCATCACAAACACGATATTATACAGGATCAGGTATGGCAGGCCGCTCATAAGGGAGAATTCCCTCCCCATGAGGCCGAGGATAGTGATATAAATCCCGCCTGTACAGGAAAAACCGAATAATCCGGACAGAATACCCAGCACA